>ERZ781398.3713-NODE-3713-length-11699-cov-3.689969_pt1 | contig 11699 bp, 12 predicted proteins | sample MGYA00433077_ERZ781398 | MGnify/ENA primary metagenome ERZ781398 (study PRJEB29847, sample SAMN06458254) | wastewater metagenome | isolation source: Wastewater bioreactor | place: South Africa: Cape Town | study: EMG produced TPA metagenomics assembly of the... | reverse complement strand
ACGTAATGGTTGATACCATATTGACGAAGATAATTCGATCATACGAACAAATTCTGGATTATTGAAATGAGCACGCATCTTGCTGAGTTATTGGTCATGCGTTGTTTTTGTTAGTGTCACATCTGAATTTGACCAAGCAAGTGACCAAAACCAGGAATGTTCAGTTGAAATCATGTATATTGAATGACCTTGATCGCCTAAGACTTGAACAAGACTATTCGATGCTAAATTTTTGATTTGTGTGAATTCAGCAGTTTGTTCGAGTCTACCTGCAACTTGAATTGTCCCTGTATCTTCGATTCGAAAATCCGGCATCAATTGAGCTCGGACAGATGATCGAGCGCCATCACAACCAACAAGTAATGAGCCTTGTACAATTGAATCATCGTCGAAATGAACTTGAATACCATCTTCAATGATTTCATAGGAAACAAATCGTTTGTTCCATCGTATATCAATATTTTTAAGAAGATTTCTTCTTAGCAATGCTCGTTCAACAAATTTCATTTCTCCAATTGACATTGATCGTGTGATATAGTCGATGAATCGGAAAGAACACTTTCAACTGCTGGAATTTGTTTTAAAACATCGATTCCCATTGAATTAAGAGTAATAAAATTTCCTTGATCTCGCGAATTTTCACCTGAATCACGTTCGAAGACAATAACTTTGACATCCGATGAAACATTCGTTTGTAATAATTGAGTAAGAGCTAGACCACCTAAGCCACCTCCAATAATAAGAATCGTTTTCATTTTTGTTTTTTTCTCTATTCTCGTATTCAGAAAGCAACAACTGACGTATTTATTTTATCTATTTACGCAGGTGCACTCGAGATTTTATTATTTAGTTAAATGAAAAGAAGAAGAACATCGAGTTGTTAAGCTAAACCACGGTTTCTAACTTCATTTCGCATTTGAAGTGCTGCACAACATGGGCACCAACAAACAACACAAGCATCCTCGCACGAATCACCCTTGTGAATACGAAAAAAAAAATTAATAATGAATTTTTGTCTAAAATATAAACATACTCGAATTTTGAGAACAGTTCGAACCTTCATACGATAAATTGGAAGAGGATTTCCCAGACAACAGCATGACATGTATGATTCATTGATATCAGCAGCTAGTGAACAAACGAAACAGCAAGGACACCAATAAGCATAACAACCTGCAAATAAACTTTCGATATTAGAACAAAAAAAGAACGATGAATATTAATTATGTCTTTTTTACATTGAGTAACATCATCACAACAATCGCACAGACCAATAGTCCAGCTTTGATTCATATCATGGAATGGATTTATTGGCGGTATCCTCTGGCATCTTTTCTCTCTCGAGTCTAAAACTCACCGAACATAATTCGTAAAATAAGCAGAAAATATTTTACATTCAATAGAAAAAGGATTTGACTTTTGATTGGTTGTTATCATTCTTTTTCAATGACGATGACTCAAGAAGAAAAAAAATAATTTTTTCTACTCGTTCTGTTTCGTCTCCTCTGCCATAGATGCAGTTTACCTTGTTTTCATCAAAACAACGACGCACAAAAACCAAACGTAGTCGTACGATCTCAAATACGGAATGACTTCTGATACATCAAAACAACGACGAATTATGATTCTCACAGCTGACGATGATGTCATCGATCAAATTCAGAGAACTAATAATCCATTATTATTGAAAAAACTTATTCTCCAATCTGAAATCGACAATAGTCCTAATGGCACACGATCTCAACCGATCAAACCTGGAACACTGACTTGTGTCGTATGTAAATCATCGGCAAATGGATACAATTTTGGTGCGATCGCATGTGAAAGTTGTAAGACTTTTTTTCGTCGTAATGCTTTGAAAACATCTGTAAGCTATTGAAAGAATCGATACATCTCATATTATATGTATTTATGTATAGACTACATTACGATGTCGGTACAAAGCCAATTGTAAAATCAATGCGGAAACGCGTCGTTCATGTCCTGCTTGTCGTCTAGTCAAATGCTACGAGCAAGGAATGAAAAGTGATCGTATTCTTACAGTACTGTATCTGAAAAAGAAAAAAATCTATTTCTTTTTTTCATAATGATGATTTATATTCTTTTCTCAGAATGAACAAAAACTTGCAAAACGTCGTAAATTAGAAGAGAATCGCAATCTTACATTGACTACGATTCCAACAGCAATAACAAATGAACGTCAATGTCAAACATCACCCGTTCACAGCTTTGACAATGCAATACACATTCCTGAGCAACCAAATTCAGTTACGCTTACCTTGGATGAATTGCAACGTATTGCAGATATATCACTTTATTATCAAAAACGCATAGAACTAGGTAGAGATTGTTTGTGAATCAGTCTTTTGTCTTATTGTTCATGTATTTGAATTTTAGCTAATCGTCAAGGTTTACCATTCGATCCATCATTAGAAAGAACGAACTTTTTAGACGTGTTAAATGGTTTTTCAGTTTCAATTCTACGTGTTCTCTCGTTTTTCAAACAAATACCTGAATTTAATCAATTGAATATTGATGATAAAGTTATTCTAACAAAATATAATCTTCTAATTGTCTCTGGTATTAGTTGTGCGCTTTCATTCGATGCCAAAAGTGGACAAATTATTGAAACAAGTTCAGATTTACCTTGGAATGCAGACATTTATCGAGTTGTATTTGGTTATAAGACTTGCAAAGAATCACAAAAGATCTTTGGCATATTTCTAAATATTGCCAATCGTGATCAGAAAATTATTCTACTTTTACTTGTTGTACTTATTCTAACGAAAGGTTATTCAATAGCGAACAGTCGTGAACCGATACTCACCAATGAAATAGCCGTTTATCATGTACAAAATAGTTACACTGAACTTCTTTGGAAATATCTCGAAGCAAATTATAAATTCGACGAATCGGTTCGTTTATATAGTCAACTTATTTGTGGAGCACTATCATGGCAAACCGTTCAAGACGATATGCGTAATAGTATTTTACGGATTCTGTCACCAGAAGATATCGAAAAATTAGTACCATTTTTAAGATCAGTATGGTACTTGTCGTGAATATGTCATTTGCATTTTAATTGGTTGTTTGCGAACGAACAAAAAGAATAGAAAAAATTACTGTTCCCTTTTTTTTAGTCGTTCTCTTGTGTTTTTGGACGTTTTTTTTCTTTTTATTTTTTGTTGTCAACAGCATTGTAAAGAACGAAAGAAAAAAAAAGTTATTTTTTTCTTGTCCTTCGTTTTTTTAATCGGTTAGCTGAAAAACAACACGAGTCGTAAAGACAAAACACCGTCATATTTTTCACATTAAATATAGTCATTATGTCTAATACAGCATCATCATCGTCATTGAATTCCAAACAACAATCAATGATGATTATTATTTCTGACGATGAATTAATTGATCGAATTGAAAAAACGAATGATCCATCGTTATTAAAAAAACTCGTACTCGAAACTGAACTTGACAAGAACGAAAAAACTCAGAATACAATCGTTGCAAATAAATCTCAACTAATCAAATCTGCCGAATTGACCTGTGTGGTTTGTGAATCACCAGCATATGGATATAATTTAGGTGCAATCGTATGCGAAAGCTGTAAAGCTTTCTTTCGTCGTAATTCAAAAAAGAATTCAGTAAATACGTTATTCTTCTTTTTTTTGTTCAAAATTGAAACGAAATACGTATTTAGGAAATTTTGCGATGTCGTTACAAACGTACTTGTGAAATCAATTCGGAAACACGTCGATACTGTCCAGCTTGTCGTCTAGAAAAATGCTATCGGAAAGGGATGAGAAGTGATCGTATTCTGACGGTAAAAGCTCGGTGTTTTATATTTTTCTAATATATCTTTTCTGTTTCTATTCCGCAGGACGAACAAAAAGCTACTAAACGTCGTAAATTAGAAGAGAACCGTAATTTCACATCGAAAATCAATGAACAACCAAGTCAAACTCCATCACCAGTAATCGTATCTCAATCAAAAAGTTTAAATACTCCTGAAGTTCAAGTGGCGCTTACTTCAGAAGAACGTCAACGTATAGAAGAAATATGTGCTGGTTATCAAGAACACATACATCTCCGTATAGAGAACTACAAATCACTCTGTTATGTTATCTTATTTTTCTTTGTTTTATAGCTGCTCGTAATGGACATCCATGCGATTCAAAAGAACGAGTTAATTTTGTGCAAATCGTCAACAGTTATTCGGCATCTGTTCTAAGATTCCTAACGTTTTTCAAGCAAATACCTGAATTTAATCAATTGAATATCGATGATCGAGTTATTCTAACCAAATACAATCTTGTAGCTATTGCTGGAATAAGTCATTCAATCTCATATGATCCAATACTTCATCATGATACTGACAATAATTCAGAACTACCGTGGCATTCAGAAATTTATAAATTAGTTTTTGGCTATAGATTTTGCTTAAATTTACGAAAAATCTTAGAACCATTCATACAAATAGCTAATCAAAATTATAAAATAGTTCAACTATTTCTCGTGATACTTATTCTAACGAAAGGTTTCTCAATAGACAACAGTCGTGAACCGATACTCACCAATGAAATAGCCGTTTATCATGTACAAAATAGTTACACTGAACTCCTTTGGAAATATCTCGAAGCAAATTATAAATTCGAAGAATCTGTTCGTTTTTATGCACAACTCATTGGCGGAACATTATCATGGCAAACAGTTCAAGATGAAATGCGTGCTAGTATTTTACGAGCACTATCTCCACAAGACTACGACAAATTACAACCGATTTTAAAATCAATATGGTACATGCCATAAGATGTGATAGAAGAGGAATGACTGTAGTTTTTCTTAGATATGTGTGTGTATGTTTTTTTTCTTGTGCCTTTAATAAAATATGCACGAGAAAATCTGCCGGTTGCCATAGGTTTTGGCGCAAACATAATGACTTGGAACGTTATCGGAGCTTGAATTGCCAATATGCCTACTTGTATTCTGTGATTGGTCGTAAATTACTCATCGAATGAGTAATGTTAGAAAAAAAAATGTGACGGTAACAGCACTCGTACGTGAACTTTTCGTACTTGCCCGTTTCTTTCCTTCCTTCATTGACACGTATATAAATATATTCCTTTGAGTAAGGAAAAAATCATTTTATAAAAGAACGAATGGTTGATGAGTCTTTTTATTTTCTTTTAATTATAGAAAAATAGAAATGACAACCCCCGATGATTCAATAATAATCGATTTCGATAGAAATTGGAAATATTGTCAACAATATTCAAACGATAAACCTGAAATAACTTCAGATTGGAAGGAACTCGACTTACCACACGTGACTCAAACCTCAAATCAACAATGGTGGTATTCAAAACAATTTACACGAATACCAACGGAACAAGAATTTTATCTCATGCTTGAAAATTCTCATATATTATCCGATCTAATGGGTACAATCTGGCTTAATAATACGAAAATATTCTCAGGTTCATTACTTGAATTGAATCAACCAGTTAAACTACCGGAACGTTTATTACAAAATAAAATCACAGAAGAAAATGGCTGTAATAACACATTGACGATATGTTGTTTAACGGGCAGTCTTTCGCTTCATGTTCGACTGCTTTTAACTGGTAAAGTTATTGTTGCCAGTGGGCAAGTCAATGTCAATGACGAACTGTCGTCAAACAATACGAATAAACCAAACGAAAATGAAGTCTTAGATTATACTGTGAGTATGGGCAATGATGATGGACGTATTGATCTTGCATTCAATTCGAAAACAACCAAATACAAAGCACCCATAAGATCATCGCTATCAGACGATAATAAAACGAAAATAACAAAAGAAAATAAGATCGAACCAAATGAAGCTATTCTCGTGCCACGTTTAGCTATTGTTATACTTGTTGTTGGTACACGAGGAGATGTACAACCGTTCATTGCTCTTGGACAAGCACTTCGAGCACACGGTCATCGTGTACGTTTAGCAACACATGAAACATTTCGATCATTTGTTTGTGGCAATGGCCTTGAATTCTATCCATTGGGCGGTGATCCAGCTGATTTAATTTCATTTATGGTTAAAAATGCCGGTATCATTCCTTCAATGGATAGTATTATAGCAGGAGATGTCGGCAAAAAACGTCGTTCTCTATCAGATATTCTTGCTTCGACTTGGCAAGCTTGTATAGCCAATGATGATGAAACAAATTTACCATTCATAGCTGAAGCTATTATTGCTAATCCACCATCGTTTGGTCATATTCATTGTGCTGAACGATTACAAATTCCATTACATATGATATTTACTATGCCTTGGTCGCCAACAGCCGCTTTTCCACATCCATTATCGAATATCGATAATTCAACGGGATCGAAGAAAATCGTCAATCGATATTCGTATGAAATTATCGAAATGCTGGTAACTAACTAACTATAGGAATTCTTGAGATGATCTTCATGTGTTTCATTTTGTAGACATGGACAGGTTTGCGTGATATAGTCAATGATTTTCGTAAATCATTAGGTCTTCTCACTTTAAATACAAGTCAAGCAGTTTCTGCATTGACTGATGAACAAGTTCCACATACATACTGTTGGTCGCCATCACTCGTGCCCAAACCAGACGATTGGGGCGAACATATCAATGTGTCTGGCTTCTTCTTTTTGGATTTAGGCACAGCTTATACAAATCCACCGCAAGATCTATTAGCATTTCTTGGTCTAGACAATGTGAATTCAACTGAACAAAAACTACGACCGCCGATCTATATCGGTTTCGGTTCGATTGCAGGACACGATTCACGTCGTATGCTTGACGTTGTTGTTGATGCACTCAAACAAACGGGATATCGAGCTTTACTAGCTGGTCTAGCATCGGAAACTGATGAACTACCGCCGAATATATTTAAAATAGGCAATGTACCGCATGATTGGCTATTTCAACATGGTTTGTAGACTAGAATTTCTAAATTCGCAACAATCTTTTCACTCTTCGTTTTTGTTTCAGTATCAGCAGTTTGTCATCATGGTGGTGCTGGCACGACTGCTGCTGGTTTACGTGCTGGTAAACCAACGATTATTGTTCCATTCTTTGGTGATCAATTTTTTTGGGGTACTGTTGTTGAAAAGAGTGGAGCTGGACCACGTCCTTTACCTGGCAAATCGATTACATCTACTAAATTCGTGCAAGCTTTGCATTTCGTTCATGAACCGGCGGCACGTGCTGCTGCTGAACGTCTTCGTGATTCAATTTTAACTGAAAACGGATGTGAAGCAGCTGTTTATGCTTTTCATAAAAATCTACCATTGAAACGCATGCATAGTGATTTAGAATTAACATTTCCTGCTTGTTATCATTCGAAACAATATAAAATTCAGATATCTCGGCCAGTTGCACAAGTATTAGTATCGTCGAATCTTATTGAAGAAAATCAACTTCAATCACATGCTATCAAAGAATGGGAATTCATGTATGATCGTCATATGCACATAGTTATGCATGGATTTTTCGAACATTTTCGTAAAGCTTTCTCGACAATGTTCATTGACACGGCTTCGGATTTGAAACGAAGTGCAAGCTCGAATGATGTTAAAACGAGAGGACTTCATTGTGCTGGTAGTGTTGCTAAAGGTATTGGATTAGGTCTCGGTCATATAACAATTGGATATTTGTCAGTCTATGGAGAAATCACGGATGTACTCGATCATGCCGTCTATACATTTGATCCATATAGGTATCTTAGACTTGTTTGTGTCATTTTTATAGTTATGTTTTTGTCTATAGTGATCCAAAAGCACGTCCACGACCTTGTATAAAAGGTTTTAAATCAGGAGCCATAGCAGCAGGTTTATCTTTTTGGAATGGTTGGAAAGATGGTTTCGTAGGTCTAGTAAAAGAACCGTACAATGGTTATAAACGTCATGGGGTACTTGGTGGTGCTGCTGGATCATTGATGGGGACAGTTAACGTAGGTTTGAAACCTGTTATTGGCACAATGTCATCGTTGACTTGGCTAGGTCGTGGTTCGTATGTTAGTCTACGAAATGTTATAAAAAAGAAGGCAGATACATCTCATCTAATTTAATCGAAGTTACTTCGACAAACAACGACGCTCAAACGCAAAACGAAAATATGAAACACATCTCATCGGCTGCTAAAAATGCATCGAAAATTTCCGGTTATCATCCTGAAGTCTGTCAACATATTATTGATGAATTTCAAAGGATTAAAAGTGAACATGAACAAGAGAAAAAATCGTCAACAAACCGACGAAATCCAATTTCGTTCTTCTCGAAGACAAACAAAAATAATCGATCTCGTTCGCTAAATCGCCAACCAAAGTCTTCATAAACAGATTTTTGTATATATAGTTTTTTTTGTTGTTTAATAAAGTGTCAAAAAAGGCATTTGATGGTAGAATGCTGCATTTTTTAATGGCACATCCAATTTCGATTGATTCAATATTAATTCTTCTAAACATTGATAAGCTATCGGATCCATTTTCAAATAGAATTTGTTAGCAATCAGTTCAGGGCGATTGAGCAAACTCGGTAAATCATAAATACCAAAAATGCAAATGCCACGCACATATTTACCATAACATCTACTCGTACCCCAATTGACATATCGACCTGTCCAAAGAGTGGGATCGCTTTTAGCTAGAATACACCAATATGACTATGAAAATTCGATAGACTTTCGTACCTTTGTAACCACCTGGAGCATTTAAATGAACATTGTAATTGAGTGTTGCCCAGTAATGTTCGTCAGGAGAATACGTATCAACCGACCAATTAGCGAGCTCTTTCGCTATTGGACTTGTATGTACAAATTCGATAAATGCACGTGAAAAAGCACCTTATTTAAACATAATCAAATTCAATTTTCTTTAATAGAAACTTACCATACGCTGATCCTTTGACAATAGTAATGTTATTTGAAGGTGGAGTTTTTAATTGATTTGTTTCATATAAAAGTATGTTATGTACCGTATCATTTGTTTTATTTTTCTCTGCCATTTTCCAAACATAATGAGTTCGTTCGATATTTTTCAATTTCCATTCTCCTTTGATATCATTAAATCCACGATAGATCGAGAGAATTTTAACTAATTCACTATTAGTTTTCAATGGAAGTTCTGTATTAGCTGCATTCAAGAGATATTTCCATGATGGATATTTCAATAGATCATTTATACAATTAAAATCAGCCTGTAAACGTGAAAATGTTGCATAGAATACGCGTTCTCGTTTACTAACAATAAAAACATTATCAAAACATTGAATAATTGATTTTGCAGCTTCGAAAATTTTCGATGAAGAATCACGATCAATATGAATACAATAGAAATTTTGTGGACGATAAATAATACGTAAGAAACGCTCGAATTGTTCGATATTATTGTATAAAAGAATGGTAAATGCTAATGGAAATGCTCGATTAATGTCGGTATCTTGTTTATGAAATGTTTCATTGAAACGTTCAGAACGATAGATTTCACATTGTTCTTTAGTTATATTATAATATTCATCAGGTATCAAGGATAAATTTGTTTGACTCTTTAAGATGATATTCTTTGCATGTTGTAATGCCTTCGAATCGTTTTCAAATATGTGTTGGCATGATACAGAATAATAATACGGTTGTAAATGCTCGAACTCGAATCTTTTTTCGAATAATTTTAATTTAGAAAAATCAATATTTATATATCCTTCTGAATATAATAAATAAATAAATCCCAGTGAGATAAGATATTTCAAAATACAATATCGACTGCATATGTCACTCTTTCTACGATGTGAAATCATAACTAATGAATTTTTTTTGTTGTTTTTTTTTAAGAAATGTAACAGATGAGGGTATTGATGGTTATTATTAAATGCTGACTCTTGTCAAGATATAGCATCTGATTGGTATTTTATCCGACCGAAAATACAGTATGTAGAAAAATTAAGCTCGTCTACACTAACTACGAGCAGAAAGTGTTTGTTTTTCACCAATTTATAGATGACATAAAAAATGATTCAAATAAAAAAATCAGTTCTTCGAACATCCATTCCAACAAGCACATTTATGTGTTAATTGAAATTTAAATGTGTTCGCAGGATCTTCACCAAATGCTTGAAATTCATTGTTTCCTTCATTTGAACATTGCAACAAGACACTCGCTTTTTTATCACCGTATACATAATTTACTGATGGCAAACTATTCCCATTCGATCCAGTATCCCACCAAGCACTTTCTTGTGTACCAAGAGTAAATGTTTCTTCTCCATCATTCGAAACTAAATAAAATATCAAAACTAACTGAGAGAAAATTTATCTCATGAATATATACTTTGACAAATAGATGCACCAATACAACCAGATTCTTGAGAAAATGATCGACATGGATTAAAGCTGTATTCTATCATAAATTGATATATTTTTGATAGTATAGTATCATAGGAGAAAATAGAATGAAAACCCACTGAAATTGGATGTTGTTCGTGTAGTTTCGTCTGAGTATGCAGCCTTTTCATCTGTTCGTCCAATAAAACTAAAATCGATAACTCCTTTTTCAGGATGTTCAAATCGACATGCACTTGATGCAGGCTTTGAAGTAGTTGTAGTTGTATCTAGGATAAATTTAAGTTAAACCGACAATTAGATTGAACCTTGACATGTACAACCATTCCAACAAGCACATTTAGATGTCAAACGAAATGTATAAGTATAAGCTGGTTCTTCTCCTACGACTTCGAACTCCTCTGATCCATTTGTTGAACACACTAATATAACAATAGCTTTTCTTAGATCTCCAGAATAAGTAACGGTTGGATCGGCGCCATTATCGTTTCCTGAACTCCATAACGCCGATTCTTGACGGTCAAGAAGATAGAAAGCACGTTCTTCTGCATTCGCTAGAAAAAAAAGAATGGCAAAAAATCAAGAGAATATGCATGCACCTCGTTTGAATGCTCACACTGACAAGCAGCTACATTTTGGCAAGGTTCTGGTAGCGAAAATGTTCGACATGGATTATAATTATATACTATAATGAATATGAAATTATGAATAAAATCTCGTGATTTTGAAAGAAAACAACATCGGCCTACAGTAGCTAGTTGGAGATGCATTGACTGGTTTTCGATGCGCAAACGCTGGAGTTCCATCGATATGTCCGAGTGTTGTTATATCAATGACACCTTTTCCAGGAAATTCAAAACGACATGGATCATCAGCAATAGCAATTGAAAACGACAAAATAAAAGCAATCATTAAATTCAACATCATGACAAGACTTTGTTTCACAATAAAAAAAAAGCTTTCTGTTTTTATATTGACCTCACGTTATCATTGTATTTTCTTTTCTTTGCGCGTATCTGTAAATAGTTTTAAGTAGAATATTACGAGATTTTAACCTATTTCAAATAGCTATGAAATGAAAGTATACGAAAAGATACATGTTGTTTTCATTAATTTCAGTTAGATATACCACTGCGCTCGATTGAAAATACGATTCACAGTCCGACAACGAATATCTCAAAATTTCTTGACCAACTGTTACGACCAATTTTCGATGAGAAATGTCAAACAACAACAATCATCGGTGGGAGTTCGCTCATCGAGGTACTTGATCAATATTTAAAGAGAAGAACATTCAAATCATCAGTAGTGTCTTATTTGAAACTTGAATTCAAATTTCAAATTTCAAAATATAAAT
>ERZ781398.3701-NODE-3701-length-11727-cov-4.900703_pt1 | contig 11727 bp, 8 predicted proteins | sample MGYA00433077_ERZ781398 | MGnify/ENA primary metagenome ERZ781398 (study PRJEB29847, sample SAMN06458254) | wastewater metagenome | isolation source: Wastewater bioreactor | place: South Africa: Cape Town | study: EMG produced TPA metagenomics assembly of the... | reverse complement strand
ACTCGACTCGGAATTGAATATAAAAATCGCCGATTTCGGTTTTAGTAACGAATTTACTCCGGGAAATAAACTCGATACATTCTGCGGCAGTCCTCCTTACGCTGCACCGGAGTTATTTCAAGGCAAGAAATACGATGGACCTGAGGTCGATGTTTGGAGTTTAGGAGTTATTCTCTACACACTTGTCAGCGGCTCGTTGCCATTCGACGGACAGAATCTCAAAGTAAAGAAAAAACGCTAAAATTCAATAGAAATTCGTAATTTTTTTTTCGTGTTCGAAGGAATTACGTGAACGTGTCCTACGAGGAAAATATCGGATTCCGTTTTACATGTCAACTGATTGCGAGAGTTTATTAAAGAAATTTCTCGTTCTAAATCCAGCACGTCGTGCGCCACTTGAAGTAGAATTTTTCAAAAAACAAAAAAACTCCGTCACGACTTCGTTTTCTAGTTAATTATGAAAGATAAATGGATGAATATCACCTTTGAGAATGATGAATTAAAACCATACGAAGAGCCAAGTCAAGATTTCAGTGATAGTCAACGAATTGATACTATCGTTCGAGATACAGCATACAATCGTGAACAAGTTCTCGACTCGCTAACATCGAGAAAATACGATGACATTATGGCATTTTATCTTCTTCTCGCTGAACCAACGTCAGATTCGTCATCGAATTTGAACACAACCGGAGCCTCGACAACGAAAGGTGTGACTGATGCATCGAATTTAGCATCGAAAGTTGTTTCAGCCAGCACACGTCCTTCAACAACCACCACCACCACAACAACAACGCCCAATGATAAAGAAAATCTTCCATCGATCGATAAACATCGACCAATGACCGCAGCTGTTGCCGCGCCTGAACATTCGTTAAACAATGGTGCAGTCAATGGTGTCAATAGTTCTCTATTGACATCATCGAGTATCGACGCATCGACAGCTAACAATGGTCAACATTTGTTATTAAAAACAAGTGCAAGCGGTGGACCACCTGTTTCGTCGATGATCGCCTCGAATTCAATCACTAGTCGAACAAATACCAATGACAAAATTCGTTCTCAAACCGTTCGTCTGCCGGGCTCAGGTGTTCGACGTCGTGAAACGATCGATCCCGTGCCAGGCGGCATGTCCATACGGAAAGTCGACGCCAACGAAAAGCCGAAAACGCCAACTGGAGACACGTATGTACCGTTGTTGTCGACTGTTTCGTTGCTAGTCGTTGTTCGGCATGTAAATTTGTTGTGATTGTTTGCATTTTGCTTTTTCTTAGTATGAATTTCGAAAGTCGTATACCTCGTTTACCTCAAAGGTTAGTTGAAAAAAATGAGAGACAGAGGACTGAATGATCATTGTTTCGCGTCGGATTTCTCTAGTTTCAATCGAAATGGGTTCGATTCGTCGTTTTCTCAATCCGCACATCACACTGTGCGTTTGTCAGCACGAGAAAATATCAAATCGGCAAGTCTATCAGCTCAACAACAAACAGCATCGAAACTTCAAGAGAAACTCAAGTGTGTAATCGACTTTTTCATTTCCTCTCTCTTTCGTTTCGCGATGATTTTCTGAGTGAGATTTCTTTTTATTCGACTAAAATCAGACCGAGAAAATCAGCAGCACCTGTGCCATCATCGTCAGCAACGAACAATACAGGTTCGATTCGAATTTACACGAGTCAACATCATCCGTCTGCTATCAAGTAAGATCGGTCGTCGACAATATTCGCCGTCTATTGATATGATCTTGAAAGATTGAGAACAAATCTCGACAAAATTTTCTTTCTTTTCATTCTGAGACTAACCTATTTTGTCTAAAATCTGCACGAATGCTGCTGCTGCTTGCTTGTTTTATGTTTTTCACTACGTGTTCTGTGTTGTTCTTCATGGTTGAATTAATACGTTTTTTTTTTCTTTCGTTTTTTGTTCGTTTTGTAGTCCATTATTGGTGCAAGCTTCGACTGCTGCAAATTCAGCTGCTACTACTACCGCACCTAATCCGTCAAACACACCACTGACATCTTCGACTAACGCACGTGGTGATGGTTCGCTAATAAATCGCTCTGCACCCGATCGTAAAACTATTCATAGTACATATCCTTCACGTCAACATCAAACATCATCGACATCGACACATGCTGATTACCGGGCTTCAACGCGAAATCCAAATAATAATAATAATAATACAATGGGTCTTAGTGATGGCAATACACGTCATCAGCAACAGGCTGGTGTCGCTTCGAGCATGATTGCAGGCTCGGGAACTGGGGCTCAATCATTTTTAAGCAAGATTTCATCTAAATTTGCACGAAGGTAACATAACCGACTGCTTCTCACTTGCATGCACACTAAAATCAATATAACAGCCTATTTTTACTAACAGAACGAAAGAAAGAAATGAATCTACAAAATCTCAATTTCTCTCTCTCTCTCTTGATCATTGAAATAGATATCTTTAGGATTGATTTATTTTATTATTATTATTATTATTATTATCTAGGAAATCTATTCGGGAATCGGGCCTATCATCGACAACAACAGGTGGTGCTATTGGAAATAATATGTCAACAATGGGTGGAAGCATGGCGAGTGCGTCATCGTCCTATCGTCGACAGGTTGATCTTAATAATACAACGATAACGTCAAATGAAAGCGCAGGAATAACAACGAATGATAATGCGGCAACAGGTAGTAGTAGCGGTCTTGGAGATATCAAACCGCGTTCACTTCGTTTTACATGGTCGATGAAAACAACAAGTTCCATGGAGCCAGCAGATATGATGAAAGAAATTCGAAAAGTCTTGGATATGAACAATTGTGATTATGAACAACGAGAAAAGTTTCTTCTTCTCTGTGTACATGGCGATCCGAATACAGATTCGGTCGTTTCCTGGGAAATGGAAGTGTGCAAACTGCCACGTTTGTCATTGAATGGCGTTCGATTTAAACGCATATCAGGCACATCAATTGGATTCAAAAATATCGCGAGTAAAATAGCCAATGAACTTAAATTGTGATTTGAATATCATCTCGTCTGTTTCTCTCGCGCAAAACAATTCGAAAATCATGCATTGCATTTTTGTGTTTATTACGTATCTATCAAAGTCACAAAACTAAAGATCTCTCGATTGTTCTGCTGCTGCTCATGCCTGAAAGGCATTTATTTATTTTTCTCGCGTACGAAATTCATCCATGAGAATCGGCTCTTTATAAATAAATTGTTTTCTTGTTTTTGTATTCGTTCTTTCTGTGCACATTGTAGATCTTAGAATATTATTGTCATTATCATTGGATGAACGTTGCTTTTTTTTTCTCTTTCTCTCTCTCTCTCTCTTTCATTTACGTACATGAATCTCTTGAAATAATTTTTTTTTGTTCGTTTTCGCGTAATTTATTCTTCTCTTGACTTGACATAACAGTGTGTGTGTTCGATCTTTATTCTCTTTGTAATTAAAGTGAATAATTTTCTCTCTCTCTCTCTCTCTCTTTCTTTCTTTTTCTAGCACATTCTATACTCAATTATTTGTTTTGTTGCGCGCTCATCCTTATTATTCAAACGATATGCACTACATAAACGACATACAAATTTTGGTAATTTTTGTTGTGCATGTGTTCAACGTCTTGTCGTTTTTTTTTCTTGCTTTTCTCTATTTACGTCTTATACTCTCTCTCTTCTCTCTTCTCTCAGCTCGAATTTGATATGTTCGATATTCCATGATGTGTAGTTTTTTCTTGGGGATATTTATCGTTCATATCTGTTCTTGTTTCGTTTGGTTTTTCTTTTGCTGTGTGTGCGCGCGCACTGTCTTCAGAACTATACATACATTAAATACAGAACATTCGCATGAATGTGTATAAGGAAGATAATCTCAATAAAATGAAACAAAAAATCAAATAAACAAATTCGTTTTTCTTTATTCGAACAAGGTCACGGAGTGCTCCGCCAACTATATATATATATATAAAAGACGTCTTTTTTCTTTGTTTTCATTTTGTCTATTGGTAAGTGATCGAACGAAGTGAATTCTTGTTGCTACAGTAAATAGAAAATCAATTCATTTTTTTTTTGAAAATTAAATTATGGGAATACAAACAAATATTAAGAAGAAGAATCAATCCACGAATGTAAATATACCTGAACATGCTGTTCGAAATTTAACAGTCGAACAAATGTATGATAAAGAAAAATATGATCTATCGACCATGAAAGAAGATGATGTTTTCAAAATGCTTGAGTACGTTCGTCGAAATCATTTTGTATTTCGATTAGTTAATTGAAATTATTTGTCATGCAGTGCAACACGAGATGGTTTAACTGAAGATCAAGTGAACGAACGACGTGAAAAAGTATTCGAGAGAGAAAGATCAAGATTTGAATTTCCTTCTTTTTTGTTGTTCTTAGTTTGGATTAAATCGTCTAGATAAAAAACGAATAAATCCTATCATTCAATTTCTTCTTTTCATGTGGAATCCACTTTCATGGGTAATGGAAGCGGCAGCTCTCGTTGCTATTGCATTGACGCATGGCGATGGACATGCTTTGGATTGGCAAGATTTTGTTGGTATTGTTCTTCTTCTATTGATCAATGCAACTATTGGTTTTATTGAACAACGAAATGCTGGCAATGCAGTTAGAGAATTAATGAAATCGTTAGCACCAGAAGCACAAGTCAAACGAAATGGTCAATTGAAATCCATTGATGCATCGGAATTAGTACCGGGAGATATAGTTAAATTTAAATTAGGAAATATTATTCCAGCTGATTGTCGATTGATTGGTAAAGATTTTATTGTTCAAAAAGAATAGAAATCAAGGTGAAGGATGATTATTTTGATTAGCTATCGAAGGTGAAATTTCAATTGATCAAGCATCATTAACTGGCGAATCATTGCCGGTGAATAAAGTTGTTGGAGATGAAGTTTTTTCTGGTTCAACTTGTAAACAAGGCGAAGGAGAAGCTATTGGTCTGTTGGAGCTAATTAATTAGTTAATCTTCTTCGTTTTCGTTTATTAGTTATTGGCACGGGTTTAAATACATTTTTCGGTCGAGCAGCTAAATTAGTTGGCAGTGCTCATGATGAAATCGGTCATTTACAAACAATTCTCGCCAAAATTGGTAATTTCTGCATTGGAGCTATAGTCATCTTCATCATCGCAGAAATCTTAGTTATGTAGTACGTCATTTTTCATTTTCATTCTGATTAGCATACATCCTTTGTCTATAGTATTGCATTTCATTATCGATATCGTCGCGGTATTAATAATATTCTCGTCCTATTAATTGGTGGCATTCCCATTGCTATGCCAACAGTTTTGTCAGTGACATTAGCAATTGGTGCTAAACAATTATCTGAACATAAAGCAATTGTGACGCATGTAACGGCTATTGAAGAACTTGCTGCTGTAACAATTCTATGTTCAGATAAAACAGGAACGTTAACATTGAATAAACTAGTTATTGATAAAGATTCAGTGAAGAAATATTCGGATATAGATCCAGATGAAATCATTCGGTATGCAGCTATTGCTTCGAAAGTAGACAATCCTGATGCAATGTAAATATAAGAAAAGTGTTCTTCTTTAAAAAAAAAGAAACAATTTGGCTTGTTCGTTTAGTGACAGTTGCGTTGTGTCTGCATTTGGTGATCCAAAAAAGATACATGACGAAATTGAAGTTTTAGAATTTAAACCGTAAAAAAATAATTTTATTCTGAACAAAATAATCAAATGTTTATTTGATAGATTCAATCCAAAAGACAAACGTACAGAAATCAAATACAAACAATCGAATGACGGCAATATACATCGTATTAGCAAAGGCATGCCCAATGTCATACTTGAACTATGTACTCGAGATAAAACTGATGAACAAATCAAACAATTAAATCAAGATGTTGATGAATTTGCTCAACGAGGTCTACGTGCACTAGCTGTCGCTATTGAAGATGTACAAAACGAACATGGCAATGGTTTTAAATTGATTGGTCTACTGCCAATCTACGATCCGCCACGTGAAGATACAAAAGAAACAATTCAACGTGCATTAGAACTCGGTGTTCAAGTGAAAATGCTAACAGGTGATCAATTAGAAATTGCTAAAGAAACTGCGAGACGTCTTGGCATGGGCGATCGAATGTTTGCCTCGAAAATATTAAAAGATGGGCCACCAGCTGATTCTGGTTTTCATGATATGAATGATTTAGTTCTGCATGCCGATGGTTTCGCTGGTGTTTATCCTGAACATAAATATGAAATTGTCGATCGACTACAAAAACTCGGTCATATGATCGCAATGACAGGCGATGGTGTCAATGATGCACCGGCACTTTCGAAAGCAAATGTTGGTGTTGCTGTTGCCAATGCTTCGGATGCCGCACGAGCTGCTGCTGACATTGTATTGACACAGCCTGGCTTATCTGTTATTATCGATGCTATTCTTGGCTCGAGGCAAATATTTCAACGTATGAGAAATTACGCGATTTATACGTGTTCGATAACGATTCGTATTTTGGTCGGATTTTCTGTGTTAATCTTCGCATATCGATTTGATTTTCCATCGTTCATGATTCTGATTTTGGCTATTTTAAATGATGGAACTATTTTAACCATTTCAAAAGATCGTGTTAAACCATCGCAACATCCAAATTGTTGGAATCTTTCTGAAGTTTTCATCAGTGCAATTATCTACGGCACATATCTCGCTGCATCGACCATCGTTTTCTTCACTCTTATTGTTCGAACAAGTTTTTTTCATGATCGATTCGGCGTCGAACAATTTGTCTACAATGTCTCAACGAATTGGAATCATCCAATGTTAAATTCAATTATTTATCTACAAGTTTCAACTATAAGTCAAGCATTGATTTTTATCACGCGTTCGCATAATTTCTTCTTTCTCGAACGTCCTTCGTTGATGTTAGTCGGTGCGTTTCTTCTCGCACAATTCATTGCAACAATCATTGCTGTTTATGCTAAATGGACGTTCGCAGAAATTTACGCTTGCGGATGGACATGGGCAGCGATTGTCTGGATTTGGAATATACTTTGGTTTTTTCCATTAGATTTATTAAAAGTAAATATTTTTATTCATTTAACAATCGTTTTGTTTGTTATTCGAAAATTTCAGTTTGTACTTCGAATATGTTTCAATTCGAAACGTAAAACATCAACAAATTCACCATCACAATGGTTAAATCGAATGAATAGTCAAGAGAAATCATCACAACAAGATTTATTTTCTCGTTACTATGCTCCACATACGCATCATCTATCAACAGCACATCGCCATCGAAATTTTGCTCGATTATTCAATATCAAAAATAATTCATCATCGAATTTCAAAATCGATCGACAAGAATTAAAACGTTTTGCACTTGTACAAGTAATGATACAAAAAACAAAAAATCAAGAGCAAATTCTTCCATGTATTTTCATTTTTTAGATTCATCATGCTTCTCAATTACTTAAATATCGAAGAATAAATTCTGTTTAAATCGATAATATGTTCTATTTTTTGTAAAATATTTTTCTTAATCTGTTAAGTAACTAAGATTTTTACTTTAAATAAAAGATAAATTCTATCTTAAATGAATATTTATCATCTGATAAACGAGAACTATTTACTTGAACATACTGGTTGTTTTTCATTTTCTTCTCGAAAGTACTCATGACTTAGAAAAAATGTGAGACAAGAACAAATCATATTTACTTAATAAAAAGAATAACAAGTTTTACGTGTGCTCTTAAGCGTGAGTGCTTCGCTTTCTTCGAGTTCTTACGTGGTGTTTTTTTTCCTTGATGTCAATATGTAAAATCTCTTTCTCCACGTCTCTCACAAGTTCGAGAAAGAAATAAAAATTCGCAAAATGCAAAGAAAATAATCATAATAATCATAAGAACAAGGTATGCAGACAGTTTTGTCAACGATCATTCGAAAAAGTTCGAATCGCCGAAAAGTACAGTTCGTAAGTAATCGCTCGTTCAACTGATTACCTTGAGCACTTGAGTACTTGTCTAAAAAGCCGGAAGTTTACTTTGATAAAGATTCATCTGATTTATCTTCAATATAATCAGTAGTGTGATATTAAATTAAGCAGACATCGGCTGATTTTTCATCTGACTGACAAGGAAAAACAAGAACGTAATTGATTAATAAATTTCTAAGGGAATCTATTCGAAAACATCGTCAATAGTCCTACGATTGTGTCAGTTGCTTTTGTCTCATAAATAAATCTATTCGAAATATTATGTTGATGGGATAATTTCTTTCCCTCATCATTGTTGACGACGTGACGGTTTTGTTATTCTTTGAGTCAAACAAGAATGTAGGGTGAGGGGGTTTTATTCCAAAACTTTCCATATGTCGATCATCATAAACAAATTTAATAAACAAATAATTTATTTAACGAATAGTTATTATGTTATTCGTCCTTATACCGATAAAAATCACACCTGAGTTGCGCTCTTCGAGAACGAAAATGTCAAAGTACGAAAAATGAAACTTTTGCCTTTTTTTCTTCTTCTTCTTTTCTCCTAACTTTTATCATCGAAATAGCGAACTTTGACATTCTCTTATCTCAAGGTACTTTATTTAACGTTGCACATGATCACGCAGACACCTAGTTACCTTGCAATTTTGTTTAGTTCTGTCTTTTTATGCATGCATACGTGATTAGAAGGGTGATGGGTGGGGGAAAAAGCGAATAGCGAACTATCGACTAGCACGTTGATATTTAAAAAAAAGATCGACACGCGTCTATGATCGAAGATGAATATAAAAACACGAAAATAACGTCGAAACGAAAGAGAAAAGAATGTTGAGAGTCTTTTAATGTATACAAATTACTGTTTTTCAGCTGATTCTACGTTCTTATCGTTGTTTTCGTTAGCATTCTCTGTTTTTTTTTCTTTTTTGTTCTTCGAAAAAACAGATTTTTTGCAAATATATTCTTCGGAGTTATTTTCCGTACCCAAGCAATCGGGTCAGAGGAATAACAATGTTCGACTTCGAACTGATCGAAACTTGGAATGCGGGATTCTTTTTTTTCTCGCTTATTAAAATTCAAATAACGTATGTTTACTTTTTCTCCAGATATATATACCCGTTCTTAATATTCAAACGAATTCTATTCGATTTTATCGATTAATTCGAAAGCAAACTCATCATGGGATTACTTCGATTCTTTAAAAGTAAATCCAATCATTGTCTTTGTGATATGGTCAATAATGATTCATCATTAGGTAAGACTTTTTAGCTTTATCTCGTTCATTCAGACAGCAGATAGATTAATCTATCAAAGTGTTATTTTCAGCAATCCCCTATAGACAAATCACTATCAATAAATGCGTGTATATACAATCATAGAAATAGATAAGCTCAAAAGAATCTAGTTGCAAAGAAAACGTACTTGTTTCAAAGTTCACGTATCTAAAAACAAAGAAAAGTCACATCCTTCCTCTTATTTTTTTGTTATTCTCTCGTTTTCCATAGAAAAAAGAAACGGGAATAACTATAATTTTCTGTTCTCTTTCTTTTCCTCCGTGACGTCTTTTCTCGTCTCTTTCCAAACGTATCTTGCACGCCGTGGTGATCACATCGTCGTGTCAACACATAGTTACAAATCATTACTTTCATTTAATATATATTTTTTGAGTTTAAAACGACCCAACAATATTCAACATACGTCAGCAAAGCGAATAACTACGTAGTATTCATTTGATCAATAGTCTACTTCATGGCACAACCAATGATTCTATCGGAGATCAAGCATGATACCGACTGTCAGCTTGCATCTTTTACTAATAAATTACCCTATTATGTAAGGCAATTATACGAAACTAATAATAAAAACAAGCAAACACCTGCTGCCCATTCGTATTCGAGTAAGTACTTGAAATCCGCCTACAATCAGTCCGTCGTTACTTATTAACTTTCGCTTTTTCGTCGCAAAATCGATACAATCGTCTGAGAAATTTGCGTTTCACTAGACTTCCTTGATGCATTCGATAATCATTTGAACTAATTTTCTCCATTGGAAACACTGTTTGTCTGTCTGTCGAGATGTTTACATAGACAACATATGTGTTGCTGTGTATGTTTTGTCGTGGTGCCCCTGTTATCGTTGTTTGCATAGTAACGATCTGAGTTCTTTTTTTCAATTCATTCTGTTTCTTTTTCCTTTTTCCGTCTTTGTCTACATCTCAAGAGTAATCAATAGCTTCCAAAAGAAAGGAAAAAGTCTGTCTTCTTCTTCTTCTTCCTATCAGATAACCTTCAATTTTCTTTTCAATCGATCGTTTGGTCGTTATGTACATATCAAGGTTTTTATGTTAATTACATATTTCTTTTTGTTGAGTTCGGTTGCTTAGATCGTATAGATTGAACGAGAAAGTTTGTTGTGTATACAGAGAATTTAATGAAACAACGTGTTGATATAGATAAGAATTTCTACAGGGTCGTTTGGTAAATGCAGAGATAAAAAGAACGGAGAACAAGGAAAACGAGATTTTTTATTGTTATTATTCCATGTATACGTGAAATTTTCCAAGGGCACGCCCTTTCTGCTCTTATTCTTTAGTAAATTAATATTTAAAATAAAAAAGTAGACAGAACAGAAAGGTAAACTAATCTAGTTAGTGAAATACGAGGAAAAAGTCTACCGCCCACATGCAAAGGATCAGAGGTGACAGACGAAGACAGCGAACATATGATTTTCTTTTTTTCCTCCCTCCTACATTAACAACTATTTATCATTGAAAACCAAGAAGAGAAATATGTGCATGTATGTTTATTGTTAATAGCCTCGATAGACAACCACGAAACTTTTTTTTTCCTTCTCTCGAGCTGGAGACTGTTCTTTTTCTTTTCTTTTCTCTCCCGTTTTTTTTTATCTCCTCAGTCATTGTTTCATATGTTTGTTCGAGTCCTTTTTTTCTTCTCTTTTTCTTTCTTTCTTTCCTCTTTTTCTCTACCATATGAAATGCGTTCTCTATTTGCGGTTAAGGCTAGAGTACATTGATATAGTCGTCTGCTCAACAAGCAAACATCAAGCAACGAATCGTTTTTGACAAGTCGATTTTTTTCCTCTCTTTTCTGCGGATTTATTACGTAATTCTAAGGACTAGAAAGTATGTGACAGCCTGAATGGTATATCCATATAAAGCAAGAACCTTGAGCGAATAAATATATATATATACTATTATAGCATTGGATGAGAAGAGAGAGAGATGCAAGAAAAAAGTTAAAGCACTGACAAGAGAACAGGAGACAGCATAAGTGTCAAGACAAGAGAAAAATAGTATCCTCGAATAGCTTCATCTGTGGACGGACGAGTGTGAGTGTATTCATATAAAATAGGTTAGAGAAAAGAGAAACAGAAAAAGAGAAAGAGAGAGAGAGAGAGAAAGAAGGAAAAAATTCGGTGAAGTGTTGTCGCGTACATGTATGTATATATATATAGAATACATACTGGACATCGTCCGACCGACAGCAGAAAAGGAGAAGAAAAAAAAATAGTCGATTGTACTTTGCCTCTAAACGGTCAAACCAAGCAAACAGAACAAGCGTGTGTGTATGTTTGCATATGCATCTATTGATATATTTTAAACATTTAGTTCGATTATTTTGAATTTATTCAATAAGCTCATTTGCCGATTGTTTATTTTTTCAGAAGACCAAACCAACAAACTCTCTGAAGTCAATTCAATATCATCAACATCTTCCTCATCAT
>ERZ781398.3697-NODE-3697-length-11734-cov-4.044096_pt1 | contig 11734 bp, 9 predicted proteins | sample MGYA00433077_ERZ781398 | MGnify/ENA primary metagenome ERZ781398 (study PRJEB29847, sample SAMN06458254) | wastewater metagenome | isolation source: Wastewater bioreactor | place: South Africa: Cape Town | study: EMG produced TPA metagenomics assembly of the... | reverse complement strand
CGCTGCTCGACTCGCTCGAGGCGCTGCGCGCCGACCACGAGTTCCTGCTCGCGGGCGGCGTGTTCACGCCGGAGCTCATCGAGACCTGGATCGAGTACAAGATCGAGAACGAGATCAAGCCGCTCGCGGCGCGCCCGCACCCGTTCGAGTACGAGCTGTACTTCGGGGTCTGATCACCTCACCCGGAACGCCCCGGCATCCCGCTTCGGATGCCGGGGCGTTCCGCATGTGCGGCAGGCGATCACCCGTAGAACAGGCGCTCGAAGTCGCGTCGCGCGCGACGCGCCGTGCGCAGCCACTCCTCTTCGACGAGGGTCGCGGAGCGCTCCGGGTAGTCCAGGAGCCGGCCGATGCCGTCGAGCTTCGCCCGGTCGGTGGGCAGCGCGTCGCTCGTCTGACCCGACAGCAGGGTGTTCGCCGAGCGGAGGCGGCTCGCGAGGCGCCACGACTCGGACAGGCGCGCGGCCGCGGCATCGGGCACGAGCCCCGCCTCGCGTGCGGCCTCGAGGGCGTCGAGCGTGGACGTCGTCTGCAGGCCGGAGATCCGGTGGGCGTGCTCGTGCTGGATGAGCTGCACGAGCCATTCCACGTCGCTGAGTCCGCCGGGGCCGAGCTTCAGGTGGCGCGAGCGGTCGACGCCCTGCGGCAGCCGCTCGTTCTCCACGCGAGCTTTGATGCGCTTGATCTCGCGGAGATCCTGCACCGCGACGGCGCTCGGGTAGCGCACTCCGTCTGCGAGCGTAATGAAACGCTGGATGAGCTTGACGCTCCCGGCGACGCCGCGGGCGCGCAGGAGTGCCTGCGCCTCCCACGACAGCGACCACCGCCGGTAGTACTCGGCATAGGACTCGAGCGATCGCACGAGCGGCCCGTTGCGCCCCTCCGGACGCAGATCGGCGTCGAGGTCGAAGGGGACGCGGTGGTCCTCCGAGTACGTGCGCAGGCCCGCGACGAGCTGAAGCGCGAGTTGGTGCGCCCGGTGCTGATCGAGCCCGTTCGCGTCGTACACGTAGAGCACATCGGCATCCGAGCCGAAGCCGAGTTCCCCGCCGCCGAAGCGCCCCATCGCGATGACGGAGAAGTCCAGCGCGGCATCCTCCGGGGGCACGACCTCGCGGCGCACCGCGCGCAGCGTCGCCTGGATCGTGACCTCGCTCACCGTCGTGAGGCCATCAGCCAGTTCGTCGATCGTCAGGCGGCCGAGAACCGCTCCGAACGCGAGGCGCAGGAGTTCGCGCCGGCGGAGCGCGCGCACGGCGTTCATCGCATCGGCGATGTTCGTGTGGCGCGTCTGGATCGCGCGCGCCTCGTCCTGCAGCGCGACGCCAGGGCGCGGCCGCAGCTGATCCTCCGCGTCGAGCCACGCGACGGACTCGGGGATCCACTCCATCAACTCGCCGATATAGCGCGAACCGGAGAGCACCCTCGCGAGACGCTCGGCGGCGCCGGACGAGTCGCGGAGGGTCCGCAGGAACCAGGGAGTGTCGCCGAGTCGTTCGCTCACGCGGCGGAACGCGAGGAGCCCGTAGTCGGGATCGACGCCGTCGGCGAACCAGCGGATCATCACCGGCATGAGGTGGCGCTGGATCGTCGCCTTGCGGCTCAGCCCGCCCGTGAGTGCCCCGATGTGGCGTAGCGCCCCGGCAGGGTCGCGGAAGCCAATCGCCGCGAGGCGGTCGTGCGCTTGCGCCGTGGAGAGCTGCTGCTCGTCGGCGGGCAGGGCCGCGACAGCGGACAGGAGCGGGCGGTAGAACAGCCGCACGTGGATCTCGCGGACCTCGCGTTTGATCCCCTCCCACAGCGCCCATACGCCGCGACGCGCGTGCCAGCACACGCAGGCCGTCGGGGGTCTGGGGCATGAGGTGGGTGCGACGCAGATCGCGCAACTGGACACGATGCTCGGGTACGCGGAACATGCGGTAGTCGCGGGCGAACGCCGCTGCGTCGCTCCTGCCGATGTACCCCTCGCTGACGAGGGCTTCGAGGGCATCCAGCGTCCCGCGCTGACGGATGCGGTCGTCGGCGAGTCCGTGCACGAGCTGCAGCAGCTGGACGGTGAACTCGATGTCCCGGATGCCCCCCGGCCCGAGCTTCAGCTGGTACGGCGCCTCGGCGGCGGGGATGAACTCCGTGACGCGCTCGCGCATCCGCTGCACGTTGTCGACGAAGTTCTCCCGGGCGGCGCTCGTCCAGACCTTGGGCTGGACGGCGGCGACGTATGCCTCTCCGAGCATGCGATCGCCGGCGAGCGGGCGCGCCTTCAGGAGTGCCTGGAACTCCCAGCTCTTGGCCCATCGGTCGTAGTACGACAGGTGGGAATCGAGGCTCCGGACGAGTGCACCCTGCTTGCCCTCGGGGCGCAGATTGGCATCGACCTCCCAGAGCGGCGGCTCGATCTCCATGCCGGAGATGCCGCGCATCGTCTGCACAGCGAGGCGCGTCGCGATGTCGATCGCACGGCTCTCCCCCACCTGCTCGATGAGTTCTTCGGATGCCCCGCCGACGAAGATCACGTCCACATCGCTGACGTAGTTCAGTTCGCGGGCGCCGGTCTTGCCCATCCCGATGATGGCGAGTTGCGTCGCGGCGACCTGATCGCGCGGGAAGAGGCCGGGGCCACCGCCCCCGGAGACGCGAGTGCGCGCAACAGCGAGGGATGCCTCGAGCGCCGCACCCGCGGCATCCGCCAGCGCGGCGGCGACGGCGGGCAGCACCTCGACGGGGTCGTCGGAGCCGAGATCATATGCCGCGATCCGCGCCAGCAGACGTCGGTAGCGCACGCGCAGTGCGACCCACGCGGCTTCGTCGCCGCTCGAAGCGAACCCCTCGGCATCCGCACCCACGGCGTCGAGAAGCTCTTCGACGAGCTCGCTCTCGGTCGGGAGTCGTTCGCCGGGTTCGGGGATGTGGGCGAGCTCAGCGGGGTGGCGGAGGTAGAAGTCGGCGAAGCCCGTCGACGCGCCGAGGAGCAGCCAGAGGACGCGTCCCACGCGTGGGAGGGCGTCGGCCACAGCTGTCGGATTGCGGCGCACGATCCGCGCGAGACCCGCCAGCGCGGCGTCGGGGTCCGCCGCGCCATCCGCGCCGTCCAGGATCGTCGCGCGCGGGATCGCCAACGCATCGGCCAACTCGCTCAGCAGCGTGTCGGCCTCGCCGATGTCACCGAAGCCGTCCCGCGCGAGCACGGTCCGGACGGATGTGCGTTCGCCGGCCGACATCGCGGGCTCAGAGCATCTCGAGGTTGCTCTTCAGCTCGAACGGCGTGACCTGCGCGCGGTACTCCTGCCATTCGCGGCGCTTGTTGAGCAGCACGTAATTGAAGACCTGCTCCCCCAGCGTTTCCGCGACGAGCTCGGACTCCTCCATGTACTCGAGCGCGTGGTCGAGGCTCGCGGGCAGCTGCGCGTACCCGAGGGCGCGCCGCTCCGAGTCGGTCAGCGACCAGACGTTGTCCTCCGCCTCAGGCGGCAGCTCGTAGCCTTCTTCGATGCCCTTCAGACCCGCGGCGAGCATGAGCGCGTACGCGAGGTACGGGTTCGCGGCGGAGTCGAGAGCGCGGTACTCGACGCGCGTGGACTGACCCTTGTTGGGCTTGTACATCGGCACGCGTACGAGCGCCGAGCGGTTGTTGTGACCCCAGCAGATGAAGCTCGGGGCCTCGTCGCCGCCCCAGAGGCGCTTGTAGGAGTTGACGAACTGGTTCGTCACGGCGGCGATCTCGTTCGCGTGGGTGAGAAGGCCCGCGATGAACTGGCGGCCCGTCTGCGAGAGCTGGTACTGACCGCCCTCTTCGTAGAACGCGTTCCGGTCGCCTTCGAACAGCGACATGTGGGTGTGCATGCCGCTGCCGGGCTTGCCCGAGAGGGGCTTCGGCATGAATGTGGCGTACACGCCCTGCTCGATCGCCACCTCCTTCACGACCGTGCGGAACGTCATGATGTTGTCGGCCGTCGCGAGCGCATCCGCGTACCGCAGGTCGATCTCGTTCTGGCCGGGCCCGCCCTCGTGGTGGCTGTACTCGACCGAGATGCCGAGGTCTTCGAGCATGCGGACGCTCCGGCGCCGGAAGTCGTGCGCCGTGCCACCGGGGACGTTGTCGAAGTAGCCGGCGGAGTCCACCGGCTCGGGGCCGTCGGGTCCGAAGGAGGACGACTTCAGCAGGTAGAACTCGATCTCGGGGTGCGTGTAGAACGTGAATCCGGCATCCGCAGCCTTCGCGAGTGTGCGCTTGAGCACGTGCCGCGGGTCGGCGACGGCGGGCTGGCCGTCGGGCGTCGTGATGTCGCAGAACATGCGCGCGGTGGGGTCGATCTCGCCACGCCAGGGCAGCGTCTGGAACGTCGTCGGGTCGGGGTGCGCGAGCAGATCGGACTCGTAGGAGCGCGTCAGTCCCTCGATCGCCGAGCCGTCGAACCCGAGCCCCTCGGTGAAGGCGCCCTCGACTTCGGCCGGGGCGATCGCGACCGACTTGAGCGTGCCGACGACATCGGTGAACCAGAGGCGAACGAACTTGACGCCCCGCTCCTCGATCGTCCGCAATACGAAGTCACGCTGCTTGTCCATCGCGTCCTCTCCCCTGCGATCGCGCAGAGCCGTCGGGCTTCGGGAGAAGCCCCGTGCAGGCCAGACTATCGGGCGAGCAGGGTGCCGGATGCCACGCCGCGAGTGTCGCGGTCAGGCGTCGTCCTCTGCCTCTTCCTCAGCCCATGCGCGCGAGCGCTCGGCGAGCAGCTGAGGCGCGTTCGCAGCCTCCTCTTCCGTGTCGAACGGGCCCGCCCGGTCGATCGCGGGCGACTCGAAGCCGCGTTCCACCTTGCCCGTCGTGAGGTTGTACCAGAACTTGTCTTCGCCGCTGGACATCGCGCTCCCTTTCGCCTGGACTCCGCGGAGTCGCATGGATCACTCGATCCTAACGAGGGGACCCCGCTGCCTGGATAGGCTGGACGCATGACGACGAAGGCGACCCGCGCGGTCGGAGTGGACATCGGTGGTACCGGCATCAAGGGGGCGCTCGTCGACCTCGCTGAAGGGGCGCTGCTCAGCGACCGCATCAAGGTCGCGACGCCGCGGGGCGCCGAGCCCGACGACGTTCTCGCGGCGGTGCGGCAGGTCCTCGACACGCTGGGTGTGGCGGATGCGGAGGTCCCCCTCGGGGTGGCCTTCCCCGCGATCGTCAAGCATGGGAAGACGCTCTCGGCGGCGAATGTGTCGGATGCCTGGATCGGATTCGAGGCCGAAGCCTTCTTCGAGAAGGGTCTCGGCCGGGAGATCCACTTCGCCAACGACGCGGATGTGGCCGGCATCGCCGAGGTGCGCTACGGGGCTGCCCGCGGAGCGCAAGGCCTCACGATCCTGACGACGCTGGGCACGGGCATCGGCACCGCGATGCTCTATGACGGAGTGCTGATCCCGAACTCGGAACTCGGGCACCTCCAGCGCGCGGGCAAGCGGAAGGACTTCGAGGCTGTCGCCGCGTACTCGGCGATGGAGCGCGAGAGCCTCGACTGGGCGCAGTGGGCGGCTCGGCTGCAGGACTACTACCAGCACCTGCAGTTCCTCTTCAGCCCGGACCTCTTCGTCGTCGGCGGGGGCGTCTCCAAGCACGCCGACCAGTTCCTGCCGCTGCTGCAGCTCGACACGCCGATCATCCCGGCCGTTCACCGAAACAACGCCGGCATCATCGGCGCCGCGGCCTTGACCGTCGGCGACGCCGGCTGAGAGTTCGCCGCCACTACGGGGCGTCGCCTGCGGGCACCGGCTGACGGGGCGAATGGGCCGGCCTGTACGCCGGGTTCTGTCCGGGAGCGGGTGCTCCGTGGACGGTCATCTCTCTCGGCGACACGTTGCCGTGCCGCTCCAGCGGCCTACCCGGGGACTCGGCGAGCCGCGTCAACATCCCCTGTCTGGCCTTGCTCCGGACGAGGTTTACCGTGCGAGCCGTGTCACCACGGCCCCGGTGGTCTCTTACGCCACCCTTTCACCCTTACCACTGGACCCCTCGACAAGCTCGGGGACCAGCGGCGGTCTGCTCTCTGTGGCACTGTCTCGCGGATTGCTCCGGGTGGGTGTTACCCACCGCCCTGCCCTGTGGAGCCCGGACGTTCCTCGGTGCGGGCAAGCCCGCCACGCGACCGTCCAGCCGACCCATTCGCACAGCCGATTCTACGGCGTCCATGCGAACCCGCCCGCAGGGTGGTACGGTGACGACAAGCGATTCACTGGGGGACAGGGATCGTGAGGGCTGGGGGGCCCGAAAAATGCACAAGAAGATCATTTCTGTTTGTGCGGCTGCGTTCTTGGTGCTGGGGGCACCTGCAGCCGCGTTCGCCGTAGAACCTGGCGGAGCGGGGTCTGACGGCTCCGGCGACGCCGGAAGCTACACACCGGTCAAGCCGCACGATCCGACACTGGCGGGATCGACCCTGTCGTCGACCTGCGTCCGTGACGTTCCGTGGATCGACTTCTCGGTCGTGCTCAACGATCCGGACGGGATCGCCACGTCGCACGACGCGGCGCTGATCCTCTCCGACGGCGCGAACTCGACGACGATTCCGCTTGGGACCATCGTCGACGGCGTGCTGTCCGGGCGTGTGCTCTGGCCAGGGGCTGCGGTGGACGCCGCGGGCAAGGCCGCCGGCTGGCCCGGGTGGGAGTTCCGGGGCGGTGAATGGCGGGAGACGGACGGCAACTTCCGGTGGACCCGTGGTGACATCCACGCGGAGATCAAGGTCAACCCCGAGATCAGCCTGCCGCTCGGATACCCCGCCGCCACGCCCGCATGCGGTGTGAGCGATCCGACGACCGTGGGAACCGCGGCGTCGATCACCACCGCGTCGCTTCCGCGGACGGGTGGCGAAATCGCCGGCACGCTCGGTGTCGCGGCAGGAGCCGTGGCTCTCGTCGCCGTTGGCGGGGTGCTCATCGCTCGACGCCGGAAGGCATGACCAGCCGGGTAACGACACCCCGCTTCCGCACCAGCCACGTCATCGTGGCAGCACTGGTGCTCGGCGTGTCGTTGGTGGCTGCGCTCGGATGGACGGCCTGGCGTGTCTGGGACGCGGCGGGTGCCCTGCAGCGCGTCGCGGACGCCGGACGGACCGCGATGGATGCCGTCGGCAACGGCGATCTGCGAGCGTTGCAGGCGAGTCTCGCCGACGTCGCTCGATACGGCGCACAGGCAGGCGACGCGGCGTCCACTCCCCTGTGGCCGGTCGCATCGGCGATGCCTGTCCTCGGCGAAGATGTCGCGGCGATCGGCGCGCTCGCCCGTGCGGCCGGCACCCTCGCCGCGACGCTCGCCGCGCCCGCGGCGCACGCGCTGACCACCACGGGGGACGACGCCGGATCGCTGGGGCGTCTGGCACCCTCGTGGGCTCCGGCGACGGAGGGTGTCGCCGAGGCGCAGGCCGACCTGGCATCCATCGACACCACGCACCTCACCGGGCCGGTCTCGAAGGCGGTCGCTCAGATGCGCGAGGTGCTCGACCGGCTCGGCCCGTCCGTCGCGACTGCCCGCGCCGCGGCCGCGGTCGCCGCATCGCTCGATGAGGGCACGAGTTCGGTCCTTGTCCTGCTCCAGAACGGTGCCGAGCTTCGCACGGGTGGTGGCATCACCGGCGCGGTCGCGCTGCTGCAGGTGACCGACGGGAAAGCAGAACTCGTCGCCCAGGCCGATTCTTCGATGTTCCCGAACCTCACGTCGCCGATCATGCCCGTCAGCGCCGCCCAGGACGCGCTGTACGGCGACGTCGTCGGCAGATTCGTGCAGAACGCGTCGATGCCGACGGACTTTGCCGAGACCGCGGCGCTGGCGACAGCCTGGTGGCAGCGCCTCGGCCACCCCGCACCGGATCTCGTCGTCTCCATCGACGTGCCGGCGATCGGTGCTCTCCTGCGTGTGACCGGCCCGGTGACGCTGCCGGACGGCACGATCCTCACGGGCGATGACATCGTGCAGCGATTGCTCGTCGAGCCGTACACGACGATGGACAGCGCCCAGCAGACGGTCTTCCTGCAGTCGGCGGTGTCGTCGGCGGTCGCGGGGCTGTCGACCCAGCAGATAGATCCCCTGCGGTGGCTGTCGGCGCTCGCGACGCCCATCGCCGAAGGGCGCGTATCGGTGTGGAGTGCGGATGCCTCCACGCAGGAACTCCTGTCTGTCTCCAGCCTCGGTGGACCGTCCGCACGCCTCGCGGCGGCCGGCCCCGATGCCTTCGCCGTCTATCTCAATGACGGCACCGGCGGGAAGATGGACGTGTATCTCCACGTCGAGCTCAGCATCGTCAGTGCTGTCTGCCGCCCCGACGGGCGGGCTGACGTGCACGTGCGCGCGACGATGGCCAGCTCCGCGCCGGCGGACGCCGAGCACGTGCTGGCGGGCGACGTGACCGGGCGTGGCCTGTTCGGAACCGGCGCCGGCGACATCGGCACCAGCATCTCGGTCTCCGCGCCACCGGGCAGCTACTTCGGCGGAGTCACCAAGAACGGCAAGCGCGCTCTCTCGGTCGATGTCGACGATGCGGGGCGCCCGACGAGCCTCATTCGTGTGAATCTCTCGCCGGCGGAGACCAACGACGTCGACTTCCACTTCATCATGGGCTCCCCGGGCGCCCTCGCACCGAGCCTGCTGCACACTCCGATGCTGAGCACACCGACGGTCTCCGTCGAATCGGGGTCGTGCGGCTGACGGTGCCTCACGCCTTGCCGGCGTCCGGCGTGATGCGGAGGTCCAGCGGGAAGTCGATCGGGAAGCCGCCGAAGAGGAGGTGCGCCGCAGACGCAGCGGCGGAGCGCACGATCTCGGCGACCCGGTCGGCGTGCGCGGCGGGCGTATGCACGATGATCTCGTCGTGCAGGAAGAAGCACAGATGTGCGCGGCGAGAGAAGACGGCACCGGATGCCACGGCGGCCTCTGCCGGCGGGCAGTCGGGAAGCTCCTGCAGTGCCGTCCGTACGCCGGCGAGCCAGGCCAGCGCCCATTCGGCGGCTGTGCCCTGGACGACGAAGTTGCGCGTGAAGCGGCCGCGATCGCGTGATGCGCGTCGGGCGCGGGTCTGATCGGCCTCGGAGGCATCCGAGTCACTCGCCTGCCCTTGCAGCTCGCGCCACCGCTCCGACGGCGGCGGGCTGGAGCGACCGAGCCAGGTCGTGACGACTCCCCCGTCATCGCCGACGCGCGCCGCGTCGTCGACGAGCGCCATGGCGCGGGGGTAGGCCCGGCGCAGCGCGGGGACGAGCCGCCCGCTGTCGCCGGTCGTCGCTCCGTACATCGCGCCGAGCATCGCGACTTTCGCCTCGGCGCGCGTCGAGACGGTGCCGCTCGAGACGATGCCGTCGTACAGATCGCGCCCGCGCGCGGCGTCCGCCAACTGCAGATCGCCCGCCATCGCTGCGAGGACCCGCGGCTCGAGCTGGGCGACGTCGGCGACGACGAGCATCCACCCCTCGTCGGCGTGCACGGCGGGTCGCAGCATGCGCGGAAGCTGGAGAGCCCCGCCGCCCGACGACGCCCAACGGCCGGTGACCACGCCGCCCGGGACGTACACCGGGCGGAACCTCCCCGCCGGAGCCCACTCCTCGAGCCATGCCCACCCGTTCGCGCTCGCGAGCCGCGTGAGCTTCTTGTACTCCAGAAGCGGCGCGACGACGGGGTGATCGTACTCCGCGAGCTCCCACCGGCTCGTCGACTGCGCCATCACACCGATGCGATGGAGGCTCCGTAAGAGCTTCGGTTGCGAATCGAGGCTCGCTGCGGGGTCTTCCAGGGCGGCTCGGACGACGGCGCCGACCTCCTGAATCCGGGTGGGCACTCCCCCGGCAGGCCCGCGTTCCCCGAGCACATCCTCGAGGATCTGTTCGTGGATGCCACGGCGCCACGGCAACCCCGCGGCGTGCAGCTCCGCGGCGAGTAGTGCTCCTGCGGACTCGGCGGCCAGCAGCAGGCGCAGGCGCGCGGGATCCGTCGCGCTTCCCAGGGCATCCTGCTGCCGGCGGAACTCGGCGAGGACCGCGTCGATGTCTGCAGGCAGTGCCGCTCCGCCGGGCGTCGCGGATGCCTCGAGGTCGAACAGCGTCGGCGCGACGGCGGCCGCGGTCCCCGCCGTGTCGACGGCGCCGGCATCCCACGAGGTCGCCGCGCGCAGGTCGTCTGCGCCGACGACCATCGTGCTGTCGCGGAGAATCGCGTGGCACAGCCTCAGATCGTGGCAGCGCGCGATGACGGCCCCCGCGGCGAGCACCTGCGGATACCAGTGTGTCGTGTCGTTCCACACCCACCGCGTCGTGTCGCCGGTTGCCACTCCCCCCTCGACCGAGGCGAGCGCCGGCCACGCGTTGGCCGGAACGCGGATGCGGGCGACTTCGGAACGCGAGTCGTCGAGGTCGACGACGACGACCTGCTCGCCGTCTCGCGCGACGACGCGCCAGCGCGGCGCGGCGGTCATCGCCCGCCGCGGATCACAGGCCGGACTCCTCCGTACGCACGAGAATCGCGCCGCACTCGGGGCAGAACGCGACCTCGTCGTCGTGCACCTGCCGAAGGGCCTGCAGGTCGGTTCCGGAGAGCATCATGTGGCAGGCGCCGCAGGTCTTGCGGTGAAGGAGTCCCGCACCGACACCGCGCGCCGCGAGACGGTCGTACAGCGCGAGGAGCTCTGCTGGAATGCTCGCCGCAACGGCCTCGCGGTCGCGCGTCGCCGACTCCCACAGCGCGGTGGCTGCGGCGACCGCCGCCTTCCCCTCCGCGCTGACGCGCGCGCCTTCCTCGTTCGTGGCGGCGATCGCGGCCTCCTGCTCGGCGACGGAAGCCTCCGCCGTCTCGAGGCGTTCCATGAGTTCCAACTCGGAGTCCTCGAGGGCGCTCTTGCGCGCGGCGAGGGAGGCGAGCTCGTGCTCGAGCCCCTGCGCCTCCTTCACGTTCGCCGTCGAGGCGAGTCGTTCCGTGTCACGGGCGACGCGAGCATCGACGAGGGCGACATCCGATTCCAGACGTGCGATCTCCGCGCGCACGTCATCGCGGTCACCGAGCAATCCCGTCAGCACGGCGGACTGGGCCTGGCGCTGGGCGACGAGCTCGTTGACGCGCGTGGTCTGTTCGGGGTTGCGTCGCGCGTGGTCGCTCGAACGGATCGCCGCGTCGAGCCGAGCGACCTCGGTGAGCGCGAGCTGGTCTGCGGGGGCTGCTTTCACGCCTCCAACCTACCGCCCAGCGCCGACACCGCACTCTTGCGGCGGCGGGCGTGCCCGCTAGCATGTGGAGCCTGACGACGTGGTCTCGGAGGACACCATGAGTGTGATGCGAACGAAGTCGATCGAGCGGTCCATCGCCGATACCGAGGAACCCGAGTTCCGGCTGAAGAAGTCGCTGTCGGCCCTGGATCTCACGATCTTCGGCGTGGGCGTCGTGATCGGTGCCGGCATCTTCACCCTCACCGGGCGCGCCGCGCACGAGGTCGCAGGGCCCGCGATCATCGTGAGCTTCGTCGTCGCCGCGATCGCGTGCGCCCTCGCGGCCATGTGCTACGCGGAGTTCGCGTCGACCGTCCCGGTGTCGGGATCGGCGTATACGTTCTCTTACGCGTCTCTGGGCGAACTTTTCGCCTGGATCATCGGCTGGGACCTGATCCTCGAGATGTTCCTCGGTGCGAGCGTCGTCGCGCAGGGCTGGAGCGCATATCTGGGTGTGCTGCTGCAGCAACTCGGTGCGCCCATCCCCGCCGCGATCGGGTACGGCGGG
>ERZ781398.3690-NODE-3690-length-11749-cov-51.658030_pt1 | contig 11749 bp, 9 predicted proteins | sample MGYA00433077_ERZ781398 | MGnify/ENA primary metagenome ERZ781398 (study PRJEB29847, sample SAMN06458254) | wastewater metagenome | isolation source: Wastewater bioreactor | place: South Africa: Cape Town | study: EMG produced TPA metagenomics assembly of the... | reverse complement strand
GCAGGGCGACGAGATTTACATCATCGATCCCAACAAGTGCACCGAATGCGTCGGCCATTTCGATACGCCGCAGTGCGTCGAGGTGTGCCCGGTCGACTGCATCCCGCTCAACCCGGATTACCCGGAAACCAAGGCGCAACTGCAGGAGAAATTTCTGCGTCTGACCGCGGACAAGTAAGGGCTGCGAACAGGTCCCGGGCTCAGGCCGTTCGGGCCAGGGAGGGACCGCCCAACTCGTCCGCCAGGGCGTCGGCGATGCGCAGGTTGATGCGCGCCAGGCTGTCCAGCTGGTCGCTCACGATCCCGATCGAGGCTTCCAGTTCGGCAATGCGTTCATCCAGTGTCTCGGTGGCGGCATGGATGCGGCTGACGCTTTCCAGGCGACGCTTCAACTGGAGCTTGTGTTCGCGCACCTGGGTTTCCATGGGCGCAATCAGCGCCTTCAGCCACGATTCGGTTTCGCTGTTGGCCAGTTCGAACACCTGCACCACCTTGCTCGCGAGTGTTTCGAAAAAACGCGCGGTCAGCTGGCTCTGGCCCACCGTCAGCATCTTGAAGACGGTGTTGAAACGTTCATCGAAAATACGTTCCAGCCGTGCCATTTCCCGGTGATATTTGTGCAGGCTGTGATCGGGCGGGCTGACCGCGGCGAGGCCATGCTCGTCGCTGAATTTCCGGTACATCGCCGTCATCATGGCGCGGATTTCCCCGATGGCCTCTGCCGATCCGTCCAGGTTGCTGCCGACCTGGCGGAAAAAACGGCTCATCGCTTCGCGCAGCCCCGCGCTGAAATGGCTTTTTTCCATCGCCTGCCGGGTCAGATCCACCTCATGGCGCAGGCCCTGCATGCCCAGCTGCCGCCGTAACGCGTCGACCTGCGTCGCGAACACGCTACGCAAGGCATTGAATTGCTCCAGGCCGCGTTCGAACTGCTCCTTGTCGTCGTTGGCCTTGATCATCATGTGCTGGATGACGTCGCGGTTCTTGCCGCGCAGCAACTGTAATTCGTCGACCTGGTCCTGAAGGGTGGCGAGCCGGGTTTCCAGCAGTTCGGTGGCCCTGATCACCACATCCTCCACTGCGGCCCGCGACGACTCGCTGACCAGCGTCTGCTTGCAGGGGATGAGTTCCTGCGTCAACGCCGCCTCCAGTTCCGGAAGACGGCTTTTCGCGAGCAGCGCGGCATCATCGCGCACCTTGGCGACCAGCCCCTTCTGCGCCGAAACGGGGTAGACCTGGCCCGCAGGCAGGTCGAGCAGCGCGGCACTGCTGGCAACCTGCTTCGCGATTTCAGCATTGATCTGTGCCGGCGTCTTGAGCTCGTCCCACAGTCCGTCGATCTTGTTCAGCACGACCAGTCGCGCACGACTGGCGCTCTGCACCGACGCAATATGGCGCCAGATTTCGATATCCGACCTGGTCACGCCGGTATCGGCGGCCAGCAGAAACATCACCGCATGGGCGTTCGGGAGCAGGTTGAACGTCAGCTCGGGCTCGGTGCCGATGGCGTTCAGGCCCGGCGTGTCGAGGATGACCAGCCCCTGTTTCAGCAGGGGATGGGGAAAATTGATCAGGGCATGGCGCCAGCGGGGAATGGCGATGCTGCCGTCGTGCTCCAGGGTGTGAGCGGTGTCTTCATCGTCGGGGTTAATCAGGCCGAACGCTTCCGCGGTCGAGACATCGACGTCGAGTGTGTCGGCCAGCCGCACCAGCGTCGCGCTCATCTCCTCGGCGGAATCGAGATTGAGGGGGAATTCGGTCCAGGCGTCGGCGTCACGCTTGAAGTCGGCGATACTGCCCTCGCGGGTCCGGGTGTCGATCGGCAGCAGCCGCAGTGACGGGCGATGCAAGGGGTCGAAAAACAGCTCGGTGGGGCACATGGTGGTGCGTCCCGCGGACGAGGGCAGCACGCGCTGCCGGTAGTCCGAAAAGAAGATCGCGTTGATGAGCTCGGATTTGCCGCGCGAGAATTCGGCGACGAAGGCCACGTTCAGCGTATCGTCCTGCAGGCGCGCCAGCAGCTGGTTCAGCCGCACCCCGGATTCGGCGTCGCCCAGTTCCTGGGCCTCGAGCCAGTCGCGCAAGGCCTCGACACGCACGTACACGGCTTCCCGCCAGGTGCTGTAGTGCTCGAATTCGTCGACCAGGGTGGTGTATTGCATGGAGCCGGTCAGGGAGAAAGCGCAGTCATTAATAACGACATGGTAATCGCAAACCTTATTCTGTACAGGCGGGGTCAGTGCTGGCAGGCCGGGCAGTAAAAGCTCGCCCGCTGGCCTTGCACGATGCGCTTGATCGGCGTGCCGCACGCCCGGCACGGCAGGCCCGCGCGATCGTATACCCGCGTCTGCAGCTGGAAATAGCCCGGTTCGCCGTCGCTGGCGACGTAATCGCGCAGCGAACTGCCGCCGGCGGCGATGGCGGCCGTCAGGACTTGCTTGATCGCGGCATTCAGCCGGGTGCAGGCCGGACGGCTGAGACGACGCGCAGCGGTCGCCGGGCGGATCCCGGCATGGTACAGCGACTCGGAGGCGTAGATGTTGCCGACCCCGACCACCACCTGCGCATCCATGATGACCTGCTTGATGGCGGCGCTGCGACGCTGGCATTGTGCGTGCAGATAGACGGCGTCGAAGGCCGGCGTCAGGGGTTCCGGCCCCAGGTGGGCCAGCAGCGGATGGCGTGTCGCGTCGTCGGTACACAACACGGCGCCGAAACGGCGCGGGTCGCGCAGCCGCAGCAGGGTGCCGTCATCGAACAGCCAGTCGACATGGTCGTGCAGCGCGGCGGGCTCGTCCGGCCTGGTCAGGCGCAGGCTGCCCGACATGCCCAGGTGGACGATCTGCACGGCCGCGCCAAAATCGAACAACAGGTATTTGCCGCGCCGCCCGATCCCTCTGAGTGTCAGCCCGCCCAGCCGTGCTTCCAGATCCGCCGGCACCGGCCAGCGCAGATCCGGATTGCGCACCACGATGCGCGTCAGCGTGCGGTTCTGCAGGGAGGGAAGCAATCCCCGGCGGGTGGTTTCGACTTCGGGCAATTCGGGCATGGGGCGAGGCGGCGGGCGATGCGTGGGCTGAAAAAGCAGGCATCGTCGGTGCATGGCGCGATGCCTCGGGCGATGTTTTTGTCCCCGCAGGCGGGAACCGAACCGATACGCTGTCCTTCTATATACTCCATGTGACGCGCTTTCGCTCCTGAAACATTTCCTATTTTGAACGCAAGATGCTTTTTGCTGCTGGCGATGCTGGCCAGCAGTGCGGCCCCGGCTGCGGATCCCTTCATGGTGCTGGATCGCGTACCGCCGTCGTTGGCGGCTGAATTGCGCCCGGCGGCGGTATGCGATACGGCCGTGCTGTCCGGCCCGATTACGCTGGCGCGCGCGGTCGAACGCGCCCTGTGCGCCAATCCGGCCACCCGCAGCGCCTGGCTCACGGCGCGGCTGCGCGCCGCCGAGCTGGGACAGGCATACAGCGCCTATCTGCCCGGTGTGTCGATCAGCGGCAGCGCGTCCCGCAACGGCGACCGCACGCTGCCGAACGATCGCAGCGCCTGGCAGCTGGGGCTGGACGCGCAATACCTGCTGTATGACTTCGGCGGACGCGCGGCCCAGCGCGATGCCGCCGAAGCATTGCTGGCCGCCGCACGCGCCAGCCAGGACGCCAGTGTGCGCCAGCTCTATCTGCAGACCGTCACCGCCTATTTCAATCTGCTGACCGCGCAGGGCGCGGTCAGCGTCGCGCGCGAAGCCGAGGGCTCGGCACTCGCCGCCCTGAACGCGGCGATCGCACGGGTGGCCGCAGGGACGGCCATCCCGTTCGACCGGCTCCAGGCAAAAACCGTGTATACCCAGCGCCAGATCGAACGCATCCGTGCGGAAGGCGAGGCCGCGCGGCTGCAGGGTGAACTGGCCGCGCTGATGGGCGATACCCGGCAAGCCGGCTTCAGCGTCATCGACAGCGAAGCGTCGTTCAGCCAGACGCCGGATCTGGGCACGGCGGTGGATGCCTTGATCGACGCTGCGCGCAGCCGCCGGCCCGACCTGCGTGCGGCGGAGGCCACGGTGCTCGCGCAGCAGGCCGGCGTGCGCAGCGCCAAAGCCGCCGGCAAGCCCAGCCTGTCGGCCTTTTACGGCGCGCAAAGACAGGACAGCGGCGCGCTGACGGGAACCAGTTCCAGCGTGGGCGTCAATCTGACCATCCCGCTTTTCACCGGCTACCGCAGCACGTATCAGATCGCCGCGGCGCAAACCCAGGCCGATCTGGCCATCGCGGAGCGCGACCGCGTGGCGAACCAGGTTGCGCTGGACGTGTGGCGCGCCTACTACAGCGTGAAGAGCGAGACCGAGGCGGACAGCCGCAGCGCCGATCTGGTGGAAAGCGCGGCCGCGGCCGAGAAACTCGCGCTGGGACGTTATCAGGCAGGGCTGGGCATCCTGCTCGATGTATTGAGCGCGCAGGCCAATCTGGCGCAGGCGCGTCAGACCCAGTTACAGACACGGCTGGGCTTGCGGGTCGCCCGGGCACAACTGGCGCAGGCCATCGGGGATCTGAGCTGGGATTGGCTGGAACCCGGGCAGGGAGGAATGCAATGAAAAAAATGGGAATGCTGGCGCTGCTGGTCATGGTATTGGCCGCGGCGGCATGGTGGTGGAACGGCAACCGCAAGCCCGCCGAGCCGCAATACCGGACCGTGACGGCAGACCGTGGCGACATTGTGGCCGAAGTCTCGGCCAACGGCACGCTCAATCCGGTCACGCTGGTCAATGTCGGCACCCAGGTCTCGGGAACGGTCCGGCGCATCGAAGCCGACTTCAACCAGCAGGTGAAGGCGGGGCAGGTGCTGGCCGAACTCGATCCGGCATTGTTCAAGGCGGCGCTGGCACAAAGCACGGCCAACCTGGCCAATGCCCAGGCGCAGCTCGATCTTGCCGAGGCCAATGCGGTGCGCATGCAGACGCTGTTCAGGCAGGAATACGTGTCGCGCCAGGAACTCGACCAGACGACGGCCGCCCGCGCCCAGGCGGCGGCTCAGGTCAGGCTGGCGCGCGCCCAGGTCACGCGCGATCAGACCAATCTCGGTTTTTCGATCATCCGTTCGCCGGTCGACGGCACCGTGATCAACCGCCAGATCGACGTCGGCCAGACCGTGGCGGCAAGCTTCCAGACGCCGACCCTGTTCCAGATCGGCAAGGATCTGACGCAGATGCAGATCGACTCCACCGTATCGGAGGCCGACATCGGGCAGATCAAGGTCGGGCAGCCGGTCAAGTTCCGGGTCGATGCGTTTCCCGATACCGAATACAGCGGCGCGGTGCGGCAGGTCCGGCTGAACGCCACGACCCAGCAGAACGTCGTGACCTACAACGTGGTGGTGAATGTCGCCAACCCCGATCTCGCGCTGATGCCGGGCATGACGGCGAACCTGCAGGTGCTGGTCGACACCCGGCGGAACGTGCTGCGGGTGCCGACGACGGCGCTGCGTTTCCGCCCGCCGGCAGGCAGCACCGCCGAGGAGGGCGGCAAAATACGCGGCGCGGCGGTGTACCGGCTGGTCGACGGCAAGCCGGTGCGGGTGGCGGTCAAAATCGGCATCAGCGACAAGGCCTATACGCAAATCGTCGGCGGCAAGCTGGAACCGGGCGAGGCCGTGATCGTGGCCGACCTGGCGGCCAGGAAGGACAACGGCGGCATGCCGCGCGGACGCCTGTTCTGATGACGGAGTCCGCGCCGCCGCTGATCGAGGTGGCGAATCTCGGCAAGGATTATCCGACCGGCGCCGGCGTGTTCCGGGCGCTGGACGACGTGAGCCTGCGCATCGCCGTGGGCGAATTCGTCGCCATCATGGGCGCGTCGGGCTCGGGCAAGAGCACGTTCATGAACCTGCTCGGCTGTCTCGACCGCACCACTCGCGGCAGTTACCACCTCGATGGGCAGGATGTCGGCCGTCTGTCGTCGGACCAGCTGGCGGCCTTGCGCAACCGCGAAATCGGCTTCGTGTTCCAGGGCTTCAACCTGCTCCCCAAGCTGACCTCGCTCGATAATGTCGCGCTGCCGCTGATGTATGCCGGCATGGGGCGCGAGGCGCGGCGCCGCCAGGCGCAGGCCATGCTTGACCGGGTGGGGCTGGGCGAACGTTCGCATCACACGCCGCTGCAACTGTCGGGCGGCCAGCAGCAGCGCGTGGCCATCGCCCGCGCACTGGCTACGCGCCCGCGCATCATTTTTGCCGATGAACCGACCGGCAACCTCGACAGCGAAACCAGCCGTCAGGTGATGGACCTGTTCAATCAGTTCAACCGCAAGGAAGGCATCACGCTGGTGCTGGTGACGCACGAAGCCGACATGGCGGCCTATGCGCGCCGCCGTATCCGCTTCCATGATGGCCGGGTGATCGAGGACGTGGTGACGGAAGGGGTTCCCGCATGATTCTCGTCAGCCTGCTCGAGACCGCCTGGCATGCCCTCGTCACGCATCGCATGCGCAGCTTCCTCACCATGCTCGGCATGGTCATCGGCGTGGCGGCGGTCATCCTCATGCTGGCGATCGGCCAGGGCGCGCAGGCGATGGTGCGCGGCGCGATCGAATCGATGGGCAGCAATCTCTTCATCATCATGTCGGGCGCCGTCTCGTCGGGGGGCGATGCGCCCTCGCTCACTTTCGACGATGCCGACGCCATCCGCGACCTGCCCGATATCCGGGCGTCGGCGCCGGTATCGCCCGGCGGCGCCCAACTGATTTACGGCGGGGTCAACTGGAACACCTCGGTCTACGGCACCACGCCGGATTACGCGGTGGTGCGGAACTGGTCGATGGCATCGGGCAGTTTTTTCAGCGAAGCCGACGTGCGCAGGGGCGCGCGCGTGGTGGTGATCGGCGGCGTGGTGGCGCGCGAACTGTTCGGCGACGAAAACCCCGTCGGCAAGGTCATCCGCATCAAGCAGGCGCCCTTCGAGGTGATCGGCGTGCTGGCAGACAAGGGCCAGAGCCTGGACGGGCGTGATCAGGACGACACCGTGCTGGTGCCGATCAGCAGCGCGCAGCAAAAGATATTCAGCAGCAGCCTGCGCAACCGCGCCCGCTTCATCATGGTGCAGGCGGTATCGGAAAAACGCATGGACGCCGCCGAAACCGCCATCAACGATTTGCTGCGCACGCGGCATCGCATCGGGGTCGGACAGGACGACGACTTCACCGTGCGCAACCTGACGGCACTGGCCGAAACGGCCGCCTCGACCACCCGTATCATGAGCCTGCTGCTCGGCGCGATTGCCGCCATCTCGCTGGTGGTCGGCGGGATTGGCATCATGAACATCATGCTGGTGTCAGTGACCGAGCGCACCCGTGAAATCGGCATCCGCATGGCGATCGGCGCGCGCCGCCGCGACGTGCTGTGGCAGTTCCTGATCGAGGCGCTGACGCTGTCGCTGATCGGCTGCGGGATCGGCCTGCTGTTCGGCATGGCCGGCGCCTGGCTGGTCGGATGGCTGGCCGGCTTGCCCGTGGCGGTCACCCCCGTCTCGGTACTGATGGCGGTCGGCGTCTCGTTCCTGATCGGCGTGTTTTTCGGTTTCTACCCGGCGCGCAACGCCGCGGGACTCGATCCCATCGACGCATTGCGCGCGCAATGACGAAGCGGGGTTGAACCTTGCATACAGGCAGGCCTCGAACGCTTAGAATCGTGACAGACAACCTTTTCACCAGGCACAACATGGCATTTCTCAAGACCTTTCCCCTCTACGCCGCGCTGGCCCTCGTCGCGACCGCATGCAGCCAGCCTGCCGTCAGGGCGTCGCAGCCGGTGGCAGTGGAATCCCCGGCGCCGCAGCCTGCCGGAGCGGCCGGACCTGCCGTCGATCCGGGGGCGGAGGCTGCGGCCAAGGCCCAGGCCGCATGGCCCAAACAGCCGCTTACGCCAGATATCCTGTTCAAGTTCCTGATCGCCGAGGTGGCGGGGCAACGAGGCCAGATTGGCGTTGCCCAGTCGACCTATCTCGATCTTGCGCGGGAGACGCGTGACCCCCGTATCGCCCGCCGCGCGGCCGAAATGTCGATGTTTGCGCATAATCCGGCGGGCGCGCTGGCAGCCACGAAGCTCTGGCTGGCGGCTGAACCGGATTCGGAAACGGCCCAGCAGACCATGGCGGTGTTGCTGCTGAACGGAGGAAACCTCGCCGAAGCGGAACCCATCCTGCGTACCCTGTTGAAAAAAGAACCGGCCAATGGGTTTCTGCATTTGACCGCGGTGATGGGGAAGATCCGCGGCTCGCAGGCGGGGCTGGAAATGGTCGAACGGCTGGCGGCCGATTACCCGACCCTGCCGGAAGCGCACTTCGCGGTGGCCCAGGCCGCGGCCAGCGCCGGACGCAACGAGGCGGCGATCGCCGCGTTGCGGAAGGCCGACACCTTGCGTCCCGGCTGGGAGCCGGCGGCGCTGCTGCGAGCCCAGATCCTCGACCAGACTTCGCATGCCGACGCGCTCGCGTTCATGCGGGAGTTTCTGGCGGCGCATGCCGAGGCCCGCGAAGTCAGGCTTGCCTATGCCCGCGTTCTGGTCAGCGCCAATCGTTTCGATGAGGCGCGCGCCGAATTCGCCCGGCTGGCCCGGGACTTTCCGCGCAATGCCGAAGTAGGCTTCGCGGCGGGCCTCCTGTCCCTGCAAATGGGCGATGCCCAGGCGGCCCACGATTTCCTGGCGAAGACCCTGGAAGACAATCCGCGCGATCCCGCCGCCGTGTACTACTACCTGGGGCAGGCGGCCGAACAGATGAAACAGCCGGAAGCGGCCGGCGCGTATTACGCCGGGGTCGCGGCCGGCAATTATCTGGTGCCGGCACGTACGCGCCAGGCCGCGTTGCTGGTGGAAGCGGGCAAGCCGGATGAGGCGAGTGCGTTGCTGAAAGCGACCCGGGGCGAGAATGATGCGCAAAATGTGCGGTTGATCCAGGCTCAAGCCGAAGTGCTGCGCGGCAGCAAGCAGTACACGGCGGTCTATGCGGTCCTGTCGGATGGACTCAAGCGCTATCCCGATTCGGCCGATCTGCTGTACGACCATGCCATGGCGGCCGAAAAGCTCGGCAAGCTCGACGTGCTGGAAGCGGATTTGCGCCGCGTGATCGTGCTGCGGCCCATGGATGCGCAGGCCTACAACGCGCTGGGCTACACGCTGGCTGACCGGACCAGGCGCCTGCCCGAAGCCATCGTCCTCCTCGACAAGGCCCTGGAGTTATCGCCGGAAGACCCGTTCATTCTGGATAGCGTGGGCTGGGCGCAATACCGCTCGGGCAATCTGCCACGCGCGCAGGAATACCTTGAACGGGCCTACAAAACGCGCCCCGACCCCGAAATCGCCGCGCACCTGGGTGAAGTCCTCTGGACGCGCGGTCAGCGTGACGCGGCGAGCGAGCTTTGGCAAAGCAGCCTGCAAAACCATCCGCAGAACGAAGTGCTGCTGGAAACGTTGCACCGCTTCAAACCTTGATGCGCGTCGCCTCCGCAGCCGCGCTGCTGGCGTTGCTATTGGGCGGCTGCGCGACGGTTTCTCCCGTTCGTCCGGCCGTCGAGGCGGCTGCCCGGTCCGTCAACTGGACCTTGCTGGGCCGCATCGGCGTGCAGAACGACGAACAGAAACTGTCCGGCCAGATCCGCTGGCAGCATCGTGAAGACCGGGATGACCTCCTGATGTCCTCGCCGCTGGGGCAAGGCGTGGCGCGTATCGTACGCGATGGCGAAGGCGTGACGCTCGAGGTGCCCCATCAGCCCACGCGCCACGCCCGCGACGCCGACACCCTGACGCGTGAAGTGCTCGGTTACGTGCTGCCGGTCGCGGGACTGGCCTGGTGGGTGCAGGCGCGCCCGGCGCCCGGCAGCGCGTTTGAGGCCACACACGACGCGGCGGGCCGCCTGGCGCAGCTCAGGCAGGACGGCTGGACGATCGACTATCTCCAGTATTCCACCGATGCGCCCGCGCGCCCCCGCAAACTGGTCGTGACCCGCGCAGGACTGGAAATCCGGCTGGTGGCCGACAACTGGCAAAGCGAATGAATCACGCCTTTCCCGCCCCGGCCAAACTGAATTTGTTCCTGCACGTCATCGGCCGCCGCCCTGACGGCTACCACCTGCTGCAGAGCGTATTCCGGCTGATCAGCCACGGCGACACCGTGCATCTCGAATTGCGTGACGACGGCCGGATCGTGCGCGAAGGCGATTTTCCCGGCGTGCCCGAAGACGCGGATCTGACGGTCCGCGCGGCGCGGTTGCTTCAGGCGCATGCCGCGGCCGGAGCGGGCGTGAGTATCCGGCTGGAAAAAAACCTGCCGCTGGGCGGCGGCCTGGGCGGCGGCAGTTCGGATGCCGCCACGGTCCTGCTGGCGCTCAATCGCCTGTGGCAGGTTGGCCTGCCGCGAAAAGCCCTCCAGGATCTGGCTTTGCAACTGGGCGCCGACGTGCCGGTATTCGTGTTCGGCCAGACGGCATTTGCCGAAGGCGTCGGCGAAATCCTGCATCCGCTGAGCGTGCCGCCGGCCTGGTATGTCGTACTGATGCCGCCGGTGCAGGTGCCGACCGCGGCAGTTTTTGCTGCGCCGGAATTGACACGCGACACGCCACCCCTCACAATGGCGCCCTTTTCCGCAGGCATGGGTCATACGATCTGGCACGGGCTTCAGCCCGTAGACAGTCGGAGTCCCCTCGTGGGGCATAACGATCTGCAGCCCGTGGTCGTCGGCCGCTACCCCGAAGTCGCGCGTCATCTCGAATGGCTTGCGCAATTTGGCGAGGCGAGGATGACCGGTTCGGGAGCCTGTGTGTTCGCATCGTTCGGGACGGAAGAGGCGGCGCGCGAGGTATGGCGTCAGTTACCCGAAACGATGCGGGGGTTTGTGGCGCAGGGACTCGACCGGCATCCGCTGGCCGGGTACTGCGACTGAAATACCCGATAGTGTCGATATTGGGGAGTCGCCAAGTGGTAAGGCATCGGATTTTGATTCCGACATTCGCAGGTTCGATCCCTGCCTCCCCAGCCAGTTAAGCAAACAGCCGCCACTGGCGGCTGTTTTAGTTGTTGTGTCGGACCAGCCAGATCGCCGGAGACTCGTGTGTCCATAGACAATTTGATGGTGTTCAGCGGAAATGCCAACCCGCGTTTGGCCAGTGACGTGGTGCGCCATCTGAACATGCATCTCGGCCGTGCGACGGTGTCGCGGTTTTCCGATGGCGAGATCCTGGTCGAACTCCTGGAAAACGTGCGCGGCAAGGACGTGTTCGTGCTGCAGTCGACCTGCCAGCCAACCAACGACACGCTGATGGAGGTGATGGTGATGGTCGATGCGCTGAAGCGCGCCTCGGCCAGCCGCATTACCGCGGCGATTCCATATTATGGCTACGCGCGCCAGGACCGGCGCACCCGGTCGGCACGGGTGGCCATCACGGCCAAAGTGGTCGCCAATATGCTGCAGGGTGCCGGAATCGACCGCCTGCTGACGATGGATCTGCACTCGGATCAGATCCAGGGGTTTTTTGATGTGCCGGTCGACAACATCTATTCCAGCCCGATCCTGCTCGGCGATATCTGGAAGCGCAACCACCCGAACCCGATGGTGGTGTCGCCCGATGTGGGCGGGGTGGTGCGGGCGCGGGCGATCGCCAAGCGGCTGGAATGCGACCTGGCGATCATCGACAAGCGCCGTCCCAAGCCGAACGTGGCGAAGGTGATGCACATCATCGGCGACGTCAAGGATCGGACCTGCATC
>ERZ781398.3678-NODE-3678-length-11770-cov-4.570038_pt1 | contig 11770 bp, 10 predicted proteins | sample MGYA00433077_ERZ781398 | MGnify/ENA primary metagenome ERZ781398 (study PRJEB29847, sample SAMN06458254) | wastewater metagenome | isolation source: Wastewater bioreactor | place: South Africa: Cape Town | study: EMG produced TPA metagenomics assembly of the... | reverse complement strand
CAATTTAACTCGTCGTCCAACACTTTCATCGACACTAAGTGGTTCCGTCACATCACTCAATTCATCTTCATCTCGTTCTCGTGCTTCATCAACCCAAGACGATCCTCTATCCACATCATCCTCAAGCGCCTCTCTTTCTAGTAATAGTCCATCTCAGCATCAACCTTCCACATCCATCAACGACTCAAATGCTCCAACAAACACAGTTCCATTCGTTGATCGACGAAAATCAGTCGGTGGTAAAATCAAACCTTTCGTTCCTGACACAGTTAATGATACCACCAATGAACGACGTCCGACAGCCCGTTCGGCAAATGGTCGAAATGCATCGATAGTTAAACGTACTTCGGCTCCTGTTGTAACCGTACAAAAACGAAAATCTCTGCAATTAACTTTGATTTCTCCCGATCAGATTAAACAAACAGCGAAATTAGGCGAAGGTGAATTCGGCGAAGTTTACGAAGGTTTCTACCGAGAAGATTTAAATAATCCAACAGGCATACCTGTCGCAATAAAAATCCTCAAAGATTATTCTTATTCAGCTAAACAAGATTTCCTACGTGAAGCCGAACATATGGCAACGCTAAATCATCATTGTATATGTACATTGTATGGAATTGTTGATTCCGATGATAATAGTATGATGATGGTCATTGAATTGCTTCTGCTCGGATCGATGTTAGATCATTTATGGAAACATAAGAATTCAATTGGAGAGAATCGATTGAAATTGTGGGCGTCGCAAATAGCCGATGGAATGGCGTATATGGAACGAAAAGGAATTGTTCATCGGTAATGACGAAAAACAAAAACGTTGAATTGAATGATAAACGAAATTAATATTTGTTTTCACAGAGATCTAGCAGCGAGAAATATATTGATGCAATCAACTGATCAAGTTAAAATTAGGTTTGTTGAAATTGAAAATATTCATTTAAAAAATGTGTCTGTTTATTCTAGTGATTTTGGTTTATCGAGACGCATTGATGCCGATGTTTATATGCAAAAATCTGATAGCAAAATACCTGTTAAATGGTAATTACATTTACTATTTTCCAATTATTTCATATTCTCTTTGATTTATCAATATAGGTATGCACCCGAAGCCATCAGCATCGGTAAATTCACGACAAAATCCGATGTATGGTCATTCGGAATTACTCTCTGGGAAATGTTTTCGTATGCTGCTACGCCATACGGTTTGTTTGAACAGAAATCTTGTTTATTCGGACGAATTTTTGAACTTTGAATATTTCAGGTGATATGAGTGGTACAGATGTGTATTATTATTTACAACATGGCAAACGTCTTGACCGTCCATCACGTTGTCCATCGTCGATCTATCAAATCATGCTTAAATGTTGGGAATGGGAAGAAAAACGACGTCCAACATTTTCTCAACTTCTTCAATATTTAAAAACCGATTCGGATACAACGAAAAATATTCCAATAACGACTCTATCGAGAAAACGATCTCTACGACCGGCATTAAGTTCGTCAACATTAATCGATGAAAATATTCGTGATAATGAACAAGATGAAATCAATCAGAAAAATGTTAGTGAAAACAAAGATGAACAGTACAAATCCAATGGTCATGTGTCGAAAACGATTATACATTTTCAACATTCATTGAACAAAGAACGAACAAATTCCTAGATGAGATACAAGACTAAAATAGACTCATCTTGTTTTGCATTCCAATTGTGCCAGAAACCGGTTTTTTACCTGTGAACAATTCCATTGTTGGATTTTTCGTTTTTTTTGTACAGTTAAAATAAAATATTAATAATTAGGAGGAAGAGAAAACAAAAACTAAGATAAATCTTTGACAATCTTAATTTTTCCCTCGACTGTAAGGAGGGTCATATTAACAAAAGTTTGTTTACAATGGGTTCAGAAGAACATCATTTTTAGAAAAATAGCGATACTTCCTAAAGCGTGATTACGTCAAACCACACATGATGATTTCGAATCTATTGTTGTATTTAGAAAACTATAAAGTTTTTCTTCTCTGATGTCTATAAACATTTAAACCTAGCTATTCGATACGTATCTACGCTTGAACAGAAAAAATGTGGTAGCTCGCGTCAGAAATGGCAGACCGTAGCGACAACAACAATCGACGCGGCGCTGTCTACAGTATTTTATATAATTCTTCAAGTTCTATAAGTAGTATTTCTCTTTAAAGCTACGATGCAAACACAATCATGTTTCAAGAAAATATTCTTCATCTGATGCAACAATAACTAATCAAAATATAATGTTACACGTGAAACTTAAGATGACAGTATTGTCAGTGTCTAAGATGAATAGAGAAAATGATTGATTAAGATGAAGGAACTGCATAATTATTTATCTCACTCGATTTCTTTGTAATGCTTGATCAATTGCTCGTGCATCTTCAGCGCCGATCTGATTCAATGCGAGGTTGAGTGTGGTGAGTGTCTGAGATAAATAAAAAAGATGACTGATTGAGAGGAAGACACTAAATATTTATCTCACTCGATTTCTTTCTAAGGCTTAAGCAATTGTTCGAGCACCTCCAGCTCCGATTTGATTCAATACGAGATTGAGTGTAGTGAGTGTCTGAGATGAATAAAAAACATAGCTAATCGAGATGAAGAAACTAAGTATTTATCTCACTTGATTTCTTTGTAATGCTTGAGCAATTGTTCGTACACCATTATCGCTGATTTGATTCTTAGAGAGGTCGAGTGTGGTGAGTATCTATTCATGATTGAGAGTAGAGTATAACTGGGAAAAATGAGGATAGCAAATTTAGGGACACTTGGGCCTTTTAGGGTTATATTGGTGAAATGCGGATGTCACGGTTTACATGTAAAAAATGTTAAGGTTTTAGTTAAGTTTACTTGGAATCGTTGGTAAGTATTTAGAATAGCATTGAGTCGTTGATTGACATTGTTTGTGGAGATGAAGATGTCTTTGTCATTCAAATGATCGAATATGCGATATATTATGTCGATGGGGAGTGTATGAATTGATAAAGACATGTTTCTTCGAATCTAGAATAATAGGTCTTATAAAAATCAATAATTAGCGCTCATCGTAGGAATTCACTGAACGTTTTTGAAATGAAATATATGAGGATTTTTATTCAAGGTTGACGTTTATACGTAGAACTAATGTTTCTTTCTTGTAATTGATAATAATAACTCAAGGTTTCGATTTCAAAGTTATGAAAGTATGATATGCGATGCAAATCGAAAAGAGAAATGTCGTCGTGCTACCTTTCGACATTTGCTCAAAGTTCAGTCGGAAAGTCCGTCGAAGAAAAGTCATGCTACTCAGACACTGACTCTAGAGTTTTCATGGTGAAAAAAAACCTACAAAGTTTCGATAAGAATTCTGTTGTGACACCGCCGTTTTCTTGGTAAAAAAAAACCTTTGAAGTCTAGATAAGGACTCTCTTTGTAATCGTAGGGTGTTTTATGAGATAATTTAACTAAACTTGCAATGATAACATACTGTAAGTTACTTTAAAGAAGGTTTAGCCATTTCCTTCAGAAATGCAACGAGTCGAGGGTCAAGTGAATCGACTTTCGATGAACGTTACATGTTATTATTTATTCAAAAAATACGAAAATGAAAAAATGTTTTGTGTTTTCAATAAGAAACTAATCACATATAAAAAAATAGAGTTTCACTGATTTATGCACGTTCAGCAGCTTCAACATCTTTATCCAGATCCAAGAATTTCTTGTGCGTTTCTTCGATACTTGCTTGATTGGTATTTTGTCCGTGAATTGGCGATAGAAGTGTCGTATGTGCATTGGCATCTTTGCTATCACGTTTCAATGATTTCAAATACAGTTTATTATGATATGTTATTCCATTATGAACTAATGTCCAACCAATAACAAGTAAAAATAAAGCCATAAGAACGGATATTAAATCATCGAAATGTCGATGTCGATTCAAGATTGGTATTCGATCCCATAAAATCAATGGAACAGCCATAGTAATACCAATAACAGAATTCAATGCGTCAGCCATGAGCGATTTCGAGTTCAGTTTTTTTGAAAGAAATATTTTTATAATTGATATTATTGTAAAGCAAACAATGTGCGTTACAGAATAAGCAAGTAAAAGCCAATCGCCTGTCGGGGCTTGTGGAACAATCATCGATTGTATTGCACGAGATTCAATAGCTAAAAATGAACCGATAAAAAGTGCACCAATAACACAGCAAACAAGATAATCTCGTCGTTTGAAATCATCCATTGTTTGAGCTAAATTGAAAGTTGAAAAGAAAAAGAATTATCTATTGTTGTAGTTATTTCTATGTACCTTTCAAATGCCAAGCAACAAAACAAATACAAATCGAATCCATTAAAGTATCGATTGAATAACTTAAACCAACCGATGATTTGTCCAACATACAATTAATAAATGCAGTTAAACCAAGAATTATATCGAGAACTATAGTTAAAATACAAATTCGATAGGCTAATGTTTGATATCGTTGAAAAGTTCGGTCTCGACTTGAATCGTCTTCGATAACCATTGGTCGACCATTCTGACTCAAATTATTGTCTCGATTCGCCATGTCTTCTTCGTTTTTTCTTTCTCACGATACGACACTTCGCAAATACTGTGCAGTAAAAGATACCTCAATATTATATGCACACGCAGTTGTGCATTCAACCATGCGTAGCATAGCTCAGGACTCGATAGAAGAAATGCATTTGAAATATACTGTAGATACAGTGTATTCAAATATGATATGCACTCGATATTTATTATATGTCGTTAAGATGTTCTGAAGGACATACTATGACACATAAATACATTATAAAATATTTTTTCACACGTACATTTGTTTGCAAACACATTTGTTTAGAATTTTTTTCTTTCGATTGGGTTCGAATGTTGTGCAAGTACATTAATATTTCATATAGAGTACTTTCAAAAGCATATTTGCGAGCAAATATATATTTTGCAAATATTAGACAAAAAAAGTCAATACATGAAAAACACTTATTGTAAAAAATCTAACAAATAAAAAAGCATGTTTAATCAAACAACGTAATTATTTGTATCGACAAACAGAAGTATAAGATGTTCTTAAGATTTACAAAAGCAAGATTAGTTCTGCTCATTACTTCTATCAGTAGAAGTGGCATCTAAGAAGATTAGTAATTTCTTTTTTTTTCTTTAGGATTCTAAGAGAAGCCTTTCTTTCCATTAGCATTCTAATTTTCTATAGTATAGATTTGAGATAGATTAAGTTTTACATTTGTCAATGTCCGTTTTAGATAACTTTTCTTCTGTTTTTTTTGTGATAGATTATCTAGTGTGAAGTGTAACGTTTGTGTCTCGATGGACGATCATCTCGGAAAGAACTGTCATCATAAAAAATTCATCAAATGTATTGATAAATCTCTTGAGAATGAAAGAAAAACCTAGCGTAACAAACAATGAATACTCAATACATCAAATAGATTTGACAGATTAGTTGAAAATGTAATTTTAAATGGAACTTTTTTCTTCAACAAAGATTTACAATCAATAATCGAACAGTTAGTTGTTAGTTTCTCGTTTTCTCTTTTAATATATATTGATCAATATTGTTTATTCGCGTTTATGATTTTTTCGAGTCCTATGCACACACATAAGTACATATCCGATTATCCGTTTATATATCTTTTTGTCTGCCGGATGTCGAAGCTCAGCCGGAAGCAACATATATAGAAGGAACATGCTACCATATATTTTACGCATAATTTCATTCACATCATCTAACTAAACATCATAACGATGTGTGTAAGAAAAAGAAGAAGAAAAAACGCGAGAAAAAAAATAACAAGGGGAAAAAAGAGGAAACACAAACGACAAAGAAAGAAAGTCTGAGTCAAACAAATTCGAATTTATTTTTTTTCTCGTCTTTCTCATGATTTGTATATACAGTTGTAAGGCATACATGACTTTCTTATTTGTATGTGCTTGATAGTAAATGATGTTAAGACTACACCAATCGAGCATACGAGAGAAAGAGCGACATGTGTTGATGCATGCTTTCGATAGGATGTACGTATGCATTCAAGCAAAATCGTCGATCATTGACAGTAACAAAAATAATAGGAACGATCGCTATGCACAAGACTGATAAGTATTGCCAATTGTAATTGTCATTTTTTTTCTTCTTCGTCGTCGATGTCGTAGCATTCGTTCTCTGTGCTTGTTTCTCTTTTCTTTCTTTTACATTCTTTCTTCGGTTTTTTTTCTCTTCCGCTCCTACTTCATTATCTCGAGAGACATACGAAGAATAGACACAACTAGCATCAGAATAACGACTGAGTTCATTTATTCGATGAAATCTATAGACAACTTACGGGAGAGAACTACTCAACGACCATGAAACTAGCTAACATGATAAATTTCAAATGAAAAACAACACAAAAATGATCGACAATAAGCAGAAGTTCGGTTATTTTTGGCTCGTCTTGCCAATCAATGGAGGAGTTTGACTCGAAATCTACTTCCGGTAGCGAATGATGAAAGAAGAAAAAAAGAGAATGAATGCGATGAGTAAAAAAAGAAATGCAGCGAGAGAGAGAAAGAAACCATTAAATAACTCTCTACGTATAGTTAGGAAAACGACCTCATGAAACAAAGACTTAGAACGATTCGTTTCTTTTTCTTTTCTTCTATATACTTTGATAGTTATGTGATATAGTCAAATAATTGTCTTTATCTTTGCACTACTTCAATTTTGGGTCTATATGTATGAAGACATACTTTTCTTCTTTCTTACTAATATGTGCATTTCTAATGTCATTTGCCGACAATGTTCTTTTTTTCCTTTCTTCTTCTTCTTCTTCTTCTTTTTTTCTATTCTCTCTCTCTCTTTCGTAATCTTAATGATAGTGATGGTGCCTGAGTCAATCACGTCAGTGGGTTTGCATGTTGATGCAACCCTTATTTCTTCAGCTATCTATCAATCTGCCTATGTTTTTAGATGTGATGAGCCCAAGGCTTTTATTATTGTCGTATGGTTGTCGAGAAGACGTGATGACACATATCCATGTAGATACTAATACTATCATTTTATTCACCGTGGGTAAGCATATTAGTCTAAAAGAAGAAAAAAAAAATAGAAAAAAAATAGGAGAACGAGAAGAGAGAACAAAAAACAACATATCACATAACGAATGTCGAAGCATCGAATGCGAACATATGCTTTTTTTCCGCAGATTGACGTTAAGATGCATGATCGACATCAACCATATTCAGTTGAAGTCATTTTCGAAGATCATGTCACATTAAGTGATGGTCGTTCAAAACCTCATCCTGTTTTACTTCAATTAACATCGGAGACACTTATTATTCGACGTCTTAAAATAGCTGAAGTATCATCAATTAATAATCGAGATATTCAAACAATTACACCACGTACTGTCACTTTGAAAAGACATCCAATGACACGTTCATTTGGTTTTTCAATTAAAGGCGGAAATGATACGGGTAATTGGAAAAAAAACAGCTACGACCACCAATAATAATGCCATTATCTTTGTTTGATTAATATTAATAGGTTTTCCAGTTCTTATATCACGTGTTGTATATGCAAACGCCCATTTATTACATGTTGGTGACGCGATAATATCAATAGATAATGACAATATATCGAATTTATCTCATGATCAAGTCATTAAAAAACTACGTGATATATCCGGTGAACATGTTCAATTGACTGTTCAATATATGAATAATATGGCTCCGTATTTACGTTCAACAAATTCTACAGCTCGTTCATCATTGTCAGTGGGTGTTGCACCACTAGCACAAACAAGTTTTACCTTGCCTACGCCGATGTCTTCGAGAATACGACGGACACATAACCGTATGTCAGCAGAATATCCATCGGGATATCATCGACCCGGTAAACAACAACAACGTTTATCATTGATGCTTTCCGACCAACAGAAAGTAAGAAGAAAAAGAAAAAAAAACAGAACATATAGTTCGAATAGATTTTCTTGGTTAGTCAGTCAGTCCTGAGGATGAATTAATAATTTGGGATATGTAAAATACATGGGAGAATTCAATTAGAAAGGATTTAGTCTTGCAAAACAAAAATAATTATCAATCATCAATAAGAATAGATAACCTGATTAGAAAAAGAGAAAAAAAATCGATTTCTTCTTCTTCTTCTTCCTAGGATACAGATGAATATGAATTACTAAGTCGATTATTATTATGTGAAACTGAAAATGAACGTTGTCGACGGCAATTAGAAACATTTGCTGAAGAACAACAGCAACGAGAATCCATTACTAAAACTATTGCAGAGAATAATAATGACGACGATGATGACGATGATGATCAATCGAAAATTGATTATGTATCTGTTCAAGAATATTCCCTTTTGTATGCATATGTTACACAATACTTGAGTGGAACAGATAAATTACGTGTCAATTCTTTTCAACTATATACACTCGATGGTTCTCAAACGGGAATTATAATAACCGATACATCTGTTCAACAACAAATGTGGATTTCACGTATCAATATGATTATACATAATTTAACAACTCGTACAATTACGGAACTCAATCAAACATTTTTACCAAGCGAACAAGTTCTTTATGCAACATGGGTTTATGAACGAATAACAAATTCGAAACTGAATTGTCTACCACAATGGAAACCGTTATTTCTCGTTTTTAAAGGCAGTGATTTATATATATTCGATGATAATAAACCGCCGCCATTGTGTTCCTATGATTTTATTTGTTGTTCGCGTGTGTATCCAATTGTTGAAATATTAATTGAAATTGTTGCGTCAAAGTCTCGTCTCGACGATCGAGAATATTGTTTTACATTAACATTGCCAAATGATTTGCTAACTCAATGTCGATATTTAAATTTCGAAATTAAAAATGATTTAGATGAATTTTTAACGAATTGGCAACGTTCACTTTATATGTCGGTGTACGCACTTAAGAGTCGTGCATTTGGTTGCATGTATCAAGGACAAATCTGTCGATTTCTTATTGATATATCCAACGGTTTTGAAATGTCGAATAATGAAAGTAATATTGTTCTATGGTCATTTACATTCGATCAATTGCAATCAAGTTCGGATAATGGACGAGATAAAATCTATTTTGAATTTAAACGTGATTCAGTACTGAATGGAAATCAACCGACTATACATATTGAAGTTCAATGCCAACATTTACGTGTACTTATTCATGTGATTAATGCATTTTTAACTGTTAAATTACTTGGTAAACGAGATGAAGCTATTGATTAATAAAAGAGAAAAAAAAACAATACATTAACAAGCAATTTTCCAGTGAGTTCGTTCGTTCGTTCATTTCTTTGTAATTATCTTTTATTTTTTAAATCAATATATACATATATACGTATATCTGTACGATTATTATATTCTTGAATCATTTTTTTAATGAGATAGTCAATGCAGAGGAAGATAAACAAACAAGTTTCCTATGGTTAAGCATATCTGATCCGTCATTTTTGATTATTATTTTATTTATCGAATAAATAATCAAGAAAGATTAATTAATCTAGATTAGAAGTTCTCTAGGAACTAATGTCTTACGAGATAGATTTCTTCTTCCAAATGAATTCCGTAGGCAAACGATGATCTAGAGGAAATATAATCGAATTCAATTATTAATTAATATGATAGATGACAAATTCGTACTTGATTTAGAAGATATGTTAGAACAGCTGCTAGAATATAATTCGAGGAAAGAAAATCAATGAAGATAAATGTGATTAGATTCCACATGAAAAGAGTATTTTCTTCGCCATAGAATAAAATTTCTGTGAATATTTTCTCGTTATCTATTCAAGTGAAAGAAATGAATATGCCAAAAAACAAGAAGAAATTGCGAACATACCAACAAAAAATAAACTTTCAGAATATTCGAGCATTGGCGTTCGTCGAATGGGATTGAATTCGTAGTTGAGAAGTTTCTCGATAAAATATCGATTTCGAATCGTATACTGAAATGTCGGCAGAGAATGATCAATGAATGCACATAAAAATTCGTTCAATGTTTGATATGATTGCAAGAGAACGTCGGTATATTGTTCGATATTTTCACGTCGTCGTCCTCGTATTTGAACATAATCCTTTGACAAACAAAAATAAAATCGATTGATCAAAGAAAACAAAACCGAATTTTACATAATATTTCCGAAATAATAAATCGTATTCTTTTCGAAAAGATTTTGTTATTTTCATGATGAATATCTGTTCGGTTGAATTGACTTCTAAACCTCGTGTACCACTTAATAATCGAGATTCACGATCGAGATTCATGATCATGTCTTTGATATTAACATCAGTCATTCCATGTGGTGAACGACCATGGAGATAGAATCCATGATGAGCTTGATCGAGAATAAACACACTGATATTCGATACCGAACATAAATCAATAAAATTCATTATCTTATCTTCGATGCAATGTTGATAGATGGCAATATAGAAAAAATATTGAAGAAAAGCTAAACATATCAAATAAAATTCTTAATATTTGGAATATTACATTGACAATATACCAGTGCCAAGTAGAACAGGAAATGCTATACCGACACGAAATACTGGATTGTATTCGATTGTTGAATTGACAGAAAATGACGGCGCAGAAAGTGACATATTTCTATCAGTTGTGGCGAGATATTCGAGATTAACGACTTTGAGTAGAAATAAAGCGAATAGAAGATGAAATGAAACACGAATACGACGAAATGTCTGAATTTCATTGAATTCATTTGCAATAAAACATGTTCGCCATGCTGAAATATTCTTTGTGTTTCCTAGGGAAAGAATTTTGTTGTTGTTGTTTTTTTTTTGCAAAGTCAAATCATCGTTCATTCTACCAGATTTTGGTCTTTCCCAATCGATGAAAAATATATCGACTGTTGTTTGTCGAATAACAAGATGAATGATATCAATTGTTTTCAATACAAACGAAACTATTAGTAAAATTTTAAATGTTTCTTCAGGTCCTTGTGCATCAGATTCCAATGTACTATCGTACTGTTTCTAAATAATATATAGAAAACGAAAATATTCGATCAACGATTGAAATCTAATAATACATACTTTAAAGAAAATCAACCACCAAATCGATACAGCAGCCACGACGACAAAAATAGTCGTACTAACAACACCGAACATATGAAGCAAAAGTTTGCCCAATGTCTACGAATGAATAGTGCAGACAGAGATATGTGAAAATCGAAATAGAAAATAATATTGTTTATTACATGTAAGTCAATAACATTTTTGCCAGATTTAGAATACCATGACCATGTTCGTACAAAAGCAATAAGTACAGCTAAACCACAAAAAGTTCCAAGTACAATCAAGATATTGCGTGAGTAGATTTCGAAATTCATTTAAAGAAGAGAAGATTTTTTTGTCGAGGCAAGCTCGATGTCAGAAATAAAATTAATGACATCAATAAATCTTCTTTCTTTCTCTCTCACGTTCTCCTTTCTTGTCTATCTGTTGATAGTAGCGATAGTAACGTATGATGATTTTGAAATATAATCGGGTTAAAAAAAAGATCAGACATATTTTAATATATGATAACATGAGTAAATATTTGAAAGTTCATTACTCATTGTTTGAAACATTATTGAACAAGAAGAAAATGTGAACATCTGACATGAATAAAGAAATAGAAAATAATTTTTCATCTGCACTGACAAAGTATTTATTCAGATTGAAGAATGAAGTTTTTTCAAATTCATTTTT
>ERZ781398.3677-NODE-3677-length-11778-cov-3.364497_pt1 | contig 11778 bp, 10 predicted proteins | sample MGYA00433077_ERZ781398 | MGnify/ENA primary metagenome ERZ781398 (study PRJEB29847, sample SAMN06458254) | wastewater metagenome | isolation source: Wastewater bioreactor | place: South Africa: Cape Town | study: EMG produced TPA metagenomics assembly of the... | reverse complement strand
ATACCATCGAACGGTTTTTTCTTCTTTTTTTTCTTCTTCTCCTCTCTCCTTTCCTTTCTCTCTCTCTCTCGTTCTCTGATTCTCCAAGCTATTGTTTATTCTCACATACATACAGACAAACTAGTTACAGCAACAACAAAACGAGATTCGAATTGTTGTCGAATTATCCGTATCGTTTGTTCGTCTTGACTTTTTTTCTTCTTCGTTTTCTTGATTTCATCGTGAATCATTCGTTCTTTTTTTGTATTTCAAAGATAAAAAAAAGTCTAAATTCTTCGGTTTTTTTTCATAGGTCACGACTTTGTGCCTGTCGTTTTTTTTATATGTGTCGGGCATGTTTGGCAGCTCGTGTAACGTTGACCAATCGAGCTCAGTTGTTATTGTCTTTATCTATTAACAAGTTTGGAATAGCTTAAGACTTTCAATATTTGGCTAGATTATTCGTATTTTGTTTTTCAAAGATTCGTTATCTATTATTATTATTGTTAAAAACTCGAACCACAAAAAAAAACAACCTAAACTTAATCATGTGTGCTGTCGTTAACATTCCTTTTTGATACCGACTCACTCCTGTTGAATTTTATCATCAATCTATGTAAGGAATCCTTTTTCCTTGAGATATCGAAGACAGAAAATAGATATATGAAAATAACTGTACGTTGGTTTGTTTTTTTTCCTTATTTTTTTAGAACATCCTCAAAACAAATTCTACATTTTCTCGTATAATAACAACAACAACAACACAAAGAATTCACCTGTTTTGTTTTGTTTTTTTTGTTCAATTTTTCTTTTCTTCTCTTTATCAAAAAAAAACCGCATTTGTTCAAACACATCTAGACAATTCATCTTGTTATTATTATTATTATTATTACTATTATATTATTATTATTATATTATTCATCGTTTAATTATTATTTACATATTATTCGCACATATCTTCTAATAGACAGTAGTTCAATTTTCTCTTGTTTTGTTTTTTTACTACAATTCTTACAATGACACAAGCAACAGTAAGTGAAACCATTCTTTCTTTTTTTTTTTATCATTCCCAAAATCGATTGATGAGTTGGAGTATCATTGATACTTAATGTCGAAGAACACACTTCGAGAGATAAAAATCCGATTGTTGAAGTTCATTAGATAGTAGTACACGAAGGAAATTCTCGTTTCGAATGGCACGATTATTAGAGAAGGATGACCTTGTTAGACACAACGGTATCTATATTCTCTCTCATTGTTTCCAGTTGATCAGCAGGAGGCTGTTGTCTACCATCCATATAATCATCATGTGAAAGAGACGAAAATCTTGTCCTTCGATTAAGAATATAGTTAGATAGTAAGAAAAACACAGAGACAACAGGAAAAAAAAGGAAGTCAACGAGCATCTATAGATAGAAGAAAAGGACAGAAAGACCCTGAAAATAAAGACAAAATGCGATAAGAAAACAATTCTTTATTTTCTTCTTTGCCTTTGTTCAAGGTAAATGTCGGCACTAATGCCGTCAAAAATCTCAATCCAAATGCTCAATTATTTTCAACGAGCGATTATAATAATGGAACAGTACTAACAGGATCAACAGGTCCCAGTGGTAAATTCTCACATATCTATTCGATAAATCGATTTGACTAAATCGTTTGTAGATGAGTCATTTGGAGATTATCTTGCTAATGGAAATGGACCCTATCTTCAACAACATCAATCTCATTTATATCAAGGTAAATTCAATCAAATTGATATTTTCTATTAATAAATAAAATATTAATAATTCAGGTTTTTATTATGGGGGTAAGAGATATCAAATGGGCTTTTTTGTATGTATATGTGTGTGTGTGGAAATATCACAAACGAGGACACAAAAAGAAATCGCTGATTTAGTTACTTTTTCTTCTTTGCCATGCTTATATTTTCTTCCTCGATTGTGTGTCCCGCTACTCATTTCTCAATCTCTCTTTCTCTCTTTCTCGCGCGCGTTCGTGTGTGGAGAACGCGCGAGAATATGTAGCTTCTTCTCCTCCTGATTGCCAACAACATACATACATCTATTATTTGCTTTGAACAACACATATATAGATACATTTCGTTTTTTTTTTATTTCTTTCTCTCTATCTCTTTTCATTTATGATGTGTGTATGTATATTCATTTAACTAACTGAAGTGTGTGTGTGTGTGTTTTTTTGTTTCTAGTCGATCCATCGTCGATCGATACTCATCACTCGCAACATCAGCAACAACAAGTCGAAACGAATTTGGTTGCGCACGAACATGCAGCTATGCTCGAAACAATGGATCATACACAAACATCATTATTAAATCCTAATCATCTTCATCATCCGCCAACACATTTGCACCAGACAATGCCAGGTAAATTTCGACGAACGAATAGAAGAAATCAAACGAATGAGATGAGATGATGCAATCTTAACGACAGAGACCATCGATCATCGCTCTTCACATATTAAGGCGTGTGTATATGTGCAATACAATAAGCCTGTCAGCATATTCTTCTTCGTTATCACTTTAAGTTCAATATACAAAAAAAAGAAGAAGAAGAAGGAAAGAAGAGAGCGAGGGGAAAAAAAGAAAGCATTTAATTGTTGTTGAACGGGAGCCAAATGATGAACGATTTATACATATCGCGGATAACCGTCGTCGTTTTGTATTCGCGCGGACGAGAATAGAGAGAAAGAAGAACAGAACATATACACCGTCTGGTTTGAATTGCAAGCTACGTGTGTGTGTGTGTGTGCATATGCATACGATACACATCGAATTGTTTTGCTTCTCTATTTTCTTTTCTCTCTCTCTCTCTCTCGTGCATATGCGTATAACAATCGAAAGAGAACACCAGTGAAAAAGAAAAAGAGAGAGAGAGATAGCGTCGGCACCATGTCTTCTTTCGCTTGACGCAAGTTTTCTTTTTTTTTATTGTGTGTGTGTATGCTTAGAAGAAACAATAACAATAGAAATGATCTATGAACGAAAACGTGTCGTTAATCAACCCACAGGTTGTTTTTCTTTTCGGAAAGAATTAGTTTGTTTTTTGAAATGCAATTCAACGATATTTATTTAGACGAAGAACAAGTCCAACAGCAGCAACAGCAACAACAACAACAACCACCACCACAACAACAACAACTGCCGCCGCTGCAATTAACATCTGAACAACTACGACAGGCTCTTAGAAAACAATTAGAATACTATTTTTCTCGAGAAAATATGGCCAATGATACCTATTTAAAAGCCCAAATGGATGCCGATGATTACGTACCCATAATAACGATTGCAAATTTTAAATTAGTTAAACGTCTTACACATGATCTACAATTAATAATCGATGTTCTCAAAGAATTGCCATCAGTTGAAGTCGATGGTGAAGAACGAAAAGTTCGTTCGACTGATGATAAACGCTATGCACCCATACGTAAACGTTGTATTATTATTTTACGTGATGTTCCATTAGATGCAACTGAAAGTGAAGTGTCCGATTTGTTTGTAAATGAACATTGTCCTGTACCAGCTGTTTCATGTGAACGAGCGCTAGAATCCGGTACATCGGACTGTTGGTATGTGACATTCAACAGCGAAGATGATGCACAAAATGCTTTCTTATATCTAACAAGAGAAAATGTTTCTATACGTGGTCAAAAAGTTCTAGCTCGAATGAAAGCACGTTTATGGCAAAAACCAGTCTCGGTACCAAGTACGACGAATTCAGCTCGACCTATTTCGCCATCAACATTGAATAATAACGGCGGTGCTACAAGTCCAACACCGCCAACACAATCGAATTCACTTCCTCCGACTCAACAAGTACCCATTCAAGCCTATCCAAATTCCACATTTATTCAACAACAAGGTCCGATTCAATATGCACCTCATCCTCAAACTCAACAATTCAATCAACAACAACAATCACAGCAAACCAATCAACAACAACAACAATCACAAACACAACAACAAACGCAACATCAATCGGTCTACAACACTCATCCGAATCAATCATCGATTTTAGGCAATCTTCAAACTCAACAGACTAACTTTCGTCATCCAATGCATTCATCCGTTGCACCACCTCAACATCTTGCTACACAATTTTCAACAGCAAATCCAAGTCAACATCCAACAACACTTGATCATACACAAGTCTTGCAACAACATATACGTATGACCTATCCGAACTATGCAACTAATCCGCCATTTGATCGAACAACATGGTCGGGACCTCATCCTCAAGCTGTTCAACCGAATCAGTCAGCTATTTCCTTTGCAACAACAGCACAACAACCAAATATGCAATCGTATGCAACATCACTTCATCCACAACCACAATTCATTACTAATGTAGGCAAAAACAATCAAATAGAAAACTTTTCGATTTTCATTTTTTGTTTTGCTTTCGTTTTCAGCATCCTGTATTCCCGGGAAATATTTGGTATGTGCCTTCCACCTATCCACCAACAGAACCATATCCAACGATGGTACGTTTTTCTTTGTTTTGTTTTGTTTTTCTTCTTCTTCTTTTTCTCACAATGAAAACAAACAGAAAAGAAAATCTATTTCGACATCAACTACGAACTTAAGTCTCGTATCTTTTTCTTAATAGATTGTACCTCTCAATTCTTTGATCAGAGTATGAACAACAATCTATTATTTTTTTTAAAATTTCTCTTTATGAATGTTTTTTTATTTGATGTGCGTGCACACCCGACCACGTCGTCTCTCTCTTTCTCTTTATTTTTACCCTAAAAAGACAAACAAATAAATGACTTGAGTAGAAGTTATCAAGAGATCCTCATTGACCTTTTATTTCTCCTCCTCTTCCTCCTTTCGTTTTCTCACTATATATATATGTATTTGCATGAATTCTGTTCAGCACGAGGATCTCTCGTTTTGATTTGAAAGGGAAAGATGAGTTTAGCATGACAGTTTCGATTTATTATTTGAAACGCAAAAGATGAATAATCATGATGTAGAAAAGTCATTGATTTTGATTTTCATTCGCTTTTCTAGGCTTATAATGGAAGCAATAAACAAAAGAATCGAACTCCACGTGAATATACAATGAGTTCAAAATCAAGGTAAACCGGATTTGAGTTTTAATAATTGATAGACAAATAATTGATTTATATACGTATGTAGAGGTTCAACAAAACCAACTGGTGCTCGTAATTCTCGACATGAAGGAATTCAAATGACAAGTGAACATTCAAATGAACTACTTGATTATTGTCAACACAGTACTCCACAGTTCGTTGACTTTTTTCTTCTTCTTCTTTTGTTTTATTTATTTATTAAATTCAATTTTCTAGTTCCGAAGGTAGTAGTTCACCAGTTCCTCGTGCCGAAGCAGTAATTAATCGTCCAAATGAATCACATGTTCAAAATTACCCAACTGATACATCATCAACAAATGATAATGTTGATCAATATCAGCATCAGCCAACAAATGATAGGTAAAAAGACAAATATATTTTCTTGCATTTAATCGATGATGATGATTTGTTTAGTTTATATAATAATTCGAACAGTCACTTGCAACAACAAGGATCAACTGATACCAATTCTTCGCAAGAAATTCTTCTTTCAACTCAATCATCAAATGAAAATGCAAAATCAAATTATCAACCAATGGAACAACGAAAAACATTTGCAGTTAATCAAGATTCTCAACCAAGTAATGATAGTCAATCCCAACAACAACAACAACAACCACAGCAACAATCGAATAAAAAATCAAATAATCAACAAATTCCTCCATTAATGTCACGTGAAAATCGACCAAATCAAAACTCGAATCGTTCATCAAATTCATCTCAACAAGGACGATCTCAACAACAAACACGAATGAATTCGAATTCATCAACATCGGTTTCAGTCAATACACCGAAGGTTTCGTCCGCTACTTATTATAATCAAACATCATCATCATCATCGCCACAATCTCCGAATACCAATCAAAAAACACAACAACAACAGCAACAGCCAGTTGTTGATAACAGCGGACCTCGAACCTATGCCGATATGCTTAAACTTAAACAAGCTCCTCAACAACAAGGAAACGATTCGACGAAATCTCCTCCCAATGAAAGCAATGATCTATCATCATCACGTGCTCAATCGCCAAACAATCCTAAAACTGATTCAGCTTCTGCTAATATCGAAACAAACGGTCCGCTCTCGTCTGCCTCTTCTGACATATCACCATCGAATCCCACAGAACCGACAAATCCGTCTCAAGCATCATCGACTAATGATTTGAACGCAGCTCGTCGTAATAGTTCCGCATCCGATCATCCCCAACAACAACAACAACAACAACACACATCATCACCATCCCATCAACAGTATAGTAATTCACGTGGTCGTAGTGGTGGTGGTGGTGGTGGTCGAGGATATCGTTATCCAAACAATGAACGTCGTTCAGGTTCGAACAATAGTTTGAACCGAGGCGGTGGTGGTGGCGGCGGCGGCCGTGGCGGAAATCGTCGTTCCATGAATAACAATAATCCGAATTCGAATACTGGTGCAAATGGTCCATCAGGTTATCAAAGCCGTGGTGGTAATCGTGGTAATGGACGATTTTACGATCGACCTCGTGGCGGTGGCGGCGGCGGCGGCGGTAACTATCACAATAGTAATCAAACGGTGCATCGTTTCACCGGCAACACAGGCAATGTTGAACCCCAGGTTCATTAAGCCGATTTGAAACATTAAAAAACAAAAACACTAGACATTGATGATTTCTATTGTCTCGAGTTGTTCGTCTTTCGTTGCTTATTTATTTGTAGTTCCTGTCTCTCTCTTGAAATGAACCCATGAAAAAGAAAAATCAACAAAAAAAAATAAACAAAACGTTTCGTGTGTGTGTGCGTGCGCGTGTGTTCCACTCTTTCTTGTATCGTCTACTTTTTTGTAACGATTTAAAAAACCAAAAAAAAAGCTGTTTTCTTTCTTCTTCGTTTCTCATCTCCCATTCTGTCTGTGTGTATGCGTGTTTGGTGCTCTTGATTTCGTTTGTTTTCTTCTTTCGCTCTTTCTCGTTTTTCTTTTCTCTTGCTTCGTCTTCCGGAGATAAACAACAACACCATTTTGTCGGAGTTTCTTTTCTTTTCTTGTTTCTGTTCATTTTCTTCTTCGTTTTTGGATTTAACCGCTCAACCCTTTTGGACTCGCACACAAGAAAACAAAAACTTTGTAGTCTCCCGGTGTGTGCTTTTTCTTTTTTTTTTTCGTTTTTTTTTGTTTTGGAGAAACGAGAGGAAACATTTCTTCTTCATGTTCAATGTGTTTTCGTTTAACCAGAAGCAAATTCTCTGTCTGTGTTTTTGTTGAGTTGACCGATTTGTCTGTCTCGAAAGGTAACTTTTTCTTTCTTTCTGTTCTCTATCGTTTTTTTTTCTCTTTCTTTTCTTTGTTTGTGTCCAGATGAAACAAAGAAGAAGAGAAAAAAAAACAAAATGATGATGGTGGTGATGTGAGTGAGAGAAACAATTGGCTAGAATAACAACGGATTTGTTCGATCATGATTTTTTTTATATAAGAAATAAAAACTAAAACAATTCATGACTTTCTCTCTCGCAGAAATTCGTTCTTGTTATTTCGTTCAATGGCTTCGATTGCTAATCGAACACGATTTGGGATTTGTGTCGACTGACTTTCGACGAGCAGATTTTCTTTACTTTTGGCTTGAATAAATGACCAATTGAGATTCGATTCAATGGCGAGTTGATCTTTGTTTTCATTTGCAGAGAGTTCTAACGTTTTGATTTCGATCTCCGAGGGACATCGATCGAAATGTTCGTTTGATAGCCAAGGAATTTGAATTTTCTTCTCGTTTTTCCATTGATCGATATCGTTCATCGATGCACGCGTTTCTGATTTCGGAAAATCGAAGATCAATGAAACGAATTCGATGTAATTATCGACTAATTTCATATGTTCGTATTCGATTAAATCCATTTGCAGACTTAGTTGATGATAATTTGTTTGATATTGTCGAAAATCTTTTCGAAATTGATTTGTTATTAAATTCGATTTATCTTCGAAACGTCGGAACTGTTTTCGAAATAGTTTCAATTGTGAACGAATCGATTTTTTCGATGAATTCTTCAACCAAATCGAACATTTCATTATCAAACATTCTAATTCATACAATTGTTTCGTTAGATTTTCTAATGAACAATTGACTTGAGTAAATAATTGACTAAAACTCGAAACAATCCTATTCGATCTGATCGCATATTGCATTAAATATTGACTTAATTTCGATGAGAATCGTTCGAAATTCTCATGTTTTTCTAAGAGAATCGTTTCTAGAATCGAACAAGTCTTAATAAGATATTTAATCGTTTGTATCGATGAATGATATCGTTGAAAAAGATCCTTGGGATGTGGTTTCAAACAACATTGACAATTCGACATGAATAAATAAATTGTTTTGAAAAATAAAAACGCGCTATTCAACAATCAATGATGTCACTGGTTGTTAAACGTGTTGCTTAGGATTTAATTGGTGAATTTCATTCGTCAAATAAGGTGATGTTTTTTGAAGTTAGAAGAAAAAATAATAAACGTTCTATTGTTATTTGCTCTTGTTTGTGGTTATGGACTCGGCGTCAAATCAAACAGCTTTATTTAGTGATTTAATTTATTTAACAATTATTTCGCATGCAAAAACCGAGGACAAGTAAGCGATCACGTTTTTATTTGCTGAGAAAAATGCAGATGAATTTGTTTTTATAGACGAAGGAATGTTCATGTTACAGTCGAATTGAAAACAGGCAATTCACTTCAACCAGTTCGTTGTTTTTTTTTCGAAAATCAGTCAATTTTCTTTTCTTTGTTTCAAAGGAATTGATTATTAAATTAACGGACGATGATGATCCGTTTTTTCTCTATGAACTTCATTTAAATGCTGAAGATTTCAAGAAGTAAACGAATTTTTACTAATTTCGAAGCTACAATTCCGATTGATTTCTAGTTTAAAAGAACAGCAAAGTGTATTGATCGAATTCAATGCATTTCCTGCTTGTCTAATCGATTATCTTAAATCCTGCATCCGCGATCAGCACACACACACAGCGCCGACAACGTAAATTCGCTTGTCAAATCGAAAAATGCTCATTCAATTTTTGTATTTTCAGTGGCTCACGTTTTCAATTACAACTCGTTACTGAACAAGGCAAATCGTTCAATGAAGAAACACATTTACGTGTTATTGAGATCAGTAAATTCAAACATTTAACTCACATTTCACTGTTGGTCACACCGGCCAATGATTATGAGATTAAGAATTATCTCGCGAGACGTTTGCAAGGCAAAACAGTAGGAGAACGTCGATTTCATTAAAAATCAATGTTTGTACGTTGTTTGCTGTAGGCTGATTATCAACAATTACATTCGGATTATGAGAAATTAAAACGAGAATTAGAATTAACTCAACTAGTAAAATGACGATGATTTAATGAAAAATATTTTTGAATTGACGAAATTTCTAGGAGTTCAAAGAGAAAAATACGGAATTCGAGAAGTTAAAACTTGAATGGGATTCGAAAACGAATGAACTCGTGGGAACTTACATGAAGAAACTTGCCGATGAGAAAGAACGTGCTTTAACTGTAAAATTCGTTTTGATTGATTTCGAAATAGAAAATTTATTTTTTTTTGAAAAAAATAGGAACGATCGAATCTGCAAGATAAAATCGACCGAGATCGACGTGACTTAGAACAGAATCACGTTCAAAGTACTCGTGATATGCAAGAGCGATTAAATGAATTAGAAAAATCGACAAAAGTTGTTTTTTGTTTTGTCGTGATTTTTCGTGTTCTTATAGAATTCGGTTTTTAGGAATTAACAACATTAAAATATCGAAATGAAATCCAAATCAATGAACTCGATTCGAAATATAAAACCATCGTCGAAGAACATCAACAATCGAAAGATGAAATTGTCAAACTTAAACAAACAATAACAACGCTAGAGAATGAACTTCATCAAAGTGTTAAAACAGCGGGACATTTACGAACGAAAATTGCACTTGTCGAACAAGAGGTTAAAAGTAAACAGGAGGTTCTTCAGCAAACAAACGATCGAATTGTTATCGAACAAGAATCGAAAGTGAGATTATTTTATTTTGAAAATAAAAACAAACACAAAAAAACTTTCGTTTCTCGTTCAATAGAAAAAATACGAAGAAACAGTTCAATTGAAATTAGAACGAATGACCGAATTAAAACGCGATCTAGCTAAAGGCAATGAGATCATCGTTCGATTTGGAAACGATATTGAGAAATATAAACGAGATCTCGAAAAATCTCAACAAGATCTAGCTAAAAGTCGAGAAAAAGTAAATCTTTATCAAATGATTTCTTTTGACCATTTTGTTTTGTCATTCAGATGAAAACTAAAGATCAAATTGCAACGAAACAAGAACGAATCTTACAAGAAAAAGAACGTGAATTAGCTAATCTGCATAAAGAAAAAGATAATCTTCGAACTGAAATCGAAAGATCTAATGAAAACTATAAAAAACTATTCGATCAACATAATGAAGCAACGGAATGCTTGAAGAAAAATGAAACATTAATTAATTATCTTAATCATAAATTAACCGAGTTACAAAGTCTTCAATCTCAACAAGGAAGATTAATAAATGGAAATTTAACCTTAGACACGTCATCATCGACAACAACAAATAATCAATTTCGCCCGTCATCTTTTCTCGTAATAATCTATTTGATTAAAAGCCGAAGTCTTTACGTTTGTTTTTCTCGTCTCATCTAGAATCATTCGCATCCCAATGGAGACCTGCATTCTATTCGACACGTTGCACAATTTCCTAGCTTACAAACACACTACGAGCCAATGAATAAAACTCCGGTAGATAGTTATAATTTATTAAATATGAACCATTGGATTTTCTTTGTTGAATAGGGCACGACATGGAATAGTTCGACAACGGGACATCATCAGAATATTATGACTAGTACTCAAATGCCTGTCTCATCAGGATTAAATAATTCGACGATTCGACAACAATCAGCGAGTAATGGAGATTTGAAAGAAGCAACTGAACCGAGGTACGAACGAGATTTTGTTTGATTGAAAACAACAAATTATATTTTCTTCTCGTTTAGTTCGAAAATCGATCCGAAATATTTTCAATTCAATTCTTCAACTTCAACAATTCAGCCACTTCGTTCTTCGATGTCAGCTGGAAATGTTCAAAATACTCTTCGTACCAATTCCATAGCACCGGGCTCGTCATCATCGACTAATAAGCCACTATCAGCTCAACAAAATCGATCTGCTCGTCAACATTCCGTCCACACGACTCCGCTTGCATCAGCTTATTCGTCAGAAAAACAAATGTGAACACTGTCTTCTCCTTCTTTCCGTCCATATATATATATATATATATATATGTGTGTGTGTATGTTTGTCTCAGGTTAAAAACCTTAACATTCCGTCCAGCATTCCAATGTAACTGCTGTATAGACACAATCTCTTCTTCACTCTTATTCTCTCTCTCTCTTTTTCTTATTTCTTTGTGTATGTATTAATCAATAAGAATTTCAATGAAGTAAAATGGTCTCGATTCATTCGAGTATGTTAATTGTTGTTTGCATTCGAGGAAAAAGATCTCATCGGACATTCGTTTTTTAACCTCTTTCTTTCATCAACAAGAGCAGACAGACATAGAAAAACAGAGAGGAAAAAATGTCGAGATCGGAAGAGCACACGTCTGAACTCCAGTCACGTTTCGATATCGTATGCC
>ERZ781398.3675-NODE-3675-length-11781-cov-5.520126_pt1 | contig 11781 bp, 8 predicted proteins | sample MGYA00433077_ERZ781398 | MGnify/ENA primary metagenome ERZ781398 (study PRJEB29847, sample SAMN06458254) | wastewater metagenome | isolation source: Wastewater bioreactor | place: South Africa: Cape Town | study: EMG produced TPA metagenomics assembly of the... | reverse complement strand
TCCGCGCGCCACACCTGCCGATAGGCATGCGCCGATCTGCGCGGCCGAGTGCGCAGGATGATCCCGTGCAGGATCGGCTGCCAGGCGATCGGCGGAATCTCCACCACGCGGCGATCGGACAGAAACTCGGCGAGGTAGCGCCGCACCGACGCGGCATCCGGCGCGCTCGGCGTGCCGAGATTGACCAGCAGCACGCCGATCCTGTCCGGGACGAAGAAGGGCGGATGCCCGGCGGGGACGCTCATTCGACGTCCGAGAGCAGGGGCAACACGCGGAAGCGCACGCCGCTCGCCGATTGCAGCGCGTTGGCGATGGCGGGGGCGACCGGCGGCACGGCGAGTTCGCTCACGCCGCCCGGGTCGGCGGCGTTGCGGATCAGCTCCACGGTGATGTCGGGCGCATCCGCCAGCGTCGGCAGGCCGAGTTCGGAAAGATCGCGCACGTCCGCGACATTCTCGGTAAAGCCGGTCGATCCGGCGAGCGCCGCCGCCATGCCGAACAGCAACCCGCCCTCGATCTGCTGAGTCACCAGGTCCGGGTTCACCACCCGCCCGCAATCGACCGCGGCGACCAGCCGCTCCACCTTCACCTTGCGCCCGTCGAGCCGCGCTTCGGCCATCACCGCGACATAGGAGCCGCGAAAGGCGTGGCAGGCGATCCCCTGGCCGCTGCCGGGCTGGCCGCCCTGCCAGCCGCCCAGCTGGGCCGCCATCTGCACGCAACGGGCAAGCCGCGTCTCACCCCCGAGCATCGCCATGCGGAACGACACCGCGTCCTGCTCGGCGGCATGCGCCAGCTCGTCCAGGAAGCTCTCGACGAAGAAGCAATTGTAGCTGTGTGCGCCCGAGCGCCAATAGCCGGTCGGCACCCCGATCGCCGCGACATGGTGATCGACTGCGTAATTGGGGATGGCATAAAAGGGCCGCGCCCCCGCCACCGCCGAAGGATCGCCCTTGCCGGGCAGCGCGAGCGACGCCTGCACCACCGGATCGCTGCCCAGCAGCCGCGTCGCCAGCTCGCGGCCCGTCTCGGGCGCGGCGATCTTGGCGAGCAGGCCCGAGACCTGGCCCCGCGGGTTCAGCTTGCCGGTCATCCGGCCGATCGCGGGCGGGCGGTAGCGATCGTGCCGCATGTCCTCGCCGCGCGGCCAGGTGAGCTGCACCGGCCGGCCGATCCGCTCGGCGAGCAGGGCCGCCTGCTCCGCCACCGCATGTTCCAGCTTCGCTCCGAACGAGCCGCCCGCCATCGTCGCATGCACGGTCACCGAGCTCTCGGCGATGCCGATCGCCCGTGCCGCCGCCGCCCGCGCCAGCCCCGGCGCCTGGGTCGGCAGCCAGAGCGAGAGGTGCCCCTCATGATAATTGGCCGTGCAGGTCATCGGCTCGAGCGCGGCGTGGAGCGCCACGTCGACGCGATACTCGGCCGAAACCACTTTCGCCCCGCGGAAATCCGCCGCGAGGTCGCCGGCCTCATGGATCCGCGCGCCGTCGGCGTTCAGCGCATCGCTCAGCGCCGAGGCGATCGAATCATTGTTGATCACTTCCTCGGGCGTCTTGAAGCGCGGGCGCATCGCGTCGATCGCCCGCTCCGCCGCCCAGCCATTGTTGGCGATCGTCGCCACCCAGTCCCGGGTCGTCACGATCGAGAGCATGCCGGGGATCCTGTCCGCCGCCGCCCGGTCGAGCTTCACCAGCTCGGTCTCGCCGATCGGCCCCATCCGGATCGAGGCGAACACCATGTTCGGCAAGCGCACGTCCGCCGCGTAGAGCAGGCTGCCGTCCACCTTGGCCGGCGCGTCGAGCCGGGGCAGTTCCTGGCCATAGAGCCGGTTCGCCTCGCCGGTGCGCAGCGGCACGTCGCCGGGCACGCGCTCGTCCGCCGCCTCCGCCGCCAACGCGCCGAAGCCGAGCTTCGAATTGCCGTGGATCACCTGGCCGCCGGCCGTGTCGCAGCTCTGCCATTCCGCGCCCCAGCGCCGCGCCGCCGCCTTGCACAGCAGCACCCGCGCGGCGGCCCCGGCATGGCGCAGCTGATCCTCGAAGCTGCGGATCGACGTCGAGCAGCCGGTGAGCACCAGCCCGGTGCGCGCGGCATGGCTGCGCCGCAGCTGCTCGGGCAGCCCGCCCAGCGCCTGCTCGAACAGTTCCTCGGCGGCCAGCGGATTGGCGTAGAGCGGGTTGAGCGGTGCCGGCTCCACGCCCACCAGCTTCCAGTCCGCGCCCAGTTCGTCGGCGATGATCTGCGGCATGGCGGTGAACACGCCCTGCCCCTCCTCGCATTGCGGGACGGCGACCGAGACGTGCCCGTCGGTGCCGATCTTGATCCAGGCACCGAACAGGCTCTCGCCCGGTGCCGCGGTGAGATTGGGGAGATAGGTGCGCGGCCACACCGCCCAGGCGACCACCAGCCCCACGCCCACGCCGCCGCCGATCAGCAGCGTGCGCCGATCCAGCTTCTGGAGCTTGCCGAAATCGCCCTTCATCGCATGCCGTCTATCCTGCCCGCCAAAGGCTGTCACCCCGGCTCCCCCCGACGATGGGCGAGTCGTCCTTCGAACGCGAGCCCCTTGGGTTTGCGGCGAGCCTGCTCTATCGGGGGCCCGACACCCGGAGGGACACCCGTGCTGCTTTCCACCCTGGCCGCCGCCGCGGCCGACCATATCCAGTTCAAGGATCTCGGCCTCGACAAGGTCGCGCTCAACCTCGGCTTCTTCGAGATCAAATGGTATTCGCTGGCCTATATCGCCGGGATCCTGGTCGGCTGGTGGTATCTCCTCCGCCTGCTCCGCCAGCCCGGCGCGCCGATGAGCAGGCGCCATGCCGACGATCTCGTCTTCTACGCCACGCTCGGCATCATCCTGGGCGGGCGTCTCGGCTATGTGATCTTCTACGCGCCCGGGATGTTCCTCGACCCGATCCGCATCTTCAAGCTCTGGGACGGCGGCATGTCGTTCCATGGCGGCGTGATCGGCACGGCGCTGGCGATCATCCTGATGTGCCGGCGCCAGGGGCTCAACTGGCTGCGCGTGCACGACTATGTCGCCTGCTGCGCGCCCTTCGGCCTGTTCTTCGGCCGCCTCGCCAATTTCGTGAATGGCGAGCTGTGGGGCAAGCCGGCGAACCTGCCCTGGGCGATCGTGTTCCCCGGCGCCGGGAACGATGCGCGCCACCCCAGCCAGCTCTATGAGGCGGGGCTCGAGGGCATCGCGCTGTTCGCCATCCTCTGGTTCTTCTTCTGGCGCACCAAGGCGCGCTACGAACCGGGCAAGCTCGTCGGCATCTTCCTGCTCGGCTATGGCTGCTTCCGCTTCTTCGTCGAATATTTCCGCGAGCCCGATCAGCAGTTCGACGGCACCTTCTTCGCCAACATCATCCATATGGGCCAGGTGCTGTGCCTGCCGATGATCATTGGCGGCATCTATCTGATCGTCACTGCCAAGGGCCGCCGCCAGCGCGTCGAGCCCACGCTCGGCACGGAGAGCGTCGCCTGAGCGAGAATCCTCTCGACGCCCCGGCAGGGGAGCGCGCGGCCAACGCCGCCGAGCCCCTGCTCGCCGAGCGGCTGGCCCGCGCCATCACCATGGCCGGGCCCATCCCGCTGTCTCAGTTCATGGGCGCCGCCAACGCGCATTATTATGCGACGCGCGATCCGCTCGGCGCGCGGGGCGACTTCACTACCGCGCCCGAAGTGAGCCAGATGTTCGGCGAGCTGATCGGCCTGTGGATAGCGGACCTGTGGCAGCGCGCCGACGCGCCGCCCGTCCGCTATGTCGAGCTCGGCCCGGGCCGCGGCACGCTCGCCGCCGACGCGCTGCGCGCCATGGCCAAGGCGGGGCTCACGCCGCCGGTCGACCTGGTCGAGACCAGCCCGACGCTGCGTGCCGCCCAGGCCGAACGCGTGGCGCATGCCGAATTCCATCTCGACCTGGTCGGCCTGCCCGACGATGCGCCGCTGATCTTCGTCGCCAATGAATTCTTCGACGCGCTGCCGATCCGCCAGCTCATCGCCACCGGGGAAGGCTGGCGTGAGCGGCTCGTCGCCTGCCAGGACATGCTGTTCCTGCCGATCCAGGGCGATCGCAGCTTCGACATGATCATCCCGCGCGACTTCAGGGATGCCGCGCCCGGCTCGATCCTCGAGACTTCGCCGGCCGGCGTCGCGGTGCTGCGCCAGCTCGCCAAGCGACTGAACGATCAGGGGGGCGCCGCGCTGATCGTCGACTATGGCTATATGGGGCCCGCGATCGGCGACACGCTCCAGGCAGTGAAGGGCCATGCCTATGCCAACCCGTTCGACATGCCGGGCGAGGCGGACCTTACCGCCCATGTCGATTTCGCCACGCTCGCCGAAGCCGCACGGGCCGAGGGCCTGGTCGTCCATGGCCCGGTGGCCCAGGGCGCCTTCCTGATGCGGCTCGGCATCGCCGAGCGCACCGCCAGCCTCTCGCTCGCCGCGCCGGACCGCGCCGGCCAGCTCGCCACCGATCGCGACCGGCTGACCGATCCGGAGCAGATGGGCGAGCTGTTCAAGGTGATCGCGCTGACGGCGCCCGGCTGGCCCGTTCCCGCAGGCTTCGAATGATCTACCGCGACGCCACCCGGGCCGACCTGCCGGCGATCGACGCGCTGTTCCGCACCAGCTTCGTCGCGACCTTCGGCCATCTCTACGCCCCCAAGGACCTTGCCGACTTCCTCGCCGGCTTCACGCCCGAGGCCTGGGCCGGGGAGTTCGCGGAGCCCGAGCTGCGCTTCCGGCTCGCCGAGGACGAACGGGGTCTGGCCGGCTTCGCCAAGACGAGCGGGCTGACCCTGCCCGCCGAGGCCACCGCCCCTGCCCATGAGCTGCGCCAGCTCTATCTCGACGAGCGGGCCAAGGGCAGCGGTGCGGCCCAGGCGCTGCTCGACTGGGCCTTGGAGCAGGGCCGGGCGCGGGGCGCCGAGGAGATGTGGCTCTCGGTCTATGTCGACAATCACCGCGCCAGGCGCTTCTACGAGAAGAACGGGTTCGAGGACCGGGGCGCCTATGCCTTCATGGTCGGCGAGCACGCCGATGAGGACCGGTTGATGAGGCGCATCCTGTGAACGAGATCGAGATCTTCCGCGCGCGGGCGCTGGCCGGAGTCGCGCACGGCTTTCTCGGCCGCAAGGGCGGCGTCTCGACGGGCGACATGGCCAGCCTCAATGTCGGGCTGGGCTCGCGCGACGATCCCGCGCTGATCGCCGAGAATCGCCGCCGCGCCGTGGAAGCGGTACTGCCCGACGCCCGCCTCGTCTCGGTGCATCAGGTCCATTCCGCCGATTGCGTCACCGTGGCCGCGCCCTGGGAGAATCGGCTGCGCCCCCATGCCGATGCGCTGGTCACCGATCGGCCGGGGCTGGCGCTCGGCATCCTCACCGCCGATTGCGCGCCGGTGCTGTTCGCCGATACGCAGGCTGGCGTGGTCGGTGCCGCCCATGCGGGGTGGAAGGGCGCGCTCGGCGGCGTCACCGATTCGACGATCGCCGCGATGGAGATGCTGGGCGCGAGCCGCGACCGGATGGTCGCCGCGGTCGGCCCCTGCATCGCCCGCGCCTCCTATGAAGTCGATGCCGGTTTCCTCGCCCGGTTCGCCGAGGCCGATCCGGCGAACGAGCGCTTCTTCACCGAGGGCAGGCGCGAGGATCACTGGCAGTTCGATCTCGAAGCCTATGTCGCGCACCGGCTGGCCGCGGCGGGCCTCCGTACCGTCGAGATGCTGGGCCAGGACACCTATGCGCGGCCGGAGCATTTCTACTCCTATCGCCGCGCGACGCATCGGCGTGAGCCGGATTACGGGCGGCAGATCTCGATCGTCGGACTGGCGTGAACGCATCCGGCACGCGGGAAGGCGGAATCGACCCTCGCAGCGCGGGCTTCGCAAACTTTCGCCGCATCCGGGGGTGCGATCCCGCCGCCGGCTCGTTACAGATGATACGAAACAGGTGGCGCTCACGCCCCTGACCGGAGAGACTGCATGACCGACGAGACCGAAGCCGACCTGACCGGCGCCACCCCGCGCCGCCGCCCCAAGGCGGATGTCGACACGGTCGGCGGGCGCAAGCTCAAGCCGGCCACCCTGATGATGGGCCATGGCTTCGACCCCATGCTATCGGAAGGCTCGCTCAAGCCGCCGATCTTCCTCACCTCCACCTTCGTCTTCCCCAATGCCGCCGCCGGCAAGCGCCATTTCGAGGGCGTCACCGGCAAGCGCCCGGGCGGTGCCGAGGGCCTGGTCTATTCGCGCTTCAACGGCCCGAACCAGGAGATCCTCGAGGATCGCCTGGGCGTGTGGGAAGGCGCGGAGGATGCGCTGGCCTTTTCCAGCGGCATGTCGGCGATCGCCACGCTGTTCCTGTCGATGGTCAAGCCGGGCGACACGATCGTCCATTCGGGCCCGCTCTATGCCGCGACCGAGACGCTGATCGCCCGTATCCTGGGTCGTTTCGGCGTGCACTGGCTCGACTTCCCGGCCGGTGCCACGCGCGAGGAGATCGATGCGGTGCTGGGCAAGGCCGCCAGCGGCAACGTCGCGCTGATCTATCTCGAATCGCCGGCCAACCCGACCAACGCGCTGGTCGATGTCGAAGCCGTCGCCGCCAGCCGCGACGCGATCTTCAAGGGACCGAACAAGCCGCCGATCGCGATCGACAACACGTTCCTCGGGCCCTTGTGGGCCCAGCCGCTCAAGCAGGGTGCCGACATCGTCGTCTATTCGCTGACCAAATATGCCGGCGGCCATTCGGACCTGGTGGCCGGCGGCGTGCTCGGCTCGAAGGAACACATCAACACGATCCGGCTGATGCGCAACACGATCGGCACCATCTGCGATCCCAACACCGCCTGGATGCTGCTCCGCAGCCTCGAAACGCTGGAACTGCGCATGTCGCGCGCCGGCGAGAATGCCGTGAAGGTCTGCGAGTTCCTGCGCGCGCACCCCAAGGTGGAGCATGTCGGCTATCTCGGTTTCCTCGAGGAGGGCTCGCGCCAGGCCGACATCTATCGGCGCCACTGCACCGGCGCGGGCTCGACCTTCTCGCTCTACCTCAAGGGCGGCGAGAAGGAGGCGTTCGCCTTTCTCGACAGCCTCAAGATCGCCAAGCTCGCCGTGTCGCTGGGCGGCACCGAGACGCTGGCCAGCCACCCGGCCGGCATGACTCACCTCTCGGTGCCCGACGCGCGCAAGCAGGCGCTGGGCATCACCGACAATCTCGTCCGCATCTCGATCGGCGTCGAGGATGCCGACGATCTGATCGCCGATTTCGAGGAGGCGCTCAAAGCCGTCTGAGCCGATTGAGATCGAGGGCGGGCGGGTATATCCTGCCGGCCCGAGGGGGAACTCGGCCATGATCGGACTTTCGCGCTTCCTGGTTCTGCTTGCGGCACCGCTGCTCGCGCTGCCCGCCACGGCACAGACGGGCGACATGGCCGGCATGCATGGCAGGCACGACTTCCCGCAGACTCTCGCCGATTGGGCGCATGGCGCACAGCTCCTCCCGGATCTCGGCGATTTCCACCGCGATGCCGGGACAAAGGTGCCCGCCGCCCAGGCCTATTTCGACCAGGGCATGCGCCTGCTCTGGGCGTTCAACCATGACGAGGCGGCGCGCAGCTTCGCCCGGGCGGCCGAGGCCGATCCCCGGTGCGGCATCTGCCACTGGGGCGTCGCGCTCGCCCTCGGCCCCAATTACAACATGCCGATGATGGCCGAGGCGCGGGCCCGCGTCGCCTGGGACGCGCTCAAGAAGGCCGAGGCGCTGGCGCCTGGCGCCACGCCGGCGAACCGCGCGCTGATCCTGGCGCTGGCCAGGCGCTATACCGGTCCGCAGCCGGTCGACCCGAGCAACAGCGCGCCGCTGCTCGCCGCCTATGGCGATGCGATGCGGGGCGCCGCCAAGGCCTTCCCCCAGGACGACGACATATTGACGATGTTCGCCGAGGCGCAGATGAACCGAACGCCGTGGAAGCTGTGGAATGCCGACGGCACCCCGGCCAGGGACACGCCCGAGATCGTCGCCACGCTGGAGACGGTGCTGAAGCGCAACCCGCAGCATCCCGGCGCCAACCATTACTATATCCACGCCGTCGAAGCCTCGACCACGCCGGACCGCGCCGTCGCCGCCGCCGAGCGGGTCGGCCCGATGATGCCGGGCGCGGGCCATCTCGTGCACATGCCCTCGCACATCTTCCAGCGGGTCGGCCGCTACGAGGAATCGGCGGTGGCCAATCGCGATGCCGATGCCGCCGACAAGGCCTATTACGCCAGGACCGCGGCGATCGACTATTATCCGATGTACTCGGCGCACAACCTCCAGTTCCTCGCCGCCTCGACGGCGATGGAGGGGCGCGCCGCCGAGACGATCAAGGCGCTGCGCGACGTGCGGCTGGTGTTCACCGACGACCAGGCGGCCGCCATGCCGGGCATGGATTGGGGAATCGGCTATCTCTATCAGGCGCTGGTCCGCTTCGGCCGCTGGGACGAGATGCTGGCCGAGCCCCGGCCCGACGCACGGCTGCTCGACCTGACCGTCAACTGGCTGTCGGCACGCACCATCGCGCTCGCCGCCAAGGGCAGGATCGCCGAGGCCGAGGCCGAGCTGGCCGGCCTCAAGGCCAGGATCGCCGGCGCACCCGCCGAGGCGCTGGCCGGCATGAACCTGGCCGCGCCGCTCTTCCGCATCGCCGCGCTGCGCGCCGAGGCTCGGATCGCACTCGCCCGGAAGGACGGGCCCCGCGCCGTCGCGCTGCTGCGCGAAGCAGTCACCGTCGAGGACGGGCTGTCGTACAACGAGCCTTCGGACGAGTTCTTCCCGACTCGCCACCTGCTCGGCGCCGCGCTGCTCGGCGCCGGCAAGGCGGCGGAAGCCGAGGCGGTGTTCCGCGAAGACCTGGATCCCCGGCGCAATCCGCGCAACGGCTGGGCGCTGCTCGGCCTCGCCCAGGCGCTGAAGGCCCAGGGCAAGGACGCGGGCGCGGCGGAGAAGGATTTCGCCGCCGCCTGGGTCCGGGCGGACGTGAAGCTAGCCGCGCCGGCCTTTTAGCGCCGCGGCCAGGAGATCGGCCATGAGGCGATGGTCCGCGAGCGAGGGGTGCCAGTTGCACCCGGTCATCGCGAGCGTGGGCAGCTGCACCGCCGTCGCACCAGTGGCCTCGGCCACCGCGGCAACATCGGCCTGGAAATCCCCGGCACCCATCAGCACCAGGCGCGCCTGGGGCTGGCGGCGGCGGAGCTCGTTGACGAAGTCGATGTAGCGGGCGCGATAGGCGGCCCGCAGCGCCGCCGCGTCGGCCCAGGCCTCGCCGGCGTGGAGCGGCGTCGAGAAGTCGTTGGTGCCGAGGTTGACCACGATCGCCCGGGGCTTCCAGCCCGGCTCGGGCGCGGCCGGCGCCGGATCGCCGGGCAGCGCGCGCGGATAGAGAAAGGGCAGGTTCTCGCCGGGGAAGCGGCCGGCATGGTTGCGGACGATGCCATAGCCCGAATAGGCGATCACCCGGTAATCGGCGCCCAATCGCCTGGCGACGATGGGCCCGAAGGCCTGGCTGGTATCGGTCGTGTCGTGCACCTGCTGCGCCGTGCAGGTGCGCGTCGCCGAAGTGTTGCCATAGCCCACGCTGTGCGAATCGCCGATGAACTCGATCCCGCCGGACCGGACCGGCGCGGGGAGCGGCGTGCCATGGGTGAAGAAGCCGAAAAAGCTGCTGCTGCCCGACTGGCTCTCGGTCAGCTTGTCGATGCGGATGGCGTGGACGCCGGGCTTCAGCCCCGCGATCCGCACCGTCGCGGGGCCGGGCGTCACCAGGGTCTGGAACGGCTTGCCGTCCACGCTCACCCGCAGGAAGTCGCCATGCGTCTCGACCCGGACGGTGACGTCGGTGCCGCGAAAGCGCGCCTCGACATAGGTGCCCGGCCAGCCGAACCGCACCTCGCCGCCCTGGACGATCGCGCGGCCGCCGACATGGACGGCCAGTCGCCTGCCCTCGGGCGGGGGCGCGGCGGAGAGGACAAGCGGCGCGAGCAGCGCAAGGGCAAAGGGCTTCATCGCGCCACCCTAGCCCGTTCCGCCGGCGCGCGAAATCGCGGCATCGGATCGGCCGGCGGCAGGCATCGGCTCCGATCCGGGTTGGAGGCGCGGCGCGGCTCTGCTCTAACGAAGCGCATGACCGCGCCCCTTCGCACCGGCCTCGCCGCGCTCGCCGCCCTGTCGCTCGCCACCGCGCCGCTCGCGGCCCAGACGTCCGGCGGATCCACCTATGACGCCGCCGATCCCATGATCGGCACCGGCGGCGAGGGGCACACCTTCCCGGGGGCGGTCGCGCCCTTCGGCATGATCCAGCTGAGCCCGGATACCGACACGACCTGCGAGATCCGCAAATGCTACGGCCACGCCGCCGGCTATCGCTACGAGGACCCGACGATCCAGGGCTTCTCGATGACGCATTTCTCGGGCGCCGGCCATTCGGACCTGGGCGACTTCCTGATCCAGCCGCTGGTGGGCGATGCGACTTCGCTCGAGCCCGGCGCCCAGCGCGCGCGCTTCGATCACGCGACCGAACAGGCGCGGCCCGGCTATTATGCCGTCACCCTGGCCGATAGCGGGGTACGTGCCGAGATGACCGCGGGCACCCGCGTCGGCGTGCAGCGCTACACCTTCCCCGCCGGCAAGGATGCCCGGCTGCTGCTCGATCTGCGCAGCTCGCTCTACAATTATCCGGGCAAGACGCTCTGGTCCTCGATCCGGGTCCGCGCGGACGGCACGATCACCGGCATGCGCGAGACGCGCGGCTGGGCGCCCGCCCGCAAGCTCTATTTCGCGATCCGCCCCTCCGCGCCGCTCACCCGCCATGCCTTCTCGAACACCGAGGAGAAGGTGGCGTATAACGGCTTTCAGGGCCCCGGCCGCGGCGCCGCGGACCCGGCCCAGCTCCAGGGGCGCGCGCTGGTCGCCCAGCTCGACTTCGGCGTGCTCGACAGGCCGCTCGAAGTGAAGGTCGCCATCTCCGCGGTCGACGAGGACGGCGCCATCGCCAATCTCGACAGCGAGCGCGGCGATTTCGACGCGATCCGCGCCGATACGGGCAGGGCCTGGGAAAGGGCGCTCGGCGCAGTCGAACTCGAAGGGCCCGCGCCGATGAAGCGCATGGTCGCCACTGCGCTGTATCACAGCCTGATCGCCCCCAGCGTCTTCTCCGACGCCGATGGCCGCTGGCGGGGCCCGGACGACCAGGTCCATGCCGCCACGGGCTTCACCTTCCACTCGACCTTCTCGCTATGGGATACCTTCCGGGCCGAACATCCGCTGCTGGTGCTGCTCCAGCCGGAAAGGCGGAACGCCGACTTCGTCCAATCGCTGGTCGCCAGCCAGCAGGTGAGTCCCTTCGGCATCCTGCCGGTCTGGCAGTTCCATGGCCGCGAGACCTGGACGATGATCGGCTATCACGCCGTGCCGGTGATCGCCGATGCCTATCTCAAGGGCATTCGCGGCTTCGACGCACAAGCCGCGCTCGATGCGATGGTGAAGAGCGCGACCTACGGCCCCTATGGCGGTTTGGACCAGTATATGAAGCTCGGCTATGTGCCGATCGACCGGGAGCCGGAAGCGGCGTCGAAGACCGTCGAATATGCCTATGACGACTGGACCATCGCGCGCATGGCCGGGGCGATGGGCAAGGCGGACGTCGCCGCCGCCTTCGGGAAGCGGGCCGGCAACTGGCGCAACAGCTTCGATGCGAAGACCGGCTTCCTGCGCGCCCGCAAGGCCGATGGCA
>ERZ781398.3672-NODE-3672-length-11788-cov-3.556976_pt1 | contig 11788 bp, 11 predicted proteins | sample MGYA00433077_ERZ781398 | MGnify/ENA primary metagenome ERZ781398 (study PRJEB29847, sample SAMN06458254) | wastewater metagenome | isolation source: Wastewater bioreactor | place: South Africa: Cape Town | study: EMG produced TPA metagenomics assembly of the... | reverse complement strand
AGATGAGTTCTCTCACTCCGACAACTATGATTTCTTCGACAATAACAAGTTCAACTACATTTTTAAAATTCTATTTTAATATTCAAGAAAAACGAAGCATTTCGCGGAAGAAGATTTTTGCATTTCATAATTAATATTAGATGATGTAGGAAAGCTAAAGAACATAAGTAGAAATATTGTCTTTCTTTTCTCTTTATTTTTTAAGTAATTAATGTTACTTAGACGGTTTGGTTATCAAGCCCTATCAAAGATAAAGCTTTTGATGCACCAACTTAAAACGCAAAAGAGATAATTTGATCCAGTTTTTGTGAAAAAAAGGTATCGAGTATTAGTCAACATGTAGTGCGTAATCATCATAATTATTTTTCCTACATTCACTTCGTTCTCTCATTACAGGGTTCTTCACATGCCTTACTTAACAATCAAAATTTGCTAATACAATAAGAGCATGAGAATAGATACAGTGCAATGAATTAATAAGGATATTTTAGAAGAAGAAAATGTTTGAGTTCTTTTTTTTTCTATAATTCTATGGAGAAGAGCTAGACAAATTCCAAGCAGAATAAATTGATATGTTAAAAGTTTTTTCTTTTTATTTTGTAGAGAAAAACATCATAGCATTCATTACTAAATATGCATTATTTTATTGAGTTCTCGCTTGCATTTGTATTTCAAACTCAAGCAATATGTATTTCCATCATTATTTTTGTATATTTTGCTAAAAATCCAACAGCCCGTTTAAAACGCGAGCATCATAGTTGGCTCGTCTTATTGGTCATGAATTTTGTTCAATTGATGTCTGATTTACCTATAGCACTATCGTTCTATTATCGAGGCACAGTCTGGCCTGCTTCAGATACATTTTGTGCTTGGTGGGTATGGATTAGTTTTTCTTCGGATACAGGTGCACTATTTTTAATGGTCTGGATAGCAATCGAACGACATTTACTTATATTTCCTTCTCAAACAATATTTCAACGACAATCGATCAAACGAATGGTCCATATTTCAGCATTGATTATTTGCGTTATATGGGCACCAATTGTATATTTAATTCTAGTTGTATTTAGTACGCCATGCACACCTCAATGGAATTTTACACAACTTCTCTGCGGTCCTCCGTGTTATACGTATACCGGTTTTTACGGTCAATATGATTTTATATTGAATGTGTGTTTTCCTCTTTTTCTTAATATTTTGATCAATATTTTATTAATAATTCGAGTAATCAGACAAAAATTGTCTCGTCAACAAAGATTCCGTTGGCGACGCCATCGTAAAATGATCATTCAATTTTGGGCATTATCTACTCTTCATTTAGCTCTTTGGTCACCACTTGTATCGGTGAGTCTTATTCAAACGACAGTTGATCCAACATTCATGGCTGATCAATATACAACTTTAGAATATATTCTATATTATATGCCACTTCTTTTACCATTAACATGTCTGCTTGCAATGCCTTCATTAGTTAGAGAAATTATTGGTCCTCTTTTCACGAGACGAGCAAATGTCATTGCTATAGCTGATTTACAACCTGTTGCAGGAAATGGACAAGTAAATACAGTTATAGCTGCTCAATGAATTGTCACACAATTATATGTTGTCTGTGTGTTGTTTCAATGTTTAATAGAAAAGAAGAATGAAATAGCAAAATACATATCATATGTCTCTTTGCTTTTCTTTCAGAAGGCTTCTAGTTTTTGGACTAATTTGATTGAAATCAGCATAAAGATCAGTCAGTGTCTATATAAATTATTTGCGTATATGTATGAAATCTATCCGATAGAAATCTAATTACTAGAGGATGTTGATTCTCTAATAATACGAGCAGATGTTGTGCACCTGTTTCTTCAATTTGATTATGAGCAAGATTTAGTTGTCGAAGTGTCTATAGAAATTCATTATTGAATTATACATATTTGATTTGAGTATCAATAGAGATTATACGTGATTTTTCATCAATGCATTTGCGAGATATTTTGTACCTACTGGTCCGATGCTACATCTTGTAAGATTCAATGAAATTAGTGTCTGATAAGAGAAGAAAAGATGTAAAAAGAAAATATTTATTGTAGTATTATTCACTTTATTTTTTTCTAAAGCATCAGCTATGTATTTCGCTCCAGAAGCTTCAATACAATTGACTTCAAGATTCAACTTCAAAAGTGTCTGTAGATTAAACAAAATCATAAAATACTATAATAATTATACACAAAGAACTACTTTGTTAATTTGTAACATAGTAGCAAGATATTCAACGCCTTCGTCTTTAATATGATTATTTTTGATTTGCAATGTTGTTAATGTCTATTGAAATGAAAAATAAAATGACACAAAGAAATCAAGAGATTTATACCGTGTTAATTTGTAGAGCTTCAGCAAGATTTTTCACTCCATCAGCATCTATTTCGTTCCAAGCAAGAATTAATTCTTTTAATGTCTAGAAAGAATTATTTCAAACTCGAATAGAATAGATTCAAAATGATGAAGCACCGTATTATTTTGTAATGCAAGAGCTAAATGAGTTAGACCATCGTTACCAATCGGATTCTTTTGCAAGCATAATGTTGTCAAGACCTATCCATAAAAGATTATTTTTAAAAAAATCAACATATATAATATTATTTACAGAATTTCTTTTTAGAATATTAGCCAAATAGAGTGTTTCTTCGGATGTTATGCAATTGTTTAGTAGATTCAATGTAGTAATTCTCTATAGTTTATATAAAGTAAGTAACATGATATCAGTGTAAATTACCGGATGATTTGACATTGCATGGCTAAGATATATTATTCCATCTGTAACAGTTCGTTTATTTTGTATTTCTAGTGTAGTTAATGTCTATTTATCAAAAATTGAAAACTATCAAATCGTCAAAGAAATAATTTACTTGATCAGTTCGAATGTCATCGACTATATAAACACATGATTCGACTTTCAATAAACCATTGACTAATGAAAACAAGATAGTTTTTATTGACTAGAGTATTCGTAAATTCTTTTACCTTTCTTTTTTCGTCTAGTTAGTCCTTTATTTGTAATCAGAAAGAACACTTCTAATGTCTACATAGGGAAGATATCATCGATTTATGTTACTTTTGAATCAAATCAATACTAACTGTATTCGTTTTTAATATATCTATAAAACGTTTAAATCCTTCTCGTCCAACTTGATGGGCATTTATATAGAGTGTTTCGAGTATCTATTTAAGATTTGAGAAAAGATAATAAAAGATAGTGTAAGAAAGCTACTGGATGCAAAGATATAGCGTCACAAATATGTTGTGAACCAGCGGATCCAAAATATGTACTTTGTGCAAGATTGAGGTTAGTTATCGTCTCAATAAGAAGTTATAGATATTTTTTGTTAATATAGAAAAGTATTACTTTGTCATTACGTATTCTTTGAGTTATTTCGAGAACTTCAATATAATCGTCTATAGTTCCATTAGGGTACGATTCAGGCAATAACTATAAGTGAAAATTAAGAATTATGCGAAAGAAAACATAATGATGCAAATTACTTTGCTGTTTCGTAAGAGAGAAACAATGTTGCGACCTTTGGAAGATCTTTTGCCGTAGAAGTAAGAAATTGGAGTTAGAGATAATGTAGTTAATGTCTGAAATGAAAATTAAATACGTATGAAATCATCAACAAATACCTGATTAACATGCAACGCTTCAATCAAATAATTAACTCCAAATGCATGATATTCACAAATACCAAGGTCAAGTATCTCCAGTGTCTGTAAGAGAATAATAGAAAACATTCCAATAGTATTCGAAGCATTTTGATCATACGGTATTTTCTCGTAAAGCATTAGCAAGATGTCTTATTCCTTCTATTCTATAACTACGATCGTCTACTTGTAGTTTTTTAAGTGTCTAAATGTATATTTGAATGTTTTAAGCATGATGTGTAACATGACGCGTTATTTGTAACTGTATTTTTCCCCAAAACATCACTGATAAACTTAAGTCCTTCTTCTCCAATATTGCAATCGTCTAGTTCTAGTATTTGAAGTGTCTAAATATATATAGTTGAATGCTTTAAGCGTGATGTTATCAAAACAGATTATTTGTAACTGTATTTTTTTGCAAAACATCACTAATAAGCTTAGCTCCTTCATCACCAATACGCTTGCGGTGTAATGATACTTGTGTTAACAACTGCCGAACAAAGGATGATATTATATACCATTTGAAAATGAAAGAAACTCACCGGATTGTTCTTTATTTCAACGTATGCTCCAACAGCTGAGCAATAACCATTCTTAATTTGGATTATTGATAATTTCAGAAGAGTCTACATATGAATGAGAATACACGTTGATTTTGTATTGTGATGACTACTGTATTTTGTTGCAATTCTTTAAGCAGGCAATTTGCTCCACGAGTATCGATTTGATTCTCGTCCAAATTAAGCATTGTGACAGCTGTATTATTTCGTAAAGCTAAAGCGATATATTCAGTTCCATCATCTTGAATAGAATTCCGTGCCAAATTAATCTTTTCGAGTGTCTAGGATTATTTTAAAAAATATAAAAAATGATCAAATGCTTGTTTACTCACAATATTATTTCGTATGACTTCAGCCAAATATTTTGCTCCATTATTTCCAATATTATTAGCAGTCAAATCTATTTCTTTCAATGTCTGAACAGAAAATCTGCGTAGTATCGTTTCGAAAATATATGTATTATATCTATTATACCGTATTATTTTGTAGAGCTTTACAAATTAATTGCATTCCGTTATCTCCTATTTCATTGTGTCCCATGTTTAGTACAGTAAGTGTCTATATATTAGTAAAAGAAAAATTAAAATAAAGAAAATAATGACTGACTGTATTTGTTTTTAATAGTTGAGCTATAAGACCTGCTTCTTTTTCTTGTTTAAAAGAACAATCCTCAATAACGAATTCAGTAATTGTCTATATAATCATTAAAGATAATAAATTTTCAAAAGATAATGAGAAAAAAAAAAGTTTGTACAGTATTGTTTTTCATTGCCTGAACAAGATGTTTAAGACTAGGAAGTGGTATTTTATTTCCACCAAGATCCAGTTTAGTGAGTGTCTATACACAAAATAGTAAATCAAACAAATTAACGTGCAGTGATGTAAACAAAATCACTTTATTTTCTTGCAAAAACATCGATAGATGTTGTATACTTTTTTCGTCGAAATTATTGTTACGTAGACTCAGTGAACGAAGAGACTATTAAATATAAGAATAGCATACAAAAGAGACTGAAAAGTGACAAATTACCGTGAGATTTCTCAATATATTCACAAAATATTTTATATCGGCATTGTTCAATTGAATGCTATCTAGAACTAATGTCACAAGTGTCTAGATTTGAAATATGAAAGCTATCGAAATGACTTATGGAGAACAATTTCAAATTACTCGATTGGTTTCTAATGCATTCAATAGATTTTGTAAACCTAATGATCTTATACACTCCGAACGAATTTCTAAAGTGACAAGTGTCTAAATCAAGTAAATCAGATTTCTACATAGTTGAACTGAAGATATTTACATCACATCGAATATTATCAATTAATATGCCTCTTTCATAATTCGTTATATAATAGTTATTTTGTTTGAATAGAATTCCATGAAAATCATTATAATTATGCCGAACATTAAAAAACTTTGGTACTGTATAAAGTAAAATTTTATTTTCTGCACTGTAGTAACGACTGAATAAATATTCGCAAGCAACAAACCAATGTTTTTCTTCTAGCCAAAATGAATTTTGAAATGGAACTATAAGTACGTCAAGACTAACTATATCATTCAATGAAAAGTCATAGCAAATGTAGAATTGAAATGTAATAAGAAAATTGAGGTGAGTTCGAATGAATTGTTCCCAATCAGAAATAACCATGATAGAGTCAAGTTTCATCGACTGAAAACCTAATTTTAAATGACGAAGTGCAGGTGTTTTTGAAAGCAATAATAGAAGATCCTCGGTCGATAGTACACAATCTTCAATAATTAGACAAGTTAATCGCGAATTCAATTTCATATGAAACATTTTCATATTATCCATAAGAATTTTATTTAATCGAAATGTTTCTAGATTTGGTAATCGTTGAAGAATAATTGAATATTGACTGTAAAGACAACTATTCATTTCTAAATACACTAAATTACAGTCATGAGGCCATAACATCATTTCAAGTTTGTAATTTAATTTAGTCCACTTTAATTTTTGAAGTTTTGGATGCTGAATCATTGGCAAAATAAGAGAACATGTTTCAACACTTGGTTGGCCTTTTGAATCGATATCAATCTCAAGTAAGATTGGTTGCATATGTTTTACAGATTTCAAGAATTGTTTCAGTTGAAAATCATAATAGCAATGAAGTATCAAATGTCGAAGTTGTGGAAATTGTGGAAAACGAAGAATTTCAGCGATCATATACTGAATCTCGGTTTCTTCTGTATCAATGCAGCTGAATGTTATATCTAATGAAGTGACAGAAGATGGAACAACCGAATGAAAAGGTTGAGTAGAATATCGGCTTTTAAATTTAAGTTGAATTTGATTGTATCCATGAGCAACAGCACGAAGTCTTTTGCACACCAAACTAATTCTGCATAGAATCGTTACAGCATCACAATAGTGAAAAATATGATGAAGTAATTCGGCAGGTAGATCGAGTAATTGCGCTTTTTCCATCGAAATGAATTAATCTATGCAGAGACAAGTAAAATGTTTATAAAAAGAAAAAAAAACATTTCAGTTACATGCTTTTATTTTGTTTTATGTTGATATAGAGAGATAAGACAGCAAAGAAGAACAAGGAGGTTTAGCTACCGTGCTGTTGTTCACATGAAACAGCAGCCATACAAGTGACTCGTTGATTCTTTGTTTTTTTTATTGACGTCATAGAGTTCGCGTACTTTTTTCTAACAACACTTAACAAATATATAGCAACGAACTGATTAACGTGCATATAAATACTTGTACGAATTTTAACTATGCAATCTCTTGTGTTTTCGTTCTTTTACCATGAGTAACAGTTTCAATAATACAGGCATGAATGTTAATCCCATTCTGGGTACATTTCCTCCTGATGAAATTAACATTCAACCTTATTGGCTTGTTGTACTTCAATTGTTGGTCGCACAATTTGGTCAACGTATTTGGAATTATATTCGATACAAAACTGTGTTTACTACACTGGAAATAGTTGGTCTAATACGAATCTATCGAAATCGTCTAGCTAAAAACACAACTGATCGTTCTGTGCCTGTTGCTTTTGTTAGTAATAAAAATGTAATGACGGATGAAGAGCGTCTTACTCAACTACGTAGTATGCTCGCTATTGATTTTTTCAATGCATTGAGTTGTTTATCAACACTTGGTCATACAATTTGGTATTGTATTATTCAATCAACATGTCTACAATCACATTCTTCTAGAGCAACACATTGGAATTGTTATAATGCACTTGGCTATCGTCTATTTAATTACATTTTCGTTTCATATTTTACTACGACATTGGATTGTGTTTACAAAGCATATACGCTCGGTTACAAAGAAGTCATGTATGTCGATGCAAAACGAGGTAGCTGTCGTTGGGTTGGTCATTACGCCACATTGGCTATTATTGCCCTTTCACTTCTTTTTACTGGTTGTATTCTATTACCATTTGTTTTAACCAATGTTATACCTATGTTTGTTATCTATCTTTGGATGTCGATCATTTATATTGGACTATGTGTCTATCTGGTCTTTACAAGTATGACCATTCGTAACAAAAAGAAAAAACCATTACCATTGCCTCATAAAACGCAAGACAAAGAAAATACGAATGAAGAGAAAGTCAATCAACATGGATATTGCTCGTCTATGTTTACAACCAACGAAATGCCACAAGTAGCGGCCAGTATGCTATTCGCTATGGTTATCAGTACATTTCCTATTCTTCTATCGATCTATTATAATTATACTCAATTCTTCTATTTTGGTGAAAGTTATTTGAAATCGATTGAAAATGATTATCTCACACGAGATACAATGAATTATTTCAATGTACTGGCAAATTCTGCTCAGCAAAGTTTACATTTAGTTTTGAATCTTATCTAATTCGATAAATCAAAAACAATCAACGGTATATTCCCTTCAAAATGTTCGAATGGTCTTCGATCATCACTTGTCACAAACGTTGGCAAATAGATTGATGCAAATTCTTTTCCATTCAATTTTTTTGTATAAATATGATACATAGCTGGATTTGTTGTTTCCACAATTGCATGTTTAAATCCACGTTGTCGACAATGACTCAATAGAATCTGTTGAAATTTTGTGCCAAGTCCTATCAAGCATATTCAAATATGAAAAATGATTTCGAACATTTACCTTTTCCACAACAATCTTCACGAATACCTACCAACATTATTAATGCTACATCATTTTCTTTCAATCCACTATGATATTCAATAAATCGTCGTTCTAATTCTTCGTATATTTCCAAATCATCCGTATGTTCTAATTCCTTAAAATCATTTTCTATTAATTTCTTCGCATTTCCAACTTGTCCAATGCCATGAATTTCATTTGTCTGTTTATGTATGATAACAATCGCAAGTTTTTCATCTAGTACAGCTTTTGAGAGAACAAGTGCTTGCGGATAGAATTGTTCGTATGTCATCTTCATGAAAATATCTATAGGATTGTATTTTGTGAAGACATTAGCAAGAAGTTTTGAAGATTCTTCCAGATGTTTCTCTTGTAGAATTTCAAATGTATAAGTTTCATCTTCGCTGATGATCTGCGTCATTGTTAGGAATAAAAATAAGCTGAAATGCCAATCGCAGCAAATAAACAACAACAACAACAAAAAAAAACAATGAGATTACGCGACCAATAAAACAATCGGCGCTACTTAACATGCAATATTATTTGAAATTCATATCAAAACATAAACTTTAATTGGAAAAAAAACTTTATCGGCCCGATTATAAGAGATAGTATTGCGATTTGCTTGATCTAATAATCACTGTGTAGTGATGGATTTCTTCATATTCATCATTGTCACAAGTTCTGCGATACACTTCACTTGGTTTAATAGACAATGCCATCTTATGAGCTCCACTCCTTGTCTTTACTTCGTCGACAATTGGAATATATACTTCTAGATCATACATATTGACTCCTGATTTTCGTTTCGATTGGGCACGATAAAGTCTATGTATTTCGCTCGGATCCGGATAATTGTTGTCATTGAAATCAATCCATGCATAGACATCTTGTGCTTGCGCACATCGATTTCGTCCTGAATTCAAACCAATCAATCCTTGACAACTAAGTTGTACTTGAAGTTGATAATACATATTATCATACACTTCAACTGTTTGATACTGTCGATAATGAATTCGTGTATCGTCTTGAAGACGTGTCGATGATTCACCACCCATTTGTACCAATATTAATCGACCGATTTGTAATGAACAACTTGACTGTTTCCAAACATTGTCAATCAAATTTTCTTCTGTTCGTCTTCGTAACGGTCGTATTGCTCGTTTTTGTACATTCTTCGAAGTTTCATATCGATGAGAATGGAATTCTCGAAGAATTTTACCTTCCACTATAGTTGTCGATGAGTCTTGATCGAATTTTGTTTTTAAAAGGGCAACTGTTACCACTACTCCTAGCAATACAATCACTAGTACTCCAATGCTTAGATATACAAATTTTGATTTGCCTGGATGTCTATTGTAAAGATAAAGGAAAAAAACACAGGTATATTTTTAGTAAGAAGAAGAAACCTACGAGTCATTAGACGATACATCAAGGTAGAAGCCATCAGCGGTTAACATATTATCCGCTTTACGTTTTGGTAATCTAAAAAAATAATCTTTTACAGAACGCTCATCTTATCACTAACAATGACTTTTTGATATTGACAAAAATATAAAATCGGCGCGACATGTATGTATATATATATTGCGACGATTTCTTTCTTCTCGAAGAACATTACTACCACACACTAGAGATTGGGTTATCATTATTTTTTTGGGTTTTTTTTAATTTACCTACCAAATCAAACAAATGACACATCATTCAAAAGAGTGTAAAAAATAGAGTTCCAATATGTATCATTTTCTCGAATGGGTATTGTCAAATCCTCAAAAAAGATTCTTGAGTACATTCATAAGGGAGTGGGAGTTTATCAGGGGGATAACAACCATTTCGTAATTTCATGATTTTGTCATGATTTACAATGATTTTCTTGACTCAAAATGAGTTCATATGATTTTCATGATTTAAGATGAGTTCGTATCATACAGAAAATCACCAAATTGAACCGTTCAAAATTTGTAATGAACACAGATTGTGGGCTAACAGCTGATTTAGATCATTTATAACTCAAAATAAATCAATCGAACTCATTATAAATCATTGAAAATCATCAAAACTCAGTAAAATCTACAAATAATTCGCGTGATTTTATTGATTGCTCAGCGATTTATCATGAGTTCAAATGATCTATTGTGGTTTTCAATGACTTTGGCGAATTTTTATGATTTTTATTCAGTTCAAATTGTGCCAACACTCATTAAAGAAAAGAAAAGAAAAAGAACCAACAGATGGCGCACAAGACAAGAAGAACATATATGTTACGAACAGAATTAAAATCAGGTCAAATTCAGAAATCTGGAGAATAGTTCAAGAAAATGGAATTGTTGATGGTGTTCAGGCAGGTGATGGTATTGGTGTTCCATCTATTCAATAATTATCCGATCAAGTTGTTTTAAATTCATCGATTGATTAACACCCTTCTCAATTATCATTAAATCACCAAGAGGAAACAAATCACAATCGAGTACGAAAAGTTGCCACCCTCAAGATATTGAAAAAGTTTTATTTTTTGATATTTACACATCATTAGCTAGAGTTCACCGAGTTTTACAAGAATATATATATCTAAAACTTTTTAATTGTTTCTTTGGAGATAGAGCCATTGAAAACTACTACAAAAACTCGAAATAACTGAAGAAAAATCAATGCAAAACTTTTTGTAAAATCAGTAAAATATTTGTATTTTGATAGAAAGTGATATTTTTGCCTGATATTTGAGAAAGTCACTCGGGTAAATAAAAACTTAATATCTTCAGTGTTAATTGAAAAAAAATTGTTCGATTTGGTCGAGAAATGACTGCGATATTGAGGGTGTTTAATCTTTTGTGTCGAGTGTCAACCTATCAAATTTCGATCCGATTCTCTCTCTTACTCAAATTGAAACACTCATTTATAGTGTTTACTCTCAAAGAATCAGATATCGATTCGTAAATTACTTACACATGATTTATTTTGAGTTATAAATGATCTAAATCAGGTGTTATTCCCCTAGCACTTTAATCAAATGAACTACGATATTAACGCTTTCGAATCGTTTTTCGATACTGCCGAACAGATTTTTTAAATTCGACTTTATAGAATTTCGATGGTAATACAAATATAATAAAAGTTAATATCAATGGTATAAATGAAATAAAATATCCAATCAAATAAAACCACGCATCATCTGATGATTGCATACATTTCGATAGAAATATGATTATCAAACGAGGTAATGTAAGTATAACTAAAATACATACATGTCGAACTTGAAAGTTAAATTTAATTTTACAACTTGAAATTTTATTTTCTTCAGTTGAAATTTCAAGTTGTAAAATTGAATTCAACTTTCAAATCGGACATTACTGACTATGCATCCATATATAACACTCTTTGATATTAATTGTCGGATAAAATTACCAA
>ERZ781398.3671-NODE-3671-length-11789-cov-3.752088_pt1 | contig 11789 bp, 8 predicted proteins | sample MGYA00433077_ERZ781398 | MGnify/ENA primary metagenome ERZ781398 (study PRJEB29847, sample SAMN06458254) | wastewater metagenome | isolation source: Wastewater bioreactor | place: South Africa: Cape Town | study: EMG produced TPA metagenomics assembly of the... | reverse complement strand
GCGTGGAAGCGGCGGGTGAGGGGTGCCTTGCGACCATCACCATGCCCAAGGTCCATCCGCTGATCGCGCCGCTGGTCTATGCGGTGCCGGTGCAATTGCTCGCCTATCACGTCGCGGTGGCGAAGGGCACGGACGTCGATCAGCCGCGCAATCTGGCGAAATCGGTGACGGTGGAGTGATCGTGCGGCCGGGGAGGTGATGCTCGCGCGTCGCCTCCCGACGCAATCCCCTTGCCCCGCGCTCCGGGCATTGCCATCGGCTTGGCGATGACTGCCAGGATCGACATGGGATTCGACGGATCGGGAGCGCCGGTCGAGCTTGACCTCGAGGAATTGCTGGCGACGCGTCTGCTCGTCCAGGGCAATTCCGGGTCGGGCAAGTCGCACCTGCTGCGCCGCCTGCTCGAGGGCAGCGCGGGGCTGGTCCAGCAGGTCATCATCGATCCGGAGGGCGATTTCGTCTCGCTCGCCGATGCGTTCAGCCATATCGCGGTTGATGCGGCGCATTACAGCTTCGCGGAAATCGAACGGCTCGCCGCCCGCGCGCGGGAGCATCGCGCCTCGGTGGTGCTCAATCTGGAGGGGCTGGAGGTCGACGACCAGCTCCGCTGCGCCGCTGCCTTCCTCTCCACCTTGTTCGAGGCGCCGCGGGAGCAATGGTATCCGATCCTCGTCGTGGTCGATGAGGCGCAACTTTTCGCGCCCGCCGCCGCCGGGGAAGTGGGCGAGGAAGCGCGCCGCGCGTCGCTGGCGGCGATGACCAACCTGATGTGCCGTGGCCGCAAGCGCGGGCTGGCCGGGGTGATCGCGACGCAGCGCCTCGCCAAGCTCGCCAAGAACGTCGCGGCGGAGGCGTCCAATTTCCTGATGGGGCGTACCTTCCTCGACATCGATATGGCCCGCGCCGCCGATTTGCTCGGCATGGAGCGGCGGCAGGGTGACCAGATCCGCGATCTCGCACGCGGCGAGTTCCTCGCGCTCGGCCCGGCGATCACGCGCCGGCCGCTCAAGGTGCGGATCGGCAGCGTGATGACCTCGGCGCGCAACGTCGGCCCAAGGCTGACGCCGCTGCCCGAGGCAGACGCGGACGGCCTGCGCGAGCGGCTGTTCACTGCGGACGCGGAGGATGCCCCGCCGCCGATTCCCGTCCCGTCGCCGCCCAGCTTCTCCGAACTGATGCAAAGCGCCGCCACGCCGCCCGCGCCGGCGGCCGTTCCCGACATGCCCGTGCTGGACGAGGCCGAGCAGGCGGCGGTCCGCGCCGCCGTGCTGGCGGAGATGGCGGGAGAGGACGCGCGCGTGCCGCTCCCACAATCCTATCAGGATTACCAGGTGCGCTGCCGGATGCGCGGCGTCACGGCGGACGAGCCGCTGGATCATTTCCGCCGCCATTTCGCGATGGCGCGGGCCGGCCTGAACCCGGACCAGGACTGGGGCGACGTGCTGGCGCTGGCGGAGGCGCTGCCGGAGGAGATGTTCGCGCCCTTCCTGGGGCTGGCGCGCGCGGCGCGGTTTGGCGAGGAATGCCCTGACAATGAGACGCTCGCCGCGCTCTATCAGACTGCCTCGCCGAGCCGGGCGCGGCGGATGCTCGACTTCATCGAGGAGAGGGGGCTGATCGTGGTGCGCGTCGACATACTCGGCAAACGCACGGTCAGCCTGCCGCACCTCGGCTGGACGACGGAGCCGGCGATGCCCGAGCCGGCCCGCGTGCGCACGCCGCCGCGCCGCGCCGCCGGCGCACGACGGCGGGCCTGAACGAACGCTCCCCGATTGCGGCGGGCTGGAGAAAACTCCATAGCTGCCTCATCATAGCTCGAACGGGGAGACGGACATGAAGTCAGTGGTGTTGACGACGGGCGCGCTGCTGCTGGCGCAGACCGCGATGGCGCAGACGCCGACGCTGAGGCCAGATCAGCAGGCCTTCCGCGCGATCTATCAGGAGCTGGTCGAAACCGACACGAGCATCACCAGCGGAAGCTGCACCGATCTCGCGGCGAAGATCGGCGCGCGCTTCAAGGCGGCGGGTTTCAGCGACAGCCAGATCACCTATTTCTCCGTGCCCGAGCATCCCAAGGACGGCGGTGTCGTCATCGTCTATCCGGGCACGTCGCAGGCGGTGAAGCCGATGCTGCTGCTCGGCCATATCGACGTGGTGACGGCCAAGCGCGAGGACTGGACCCGCGACCCGTACAAGATGATCGAGGAGAACGGCTTCTTCTACGGTCGCGGCACCGCCGACATGAAGGCGATGGACGCGATCTGGATCGACACGCTGCTGCGCTTCAAGGCGAGCAACTACAAGCCGAAGCGCACGGTGAAGCTGGCGCTGACCTGTGGCGAGGAGACGACCGGCGCGTTCGATGGCGCCGAATGGCTCGCCAAGAACAAGCCGGACCTGATCGCCGCGGAGTTCGCGCTGAACGAGGGCGGCGGTGGCCGCGCCGGGCCGGACGGCAAGCCGATCGTCATGTCGCTGCACGTCGGCGAGAAGATCGTCCAGAACTACCGGATCGAGGCGACCAATCCCGGCGGGCACAGTTCGATCCCGATCCGCGACAATGCGATCTACGAGCTGGCCGACGCGCTGGTGAAGATCCGCGATTACGAGTTCCGCACGCAGGTGAACGACACCACCCGCGCCTATTTCGCCAAGTCCGGCGCGGCGCGGAAGGACGAGATCGGCGCGGCGATGCTCGCGGTCTCGAAGAACCCGGCGGATACGGCGGCGGTGGCGATCCTCAACAAGGATCGCTCCTATCATTCGATGCTGCGCACCACCTGCGTCGCGACCCTGCTCGACGGCGGCCATGCCAATAACGCGCTGCCGCAGCGCGCGGGCGCCAACATCAACTGCCGCATCTTCCCCGGCAACGACGTGGAGGCGATCCGCGCCGAGCTGGAGAAGGTGATCGGCGATCCGAAGATGAAGGTGACGCTGACGCCGCCGATCCGCCCGGCCGCCGTGCCGCCGACGCTCGATCCCAGAATCGTCGGCCCGGCGGAAAAGCTGGTCGCCAAATATTATCCCGGCGTGCCGCTGGTGCCGACCATGTCGACCGGGGGCACCGACGGCATCTATCTGGAGACGATCGGCATCCCATCCTATGGCCCGCCCGGCCTCTACAACGATCCCGAGAGCGGGGCGCATGGCCTGAACGAGCGGATGCGGGTCGACGCGGTCTATAAGGGGCGCGACTTCCTCTTCGATCTCGTCAAGGATTATGCCGGCTGATGTAAGCGCGTAGCCCCCGCCGGAAATGTCCGGCGGGGAGTGGCGTCGCCCGGCCGTCCGTGGGATGGCGCGGGCGATGACCATCCTGACTCGCCGCGTTATCTTCGCCCAGGCCTGGCCGATCATTCTCGGTCAGGCGCTGGTGCCGCTGGTCGGGGTGGTCGATACCACGGTGATCGGGCGCACCGGAAACGCCGCGACGCTGGCGGGGGTCGCGCTGGGCGTGACCACCGTCAACCTGATCTTCTGGACCTTCGGCTTCCTGCGCATGGGCGTGACCGGCCTCACCGCGCAGACGCTCGGCGCGGGCGGCGGGGAGGAATTGCGCGCCTTGCTGTTGCGGGCGCTGCTGCTCGGGCTGGGGCTGGGCATCGCGCTGCTGGCATTGTCGCCGGCGATCGTGCCGCTCGCGCTTTCGCTGATGCAGGTGCCCGCGTCGGCGGCGGAGGCCGCGCACGCTTTCACCACCGCGCGTTTCGCCGGCGCGCCCGCCGCGCTGGGCTTCTACGTCATCAACGGCTGGTTGCTCGGGCTGGGCCGGACGCGGCTGGCGCTGGCGTGCCAGGTGGCGTTCAACGGCGTCAACATCGCGCTCGACGTGCTGCTGGTAGCCGGCTTCGGCCTTGGCGCATGGGGGGCGGGGATCGGCACGTCGATCGCCGAATGGGTTGCGCTGGCGAGCGGCCTGTGGGCGGCGCGGCAAGTGCTGGGGCCGGGCTGGTGGCGGATCGGGCGGCGCGCGACCTTCGCGCCGGGCGCGTTCCGCCGGCTGCTCTCGGTCAACGCCGATATCATGATCCGCACGGTGGCGTTGCTGTTGCTGTTCACCTGGTTCGCGCGCGCCGGGGCGCGGCTGGGCGCGGTGCCGCTCGCCGCCAATCATGTGCTGATGCAGTTCGTCAGCGTCAGCGCCTTCGTCCTCGACGGCTTCGCTTTCACGGCGGAGGCCCGCGTCGGGGCGGCGATCGGCGCGGGGGCGCGCGCGGCGTTGCTGCGGGCGGCGCGGCCGACGGGGGAATTCTCGCTGGCCGGAGGACTGGCCTTCGCCGCCGTCATCGCCGCCGCCGGCCCGTGGCTGATCGCGCTCGTCACGCACGATCCGGCGGTGCAGCGGCAGGCGCTGGCGATGCTGCCCTATTGCGCGCTGGTGCCGCTGCTCGGAATGCCAAGCTGGCTGCTCGACGGCATCTTCATCGGCGCGACGCGCGGGCGCATCCTGCGCAACGCGGCACTCGTTTCGCTGGCGCTCTATCTTGCGACGGACACGATGCTGCGCGGGTGGGGCGATATCGGCGTGTGGATCGCGTTGCTGGCGAGCTACCTCTATCGCGCGGCCGCGCTGGGTGTGGCCTTGCCCCGGCTGGTCAGGAGTGTGGACGCGGCGTAGCTCACTTCGCCTTCTGGTCCGGCAGCCGCGTCTTGCCCCAGAAACCCTCGGGCATCGCGGTATATTTCTCCAGCCCGGCACGGTGGATGGCGAGATCGGATTCGCGTTGCGCCGCGGTCAGCACCTTGTCCTCGTCCACCGTCAGCACCTTGCGATCGCGCATCAGCACCCGGCCGTCGACCAATACGGTCGAGACGTCCTCGCCATTGGCATAATAGACGATGCGATAGACCGGCATGTTCATCGGCACCAGGTGCGGCTTGAACCAGTCGACCAGGATGACGTCGGCCTTCTTGCCCGGTTCGAGCGAGCCGATCTCCTTCTCCATCCCCAGCGCCTTCGCCGCGTCGATGGTCGCCATTTCCAGCACCTTGCCGGCGGGCAGCACCTTCGGATCGTGGAAATAATAGCGGTGGTAGCGCGTCGCCTGGAACATGTGGCGGAACATGTCGAAGCTGCGATCCGGCGCGACGCCGTCGGAGCCGAGCATCACCACGGCGCCGGCATCGATCAACTCGGTCGCCGGGTTGCGCCCCATCATCGAGAATACCGCGCTGGGATTGTGCGAGATGCGCGTGCCGGTGGAGGCTATCAGCCTGATCTCCTCGTCGGTCAGGTTGGTGGCGTGCGAGAAGATCGCGTCCGGCCCGAGCAGGCCGAGCACGTCATTGGCATATTTCACCGTGCCGCGCGTATGGCCGTCCTGCAGGAACAGGACGTGGTAGCGTTTCGACAGGTCGCGGGCGGCATGGGCCTCCCGTTTCACCTCGTCCAGCGCTGCGCCTTCCAGCTTCTGGTCCGGGCTGATTGTCGGGAACACCACCGCCATCTTCACCCGGCCGTCCGCCGCGCCGTTCCACTTGCGGATCAGCGTTTCCGATACCGCGATCTGCTGGCCGAAGGGCACCGCGACGTCATGGTGCGCCGCGCCGTTCCATTCGGTGAAGATGCTGGGATACGGGCCGCGGCGCGGGCCGACGCCGAGGAACCAGCGGACGCCGATATCCTTGACGCCGTTCAGATAGGCGTCGCCGTATTTGGGATCGTCCACGCGATAGACGTCCGCGCCGCCGCCGAAGAAGTTGACCGAGGTGGTGACGCCGAACTTCAGCCGCTCCAGCCCGGCGAGCATCGCGTCGGCGCGCCAGAAATCCGGCGTGGAAGCGTGCGCGTACATGCGCTCGGCGATATCGTTCCAGTCGTCGCTGTCGGCGCCGAGCGACTTGAGCAGTTCGTGGCCAGCATGGCCGTGACCGTCGATCAGCCCCGGCATCACGATCTTGCGGCGCGCGTCGATCACCTCGCGCGGGTGGAAGCGCGCCTTCAACTCGGCGGTGGTGCCGACGGCGGCGATGCGATTGCCGACGATCGCCACCGCGCCGTCCTCGATCACCCGTCGCGCCGGGTCCATGGTGATGACGGTGCCATCCGCGATCAGGATATCGGCCGGTTCGGGCGCGGCCGCGCCGGCCGGGACATGGAACGCGAGCAACGCGGCGGCGAGAGGAAATGCCCTGATCGAGCGGCGAACGTCGTCCATTTCCATCTCCCCCATCGCTTTGCTCCGGTCGATAGGCCGCTATGCCATCATCCGAAAATTAAATGTCTGCATGGCTTTTATCGCGAACGGCGATGGAAGGTCAGGGGCCGATCGCTCACCGGCTCCGGCCCAGCGCGGTGATCGTCGGCCAGTCGCCGCCAAGCTCCACGCGGGCGCGGATGCCATAGACGGCTTCGAGGTTGGCGGGCGTCAGCACCTCGCCCGGCGTGCCTTCGGCGACCAGCGTGCCGCGATCGATCAGGAGCAGCCGGTCGCAGTAGCGCGCCGCCATGGTGAGGTCGTGAAGCACCGCGATCACCGCCGCGCCGCCGCGCGCCTCGGCGCGGAGCAGTTCCATCACGTCGATCTGGTGGCCGGGATCGAGACTGGCGAGCGGCTCGTCGGCGATCAGCGCGGGCGCTTCCACCGCCAGCGCGCGCGCCAGCAGCACGCGCGCGCGCTCGCCGCCGGAGAGATTGGTGGCGAGGCGGTCGCGCAGCAGCAGCACGTCGGTGCGCGCCATCGCCCGCCCGATCGCGGCCGTATCGGCATCACGGATGCGCGACATCGGCCCGAGATGCGGCAGCCGGCCCAGCCCGACCAGCCGCTCCACCGACAGCGGCCAGTGCAGCGTCTGCCCCTGCGGCAGATAGGCGATGCGCCGTGCCAGCGCCGGGCGCGGGATCGCGGCGATGTCCTCGCCGTCCAGCGTGATCCGGCCGCCATGCGGCACCAGCGCGAGCATCGCGCGGGCGAGCGTCGATTTGCCCGCGCCGTTGGGGCCGACGATGCCGGTCAGCTCGCCCGGCGCGAACGTGGTGCTGACCTCGCGCACCACCGCGCGGCGGCCGAGCGTGACCCCGACCTGTTCCAGACGGATGCTCACCACAGCCGCCGCTCCCGCATGAGGTGGACGAGGAAGACGGGCACGCCGAGGAAGGCGGTGACGACGCCGAGCTTCAGCTCGTTGCTGGTGTCGATCAGCCGCACCGCGAGATCGGCGAAGGTGAGCAGCGCCGCGCCGCCGATCGCGGAGGGGACGAGGATCGCGGACGGGCTGCGATCGGTCAGCGGGCGCACGAGATGCGGCACGATCAGCCCGATGAAGCCGATCGCGCCCGACACCGCCACCGCGCCGCCCACGCCGATCGCGGTGCCCGCGAGCAGGCGCAGCCGGGTGCGGCGCAGGTCCACGCCCAGCGTCTGCGCGCCGTCCTCGCCCAGCGTCAGCGCGTCGAGCGCGCGGCCGTCCCACAGCAGCAGCGCCATGCCGGCCACGATGCACGGAAGCGCGATCCACAGATGCTCGAACGAACGGTTCTCAAGGCTGCCGAGCAGCCACGTCATGATCTCCATCGCGGCGAAGGGATTGGGCGAAAGGTTGAGCGCGAGGCTGACTCCGGCGGTCGCCAGCGTGCCGATGGCGATGCCCGCGAGGATCAGGGTGAGCGGGCTTTCGGATCGCCCGGCAAGGATGAACAACGGCACCAGCGCGACCATCGCGCACGATACGGCGAGCAGCGGCAGCACTACCGGATGCAGACCGGCCAGCCCGAAATAGATCGCGGCGACCGCCCCAAGCGACGCCGCGTTCGACGTGCCGAGCACCGAAGGCTCGGCGAGCGGATTGCGTAGATAGCCTTGCAGCGCCGCGCCGGCGAGGCCGAGCATCGCGCCGACCGCGAGGCCCAGCAGGGTGCGCGGCATCCTGAGATCGAACAGGATCGTGGTGGCGACCGGATCGCCATGGCCGGCGAAGACCGCGATCATGCGGGGGAGCGACAGGCCGACCGTTCCCAGCAGCAGCGAACCGGTCGCCGCGAGCAGGGTGAGCGCGAGCAGGCCGGCGATCAGCAGCGGGCGGGACGGCGTCATGCGGCGCGCCCGTCGTGCTTGCCGGCGCCGGGGAGTCGGTTATGGAAGCGCCCATGCTGCGATCCCGGCTCCTCGCGCTTGCCCTGCCGCTGGCCGCCTTGGGCGGCGCCGCGCTCCATGCGGCGGCCGGCTCCGCACCGGTGGCAAGGCCGAAGCGGATCGTCTCGCTCAACCTGTGCGCGGACCAGCTCGTCCTCGCGCTCGCCGACCGCGATCAGATCGCCGGGCTGACGCGCAGCGCCGTCGACCCGGCAATGTCGGGCGAGGCGGCGCGCGCGCGTGGCCTGCCGCTCCTCGCCAATTCGGCCGAGCAGATACTGGCGATCGACCCCGATCTGGTCATCGGCATGCCCGCGCGGGGCAGCGCCGCGATGGCGGCGCTCAAGGGGCATCATTACCATATGCTCGATCTGGAGATCGCCGATACGCTCGCTGGCGTCTATGCGTCGATCCGCCAGACCGCCGCCGCCGTGGGCCATCCCGAACGCGGCGAGGCGCTGATCGCGCGCATGGAGCGCGACCTCGCGAGGATCGGGCGGCCGGGCAGGGGGAAGGTCGCGGCTTACTACCAGCGGCGCGGCTTCATGACGGGCACGCTGATCGACGAACTGATGCGCCGAGTCGGGCTGGTGAACCTCGCGACGAAGCTCCACAAGCCGGTGCTGGCGCAGGTGAGCCTGGAGGAGATGGTCGCCGCGCGGCCCGATTTCCTGATCGTCGAAAGCGCCACCGACCGCGTCACCGATCAGGGCACGGAGATGCTGCATCATCCGGCGCTCGCCGGCATCGCGCGCATCAGCGTGCCGGAGGCGTGGACGGTCTGCGGCGCTCCGGCTTACGTCCTCGCGGCGAAGCGGATCGCGGAGCAGATCGAACGCCGCCAGGACTGAGCGATATCCGGTTCCGGCGGGCGGCGAATGGCGCTTTTGCGTATTTGCGGCGCCGCCGCCCGCGCCGCACCGACGTTCCGCTCGCCGAACCGGCGCTTCGCCGGCATCGGGATCGTCGTCGGTGCGGGGTTTCATTGGCGTCTCCTGCCGGTCAGAACTTCACGCGCACGCCGCCATAGGCCGCGCGGCCGGGCGCGTTATAGGTGAACACCTCCTGATATTTCTGGCCGAGCAGGTTCTCCACGCGGCCGAAGACCTGGACATGCGCGCCGATGTCATAGCTCGCGTTGAAATTGACGAGCGTATAGGCCTTCAGGTCCACCAGTAGGCGCGAATAGTCGGAATTGAAGGCGTAATCGCGCTGGCGGCCGGTGTAGCGCACCGTCAGCGTGGCGGTGAGCGGCACGGCTTTCGGCGCATAGGTGGCGTTGAACGAGGCGACGTCCTTCGGCCGGCGGATCGCCTGTCCGGTGATCGGCACGGGGAACTGGAAGCTGCCGTCGCCCGGCGCCGGCCCGGCCAGCGCGTCGATCGTCTGCGGCGCGTTCAGATAGGTGTAGCTCGCGTCCAGCCGGAAATCGGAAACCCGCGCGGAGGCATAGACTTCCACGCCCTCCTGCCGGGTCCGGCCACTTCGGTTGTAGCTCTGCTGGATATAGGTGCCGCTGCCGGAATCGTACACGTAGGTCGTATCGATCTGGTCGGTGAAGAGGTTATTGAAATAGGTCGCGCCGATCGTCACCGACTTGTCCAGCAACGACTGCTCGACGCCTGCTTCCCAGCCCTTCGACTCTTCCGGCCGCAGCGCGAGATTGCCGATGTACAGGCCGCTCGTATAGCCGAACAACTCGCCGGGCGTCGGCGCCTTGATCCCGGTGCCGTAGGCGGCATGAAAACGCGTGCCGCCGGGCAGCAGATAGCTGGCCGTCGCGCGATAGGTCGCGGCGTCGCGGAAGCGGTTGTAATCGTCGATCCGCGCGGAAGCGCCCAGCGCGAGGCGATCGTCCACCGTCACGTCATAGCTGGCGACATAGCCACGGGTTTCGAGGACGTGCGTGTCCCGATCGGCATAAGCGGTGGTGTTGCGGAATTCCTGCCGCTCGTAATCCATCGCCAGCGTGAAGCGGTTCTTCACATGGTCGCTGCCGAAACGCACCGTGCTGTCGAAGTTCGCGCGATAGCGGCGGCCGACGTCGCCGGACGGGCCATAGGGGCCGTCATAATCGCGCTTGTTGTCGGTGATCGCGGCGGTGGCGGCGTTGGTCCAGGCGTCGTCGAACAGGTTCCACGTCGCGCCGACCAGCCCGTACCAGCCGCGATTGCGTGTCCTGTCGCCCGGCGTGTCGATCGCGGTGATGACCGGATAGCCCTGCACGATCGGTGAGGTGGGAGCGATCTGCTGGTCGTTGAGATCGGCGTGGGTGAGGCTGTAGCGGCCGACGGCGGTCAGCTTGAAATTGGTCGCCGGCGTCCAGTTCAGCTTCGCCGACGCGCCGAGGCTGTCGGAGCCGATATCGAGCTTCCCGCCGGGCGCCACGGGATAGCCGTCCGTCCGGTAATAACTGGTCGTGAGCGCATAATCGAACTGGTCGCCGACCACCCCGCCCGCCCGTGCGCCGCCCGAGAAGGTGGCCATCGAGCCACCCTCCGCGCGGAGCGAATAGCCCGGCTTCTCGCGGCCCGAGAGCGTGGTGTAGGTGACGACGCCACCGATCGCGTCCGAGCCGTAGAGCGAGCTTTGCTGGCCGCGCAGCACCTCGATCCGCGACGCCTCGTCGTTGATCAGCGTGCCGAAATCATATTGGCCACTATAGGGATCGTCCGCCTTGATGCCGTCGATGAACACCAGCGTCTGATTGGCCTCCGAGCCGCGAATGCGGATCTCGGTCAGCCCGCCGACCGCGCCGCTGCGGGTTATCGCCACGCCGGGCACGTCGCGCAGCACGTCGGAGACGATGCGCGTCTGGCGATCCTGCATCTCCTGATCGTCGATCACCGTCACCGACGAGCCGATCAGGTCGAGCGGGATCGCATCGCCGGAACGGCTGGCGGTGACGACGACGACATCGTCGCCCGACACGGCATCCGCTGCCGCGATATCCTCGGCATGGGCCTGGCCGGCGATGACGATCGCCAGCAACGAAATATAACCTGTCTTCATGGGTATTCCCTCCGCGCGGCGTCGCGAGCCTGACGGAGGGAGCAGCCGCCCGATGCGAGCGGTCGGCGTGCGATGGTGAGCGGCCGCCATGCCCCCCCCCGCGCGCGGATGCGCCCCCCGCCGCATATTCGCCGCTCAGACGGATGGATACCGTGCCCCGGCCTCTCCCTGGACCAAAGCAAGAGCGACCAATACGCCGGCAGGTCTCCTGGCTCGCGGGTCACGGCCCGATGCACGCCTTCCCAGGTTGCCCCAGTGGCCGCCCGGACGAATCCGGGCAGTGCATCGCGCTCGCCGCTTACAGTTGCAGGGACAGCCCCGGATTCGGCGCGCCTTTCGGGCGTGCCTCACCGCGTTCCCATATTAAGCCCTTTCGGGCACCGGCGCGATCTTGCGAGGAATGACTTCCTCAAGCGCGCCAATAGCGGAATTGCTGCGCCGCGCAACGAGGAACATGCGGGAGCGGGCCGGAATATGAAAAGGCCCGCCGGATCGCTCCGGCGGGCCTTTCCTGTCCGCGAAAAAGGAAAGCGGGCTTACGCCTGCTCCGCCTCCTCCGGCTGAGCCTCGGCGGTGGCGCCCGGCTCGGCATTGGGATCATAGTCCTCGGTGAAGCCGCCCTGATCGCGGCCTTCCTCGAACATCTGCGCCGTGACGTCGACGCCCGACGCCTGAAGCTCGGCCTCTTCCGGCGAGCGGGCG
>ERZ781398.3670-NODE-3670-length-11795-cov-3.898637_pt1 | contig 11795 bp, 9 predicted proteins | sample MGYA00433077_ERZ781398 | MGnify/ENA primary metagenome ERZ781398 (study PRJEB29847, sample SAMN06458254) | wastewater metagenome | isolation source: Wastewater bioreactor | place: South Africa: Cape Town | study: EMG produced TPA metagenomics assembly of the... | reverse complement strand
CGTTTGTCCATCACAATCAGGTTCAACATTAAATGAAATTGATATGTTGCAATTAATTCGTTTTCATTGTGTTCATTGTGGTTTGCATGGACCTGAAATACCACAAACAATTTTTATTGAAAGAAATATTGTTTGGAATGAAGAAAATGGTCTGATGAAAGAAAAGAAATCACGCCATGCTCTACTTGAATATTACTCACATGTTAAAATAGATATGTTTAGTCGACCATTGATGAATCAAAATCAAGAAAATAGAAATCAATTCAATGAAGAATTTATTCAAATACTTGAAACAATTCTAAATCGTCCGCTGAAAGGACAAATCAATAGTGAAAATACGTTTGTAGAAATTGGTGCCGATTCTTTAGCAATTAGTTTACTTTGTAAAATTTATAACGAACGAGGAATTTATCTCGATTCATCGACTATTTATGGTCATTCATTGAATCATCTTCAACAATTACTTGCTAATCAGCATGTTGTTTATCAACATATTACTGAAGACATTAATTGGAAAGTTGAGTCAACACTTCCTCGACATATCACTCAACTTATTACAAATTCGAAATCTGTACAAAAGAAAAAAACGAATATTTTATTAACTGGTTCGACAGGATTTCTTGGACCTATACTTCTTGTTGAACTTCTCAAACAAACCGATGAAAATGTTAAAGTCTATTGTATTATTCGAGCAAGAGATGATCAATATGCTCGACAACGTCTTCAAAAAGATTTAGAAAAATGTCAACGAAATAATTCTGTTGATTGGAAGAGAATTTCTTGTTATGCTGGAGATGTTTCAAAAGAAAATCTTGGATTACCATTGGATCACTATACTCAATTAATCGAAGAAATTGGATTTGTTTATCATAATGCATCCTATGTTAATTTAGATATGCCTTATAAAGCATTAAAACAATCGAATGTTCGAGGTACATTAAATACTTTAGAATTTGCTTTACGATGTCAAGGAAAATTCGTTTATACAAGTTCAGTAGCAGCATTACCTTCGGGTAATGATGCTAAACAAGACGAAAACGGTTGGGTTCATATAACATCAAATGAAATAAATAAAAAAGATGGATACGGACAAACAAAAGTTGTTGTCGAGAAATTATTAAAACAAGCATCAGATCTTGGTGTTGATATTGTTATAGTAAGACCTTGTACGATATCTGCCGATACAGAAACTGGTTATACAAATCTAGATGATTTTATTAATATTCTCTTACGTACTCAAGTGGAAATGAAAACCATAGTAGAAAATACGAATCTTAAATTGCATATGGTTCCTGTCGATTATTGTGCTAAAATTATTGTTGTTTTAGGTTTTCATTCGGATAGTCAAGGAAAATGTTTCAATTTATATGGAAATCCTTTGAATATTTCACGTATTTACAAGATTTTGTTTGATAGATTATCTCATATTGATATCAATAAAATCAAACAGCATCAATGGAAAGAATTTGTATTAAATAATCTATCTGAAAATAGTCGAACGTGGCCTCTGCGAGATCGAATAGCTTCAATGCAATTTGTTCACGACGAAGAACCAGAACAAGAACAAGAACGTGTACCAACTAAAATGACACAAGAATTCTTACAAGACAAATGTCATCTTCCATGGTTGCAAACAACAGAACAAGATTTTATTAAATCCATTGATTATATGATCGAACAAAATTTTTTTCCTCTATAACTGTATCGTAATTTTGCTTTCTTTTATACTAACTTTACCTGCATGAAAAGCATGCTTACGTGATAAATAATTTTGTCCCACCATTTAATCGACGTTGAATAAGTATGATAAAGTGTGCAAGACTACATTTAAAATCAGTTAATTTTGTTATGGTCTGAAATGAAGTAAAAAAAGTGGGAAGAAAAAAAGGGAGAAATCTGCTATAACGAAAAACATGTTTTTCACTTGTGTGACGACATGACATACGTATGTACAGATAAATACCTGTGTTTTTTCATTACTCGTTGTCTCGCAACTTGTAATGATCGATCTCGCAGAGGACAATATTGAAACAATCGATTCTATTGATTATCCAAATGAGTACGTGTATTATAATGTGATTAATCGTTCTGCTACATGAAAAATGATTATTTTAGAAATAAAATAAGTACACACAGAAAACTTACAATAATAATTACAGGCGTAGTATTCGGTCTTGCTTGTGCACTGGCATTAGCATTATTACCATTGTATTTATTACGACATGATCCTGAGCTATCGACACAGAACAGTATATATTTATCTTACATTTAAAATAATGTGTGCCTTTTAAATATTTTAGCTACCGATATATGGAAAATTCAATATCAGACCAATTATTATTTAGGACGAACTCGTGCACTTGCAGCAATTTCAAGAACAGGCTTAGCTACTGCGGTAAATAGGTGATAAATTGAATCGTATCAAAAGAATAAATTTGATTGTAGATGAGTAAAACAATAGGTCTTGGCAATAATACACTTATTATATCCGACGCTTATTTTATATCATCAAGAACAATACGAGCTATTCAATATCTTCATGATCGACAGTAAAACAAAAACACACGATTTTCTTTCTCATTAATAAAATTTATTTTTGAAGAAATAAGGCTACTGATGGTGATAATGGTGTTGGTGAACCTTCAACAGTTTTTCTCGACATGTTCATGCAAGCTGTGTATCCTGTTGAATGTCAACATATTGCTTCATGTCAGAAACAATTTCGACAACAAATATTGAATAAAATAAGAAATCTTGGACAATATCCACTCGAAGTACCTCTTGAAGATGGTCAAGTTTTATACATGGAAGTTCGACTTTACGCTCTGACGGAGACTTATGGTGAGTATCATTTTATTATTCAAATTGACTCTTTCATCATTTTTCAGATCCAACAGCGACAACATCCACAACTACTACGAGAAGTACTGCAATAATTGTCACAACTGAAAGAACTTCATCAATATCCATATCAACAGCCATACAATCTATGACGACGAGTACTACTACTACTCTTCCTATCACTACCAATGTTGTTATTGAAAAAACTACAACCACTCCTACCACTACTACTCCTATCACCGCTAGTGTTACTACTGCAAAAACTACAACAACTACCGCAACAACCACTACTGTTCCTAACACTGCTGGTGTTACTACTGCAAAAACTACTACCACCACTACAACAACTACTACTCCTATCACTGTCAGCATTACTAGTGTCACTACCACAACAACTATTGCAATTCGAACTACTGCCAGTACCACCAGTATCACAACAACAACTATTCCAATTCACACTACTATCAGTGCCACTAGTATTACAACAACAACTGTGACGACTACTATCGCTACAACTATTATCACAACAACCACTACTCGTACCACTAGTATCACAAAAACAACTATCCCAATTCACACTACTATCAGTACCACTAGCATTACAATAACAACAACAACAACTATGACGACTACTACTATCACAACAACCATTACTATTCCTGTCACTATCAGCACTACTAGTGTCACTACGACCAGTACCACTACTCGTACCACTAGTATTACAACAACAACTGTGACGACTACTACCGCTACAACTATTATCACAACAACCATTACTATTCCTGTCACTATCAATACTAATAGTGTCACCACTACCCGTACCACTACTCATACTACTACTCATACCACTACTCATACCACTACTCATACCACTACTCATACCACTAGTATTACAACAACAACAACTATGACGACTACTACAACTACTATCACAACAACCACTACGATTCCTGTCACTATCAGCAATACTAGTGTCACTGCTACCAGTACCACTAGTACTACAACAATGATAACAACTATGACGACGACGACGACTACTACTGCTATTCAACTGTCTTCTTCAATGTCAACATCAACAACAATAATTACTACATCAATATCAAATCATGATATCATGACCTTATCGACATCCACAACAACAGGTAGCACAACAATTTCATCAACATCAATATCAACATCTACAACAAATGTCACTCCATCGACCAATTCAACTATTTCTTCAACATCCACAACAATTATGTCAACAGAGACATCAACTATAATTACGACTTCATCACTTACGACACAAACAGAAGAATTAACGACAACGCATACAACAGAGGTATCAACTGATGTGACGTTAACGTCTCAGACAACGACGTCATCGACTATAACTTTGTCAACAACTACCACCGGTACGACAACAGTACGAAGAACAATTGCAATTACAACAACAACCATATCTACTACTACTACGACCACCACGTCTATTACTACTACGATCACAACTACAACCACTACTAGTACTGTTTTGACGACAATCGAATTAACAACATTAACTGACAGCATAACATCATCATCATCATCAACGACAATAATTACTACTACCGAAACACTTTCAACAAATGAATCAGAAATGTTAACTAACAGTGCAACAACAACAACAATCACTACTACCACTACGATAACTGACATAACTTCAACAGACAAACTAACAACTTTAACTGATATTGAAACAAGCATAACAACGACAACTACTGCTATTGATACACTTTCAACAAATGAACCAACAAGATCAATCATTACGACTACAACTACTACTGATACTCATTCGACAGTCGAACTAACAGTATTAACTGACTATACAGCAACAATTGTAACATCTGATATACTTTCAACAAATGAACTGACAACCTTGACAGATATTGGAACAACAACAACAGCACCGCAAGCTACTACTAATACAGTTTCGACAGATGAAATTGCTTCAACATTGATTAATGATGTAACAACAATAGAAGCTACTGCGCATACACTTTCAACAAGTGAATTGACAACAGAAACTACTACGGAAACTCCATCAACCTCAATTAACGATACAACAATAGAAGAAGCTACAACAGATACCCTTTCAACTACTGAATTTGGTTCAACATTAATCAATGATGCAACAACAGCAGAAACTACAACGGATACACTTTCTACAAGCGAACTTACATCAACTTCAATTAATGATATGACAACAGTAACAACTACAATTGATAGTATTTCAACAAGTGAATCTACATCAACATTGCTTAACGATGTAACTACAATAGCAGAAACTACAACAGATACGCTTGTCGCAAGCGAATCTACATCAACCTTAATGAACGAAGCAACAATAGTAGGAACTACAATTGATACACTTTCAACAAGTGAATCTATATCAACATTAATCAATGATGTAACCACAATAATAGAAATGACTACCGATAATCTTTCAACAAACGAATTAACAACATTAGCACATATTGAAACAACAACAGATACACTTTCAACAAGTGAACTGGCATCAACATTAATCAATGGCGTAACCACAATAATAGAAACAACTACCGATAATCTTTCAACAAACGAATTAACAACATTAGCACACATTGAAACAACAACAGAAGAAACTACAACAGATACTCTGTCAACAAGCGAACTTACATCAACATTAATGAATGATGTAACTACAATAATAGAAACGACTACTGATGCTCTTTCAAGAGTAACAACAGCACCTCCAGGTGAGTCATAGAAAAATTAGAGTTATGTCTAAAGATGAGGGTGATTGAGTTTCTACCAATTTGATTTGACTAAAAAGAGACGTTTATCTAATACAATACGAGATTTCAACCATTTGAAACTGTTCTAGAATATATTTTTATTTATTTTCTCATCTTGTTTAGTATGGGCTCTCACGGGAAGTATGAGTGTTCCACGGATATATCATACATTAACCGTCCTAGCAGATGGAAAAGTGTTAGTTACAGGTGGAAAGAATGGTGCTACAGTCTTAAGTAGCGCCGAAGTATACGATCCCTCTACCGGCATTTGGACAATAGTAGGAAGCATGAATACGCAACGATATCATCACAGGGCATCCATTCTAGCAAATGGATCGGTATTAGTGACAGGTGGAGATGATGGTTCTATTCGTTTGTCAAGTACTGAATTATATAATCCAGTAACAAGTACTTGGACAATTACCGGAAATATGATTAGTGCACGATATCGTCATATAGAATGCGTTCTACAGGATGGAGCAGTGCTAGTTGCAGGTGGATGGAATGGTGCTAGTTATGTGTCGAGTGCTGAATTATATAATCCGCTAACAGGCACTTGGACATTAACAGGAAGTTTGACAACTGGTCGGGAAGCAGCTGCAGCATCCATCTTACCGAGTGGAAATGTAATCATTTTAGGTGGATACAATGGTATTGCTTTGAATAGTGTTGAATTATATAATTGGACGACAAATATTTGGACAACAACAGGAACTATGACTGATAGACGTAACGTACCCACAGCACGTGCCTTAGCAAATGGATTAGTGTTAGTATCAGGTGGAGAGAATGGTACTATTTTGAGCAGTGCTGAGTTATACGATTGGTCGACAGGTATTTGGACAGCAACGGGAAGTATGAATGTAGCGCGAAAATATCACGTACCAGCACTCTTAGCAGATGGAAACGTATTAATTGCAGGTGGACAAGATAGTAGCAGTACTTTTAATAGTGCTGAATTATATAATCCATCAGCAGGTAGTTGGACAATGACGTCAAGTATGAATGTTGCACGGGGAGAGGAATCCAGAGCGTCCATTTTAACAGATGGAACGGTGTTAGTTGTAGGTGGACAAGATAGTAGTGGTTGTTTAAGTAGTGCAGAGTTATATATTTGAAATATTTTTTTTTATAAATATTTATTCTACATAAAAACAAATTTACAAACGTGAAATAATATCATTATCAGATGATACTGTAGAAATTGAAATGATTCGTGTGAAAGTATTATTATGAGATTTTCTACAATTTTCAAAGATTCGTATAAAGACAAATACGAGTAATGATAGGATAACGAAGACTATAAAAATAGCAAATGGCGCACCCATTTGTCTAAAAGATACTTTAGTAGAAGAGTCCGCTGATTGAGAACAGTAATTTGTTTGAAACCATTTTGCTTTCAGTTTAAAAAAAACACCATCTTCTCGTAATGATAAAATAGTAACATCTAAAACTTGTTGAAAAAGCCAATTTTTAGGAATCATAATACCAAAGGCACTTTGATCAAAACTAGCGCCTACTAAAGTTAAATTACAATAGATACTAGTCGTTGCATATTCTAAAACTCCAGCATCCATAATAGCTACATCAATAATATTATTCAATAATTGATTAAACATCTCTTCTCTTGATCTTAATGGATAGAATGTTCGTTTTCCTGCTGAAATTTCTCGTAAAAAGAAATCTTCTATTGATGATTCGATCACTATGCCAATTCGATGCGGTGGGACTTCCCCATTTTTAATATCATCAAGTCCAGAAATCATACCACGTGTTTTTACGACCGTAAAATCTGATGTTAAATTTGCTTGATATGTAGATATAAAAATAAAACTCATGAAACCAATTCCAAGAAATAAAATACGACCTTCAACTGTATTTATTTCAAAATTACTTGCATTTCCTAACATTGATCCATAGGAGTCATAAATACCGATTCCAATTTGAGGAAGTGTTTGTTTGCTAATGAATTTTCTATTGTTTTTCCTTTCGTAGAAAGAAATCAGTAGTCCAGATAGTAATATAATACCTAGAATACTTAACCAAATTAAACCTGGAAATGGATCTAAGAATGCTGACCATTCGAAATTTGTAGTAGGTACCGCACGTGTAACCATTCGTAATGAATTATCAAATATCGATGCAGAAAAATCAACTTTTTCTCTACGTGCAGCTAAAACGGTTACATCTCCTATTATCATATCAAATCTATTATTTACAATATCATCAACCAGTTGATTATAAAGATATGTTGATGGTAAACAAGTAATATTTGTAATAAATCCCATTTTATTCTGTAAATATTCAATAAGATCAGGAATATATCCAACAGCTACAAATTTTATTTGTCCATTTGTGTCTGTCATTGGTGCCATGATTGTAAATGGAGCAACTTCAATAATTGCAATTCGTAAGATAATACCAGTAAGTTTGGCATACGATGTCGGAGATGTTAATGATCGACCTGGCCATATAATTGCACTTGGTTGTGAAAGTGGTTTCCAAAGATATTCATTCGAAGTAACGAGAACTGGAATGTAAGCCAAATTTGTATCAAATTGTTGAACATTGTTAACAATATAATAAATGCCATTTGTTCGATCTGTATGATTAGAACTGAATTGAACAGGACCAGATACTCCAAGAAAAGAATTTCTATTGATTTGATTCAATAAAGAACTTGAATTTAAAAACAAACGATCAAAACAAAATGAAGTATTAGTAAATGAAACATATGATGATGATGATGATGATGATGATGATGATGAACAAAGTTGTTGTAAAGATTGGATTAAAGACCATGTTGCATCGAATGCAAATAATGCATATGAATGAACATACTTTGGCCCTGGAAATGATGTTGGTTCATATTTTTGCCAAATTTCATAGGCTGCATTTAGTAATGTTGAATTAATTGGTGCATCAATAACAGGCCCTACGACATGTTCAACTGTCAATATTCCAATTAATTTGTCATGATACATTGGATGAAAAGAATTCAATGGAGCATTGACACTTAATATCCATGTAAAATGTGGACCCAGAACGTCGGAATCAAGAGCATTTTGTAAAACTAACGTTGCATATACAGAATCTGCCCAGAGAATAACAATTCTTGATGGACTATTCATTAGAATATTCTTGAGATCACCTCGAATTTTAAGTGTTACAACATCGAATACAATCATATCTTGAACAATAATATTATTATCTTCTAATGTTTCACTGATCACTTGAGCTCCACCAATTCCAAATGCATCATTTTGATAGATAATTATTCCTGATGTCCAATTGTATTTTAAGAATAGCTTTGTTATAGCAAGTGCAGTTCCATTGTCAGATGCAATTGTTCGATAGAAAGTTGGATATGTTGATCGATCGGATAATTCCGGATCTGTAGCTCCATAGGAGATCATAGGAACACCGAGTTTTGCAGCAAAAGGAGCAAGTACACGAGCTTCTCGAGAATAGACTGGTCCTACAATACCAACGATATCCGATGCAGACATTTCCTTACATGTTTCACTAAAGGTATTCATAACATCACCTCCACTGTCGATTAATCTCCAACCAATGTATTCTCCATTTATTTTGACATTATATTGTTGCGAAAGTAAAATTGCTGCTTTAAACATTGCACGAGTATGATTAGAACGTAAATCTAATTCACTTTGGTTGACTCTGTTTCGAAATAATCCAAGCAGTTGGACTTTTGTTTGGTTAAAAGTTGGCCAAAGTGCTGTCGTACATGAAAAATTCAAATATACGATCAGTAAATACCAATGCATAAAACTATTTAAAAACGACATTACTACAGTCGTCATCTATTTCGTATGATATATTTATATACATTGCATTTCTTGGTATTTCCCAAGCAAAAATAAAACCAAGTAAAAAACCAACATATACGCGCATGATTGATCTGTTTATTTCGAAACTGTATGCTTATAATTATATGTTTCGCCACATTTTGATCGTATTTTGCGATAAGGAACAGAACGAAGAAAAAAAAACTTGATTATGACTGACATCATTCAAGGTTCGAAAATCAGATTATGTATCTTTTTTCTTTTCAATCTCATCAATAAACTATAGATAGAGTTGTCGACCAAAAATAATTTATTTGTTTTCAATATTACGAAGGAATTATGATCAGCCTTTGAGATAAGAAAAATTAAATGCATATGATCAAATTTTATTCTCATAGATTGATGATTTATTCAAGATCTTAATGATCCTAAAGAATAAATTATAATATAAAAATTTGATGTCACAAAATGGAAGAGAAAGATCACAGTGCCATCGAAGCTGATAATAATTCGTCAACGTCATAATCTTCGTTCCAGATTTTTTCATTTGAATCAGTTTCGACTTCACCATTGGAATCGCTTGACGCCATTTGAATATCATCGATGAACCCTAAATCGACTAACACTAGTTGAAAGTCTTTATCTTGCGTATTTAACATGCAAGGTAATTCCGAAATGAATTCATTATCAATCGATTCAGCTTCGTATTTTTAACGCAAAATCTCGTGATTTTCATTAATACATTGCAAAAAACCATTTGTCTCATTAGATGAATTGTTTTTCTCTTCGAAACTGTTAGAAGTAATTGTTAAATCGTCAGTAAAATTTAATAGTTCCTCGAATTGACCAACATCAACTTTATCATCCACATTGGTAGATCCATTTCGATAAAATGTATAGATTTTCGCGATTGCGACGTTTAATGTGTTGCCAATCCAAAATAGAAAATAATCTTTCTGGCATAACCAAATGTGGTGTTATCGAAAACAATTGTAAATCTATATTTGATAATGAATTCTTATGTGTATGATCATTGATCATAGTCCACCACAACGTTGGAGTATCATCTAAAAGTATACAAAGTGGAGGAAATAAAATGTTTATTATAGTTACCTTTTGTGTACGTCAAAGCGTATGGACCACTTCTAATTTCGTATCGTTGTAGAGCACCAGTGACATTTTTTGTTGTTGTTAAACTATTCCCAATTTTTTTGCTATATTCAGCTAAAAATCGATAAACAGCTGATCGACCGTTGGTAATCATTCCGCTACCACGATATTTTGGATGAAGATAATAGGCGCTCAAATATAAATCATTTTGATATTCTTTCAATCTAATATTCACCACCTTCTTTACATGTTGACCGAACATACGAGTGTCGGTATTTTCAGCAAATTGATTACTAATCAATTGAATGATCGACATAGCATACGCTATTAGCTTCATGATTGTATATAGATTTTCAATATCAATAAAAAACGATCGATTATGAATAATGTTGATCACTCTTGTTGGTGCAATTGATTTATCAACAGCTACTATAACATCCAACGGTGCACGAAGTAGAAGAAATGATTCGAGGCAATTGGCAACACTGTACCATCGAATTTTGCTGATGGTATGCAAAGCTTCTTCTTTCAATTTACCCTTGAAAAGATGAGATCGATTCTGGAATTTTGTGATTACTGTTGCTTTGGCGAGAACATTCAACGCACAAGGATGTTTTAAAATATCACCTAAAAAGAAGTTGTATATAAGTTTTTCTCATACAAAAGTCGATATGATAGAAAGAACGGTAAGATTTTACAAAAAATCTTAAGATTCTATTTCAAGAGCGTTGATAACGAAAATCCATCCTCAAGAATTTTTCTTGTTTAACTCTATATCTAGTATTTCTATTGTGATATCAGAGTGCTTACTTACCAGCAATTAAATTAATTGCATGGGCAAAACATCGTAATCCAATAATATGCTGGTTTCCTGGTTTCGCAACGAATAATTCACGCATTTTTTGCATCACAGTGGGATTGTCAGTGACAATTGCACGAATTTTTGAAGTGATATTGATGGTTGTACATAATCGTCCACACCGGTCATTCCATCCATCGATGTTTAAAGTTAAATGAGCCGCTTCAGAAAGTAGTGATTTATTCTTGTTTTCTACAAACACCATTTCTTCAGTAAGAATTTCAGATGCTAATTTTTTACGTCCAGGTAAAACATACGAAGGATTTATTTTCTTAATAAATTCCACGAAGAAATCATTGTCGACCGTTAGAAACGACATCCCATTCATAATATTTGTTTTACCATCAAAATTTTATAAAAAAGAATTTGAAAAAACTATTCAAC
>ERZ781398.3664-NODE-3664-length-11808-cov-4.163107_pt1 | contig 11808 bp, 9 predicted proteins | sample MGYA00433077_ERZ781398 | MGnify/ENA primary metagenome ERZ781398 (study PRJEB29847, sample SAMN06458254) | wastewater metagenome | isolation source: Wastewater bioreactor | place: South Africa: Cape Town | study: EMG produced TPA metagenomics assembly of the... | reverse complement strand
TTATGTCCACGTATTTGTAAACCATTCTGTTGAATCCAGCCAGTTGTTGAAGGTGCACCACCAATAAGCCAATCAGGATCAGTAAAATTGTATATATTATCACCCCACCATATATGACGAGGTTTCATTTCATTTTCTGCGACGATCAATTGATAATTTTTTTTAATATTGGAAATATATTGACCATCATCAACATTTTGCTTCAAAAGAACAACATCGGCTGCTGTTCCTACTAGAAGACCACGAAGAGATGCAGATACTCGAAGACCGATTGGGTCTTGAGCAAAAATCACTGCCAAACTATGCATCAATAGAATATACGAAGTGAATACGATCACTCCCATTTTTTAAGCTATCTATCGATTAATATCGATTTCACTTATATATTGAGACAGCGCACTGTTTCTAAATGCTCTAAATCTCTTTCTTGATTACCATTCCATATATAGCAAAAAAGTAGTGCGCACCTGCATGTTTTCAAAAAGATTAATCGACTCAAATCAAAGTTCTTAAAGAAGAAACCAATTTGACTGTTGACAGAGGCCTCTATACGAAATAAACTGCACAAGTATTGATCAAAAATTTATTTTGAAAGATCTTCTTTCGTCGTCATGCTTAATCGTCAGATAAAAGAAGAGTAAATTAAGTCATTTTTTTAGTGTTGAAAGAAAAGGATAGTGATGATACTGGAAACGAAGAAAAGAATATAATTGACAGACAATTGAATGCCGTTTGAAAAACCTCTAACTGTTGAAGTGGTCGATGATCTTTGTGATGATGATGCTGTTGATGCTGTTGATGCGGTTGTTGCACTTGTTGTACCATTGAAAACTGAAGCAGCATAAGATGACATTGTGTAAGATGTTGGTGCATTTGTACTACAATTAACACCAAACGATGGATAATTTCCAGGACCAAAACATCCAACAAGATATGGATATGTTGATGTCGCAAAATAAGCATAATTACCAGTGGAATCATGAAACATTCCATTGCAAATATCAAAACCTGATGTAACTCGAGTACCTGCTGATAAATAAGGTCCATAGATGATATGTCCATCTTTAGCAATACCAATAATGGTTTTGGTTTGATAACTAGAAAATGAAGATATAGCATATGTAGCAATATTTGCATTACAATTGGTGTTAGCAGTGCATGATGTAATTGCTCCACTTGGAGGATTGACCATACATTCACTAGCTATATGATAATGATAGACTCCAGCGACTTGACAATGTGCAAGACAAGAATCAACTCGTTCAGCTGTAAAACCAGCAGGTGGAAAAAATGGATCAACATTATCGATTGAATCTGAACTGAATATAACTACACCATCGACTGATACACCTGTAACAGTATTGACATTTGTTGTACCATAATTAGCAAAACCAGAAGCTGATGGTACGGTTGATGAATATGTAAGAACGCAAATAGTTTGTGAAAGTGCTGAAACTGTATTAAGATTAGTATTAGGTGAATTGACATCGACATCAGGATTGAAATTAACTTCAAAATCAACATTTAACTCAGAAAATGAGCCCATTGGAACACTAGCACATCGTGGTGGAAGACCATTTGTTTGAATTCGTATTTTAATAACACCACTGGCATTTCGACAGACAGCACTTAATTTTCGTTGCCAAACACAAGTACCATTGATCATTTGACCAGGACAAACAACACCACTAGCTGAACACGTAACATTGATGCCGGTAGTACTCATGATGTTATTTGCTGTATAGTTGATTGTAGTCTGAAACGCGGCAGCAACTGCTTGACAATCAGCCAATGAATTCGATGCAGCTGAATCAATTTTTGATACAGCAAAGCAAAGAAAAATACCAAGAAACAATACATTATTTTGAAGACGCATTTTGTAATTAAAATTGTATTCACTACTAATTTAGCTTCGGTATTTATATGCTGGAGAAAATTTACTTGTTCTGAAGTATTTGCAGACGAATAATACAAGCTTTTTAGCAAATAAACGCCTATACTACTTCATTCAATCCCAAAGAATGCAGATTGTCACGCATTCCCTCTCAATGCTTTAATGTTTACTTTAGAAAAGTATTAGAAGAAAAGTAACCCCTAGCGTACTTTTCAAGCAGTACGGCTGTTAGAAAAGAAAAACAAATAAAAAATTTTTTTTTTGTGTACCTGCATTTTATATTAGTTCTTGCGACAATATTTGATTAATCTATATAAGGAGAGAAAAGAAAAAAACAAAACAAAAAAAAGTCTGTTCAGTGAAGTTTTTGACACGCATTTTCGTTATTAATTTGGAGTAATTTGATTCTCATGTCCTCGAAGTTTATACCATGAATTCAAATGTGCATGAAACATAACATACTTAAACTGTCGACGAAATCGGTCCGATGCAAATATGTATATATAAAATGAACACTAAAATAAGCAAAAGAAAAGTTTCTTTTTGTTTTCTTTCGTTTGATTTTTTGTTTTACCGCAAAATAAGCATAAAACAAAAGATTCGATATACTGTAAATAAACTGAATAGTGTTTATAATATTCAAATCCTTGATTGTACTTGTTGCGTAAACAACAGCAACCATTGCAACACCAGGAATATTTGTGAAGAAATTGACGACCACTTGTGTAAGAACCATTGTGGTCAATTGTTTATCTAATTCTCTTCGAATTAATGGAACAGTACGATAGGCCAATTGTTGAACATTTCGAAAAGCTAAGAAACCGAATACAACTGAAATCGTATCTGGTAAAAGACCAGTTATAATTGGAACAAAAACATAGTTTCGATATTGTAACATGGCAAGTGTATTTAAAGTGCATGAAATTTGTCCCGTTGAACTTCGAACATGTGTCGCCGCTATTGGAAATGGTATGATCATAAGAACTGAACAAATGAATGACACAAAAATTAATCGATAAGCATTTTTAATATTAGTCCATTGCTGCCACCGAGGATGAGAACAAGTAGCTAAATATTGATCGATTGTTGATAAACATAAACAAGAGTACGACATCAATGAACAGAATTGTAGAATTGCCAATCGTGATTTACAAAATTCATAGGATATTACGGTCCAATCGATATTATATCCACTTATCATTATACGAGATAAAAGACCGAATAATAATTGACCAATATTAACGAACGAAAGAATAAGTAAATATAACGCACAAGTATTTTTTCGAAACGTTTGCAGACTTAAAAATACGATGATATTAAATATACCACCGAGAATACCGAGAATAATGACTATAAAGCCACCATAGATTGTTATATGTCTTCCAATAGAAGCAAGAGTCATCGTAGTAGACGAAGATATTGTATATGAAGTTAAAAAAACAACGACGTGAAAAAATGACTGCAAGAAACACGATTACTATTACTTTTAAATAAGTACGTATGACAATAACTGCTTGATTACCTTTCCTGCTATAATCTCTAGACTATAATAATTAGAAGGCAGTACTTGATAGAGAAAAATGTCATCAAAAAATTGCTCCATGAATGCACACAATGATTTATAATCTTGAAAAGGTTGTTGAACAGTAGATAGTATCTTAATCATGAAAAGAAAAATAATGAGACAATGATCTTCATTGAAAAAAACTCATTTCCAGGATGCCCTATTTCTGTCTATTTTGAGGACAAAAAAAATGATGTTGGTTGATTTGTAAAACAATAGATTCATTTCGATGGTCTTACCTCAAGTTTCATAATCACGATATAGAAAACATAACTGTGTATCTAACGAAAAATTGATAGTTCATTTTTTTATTTTTACTGAAAAGCACAAGCACGTATATTTATATTGATCCATTATTTAGAAGTGTTAGAGATCGCTCTTCACACTTCTCTTTTACATCTAATTACAGAGGTGTGTTGAGGAACGGAAACTTCCATATTAATCATACTTTTATCACAAAAGAACAAAAAAACATATGATCTCTATGACATTTCGTAGTTTATTTGGATGTATAAAAGTAAAAATCGAGAAGTAGAGCAATAGAAAAAAAATATACACTCGGAGATTGAAAATCATGATAAAGTATCAATTACAATTTTTTGCAATTATCTGAGTAGAAATATGTTATAGAAGCAAAGATTAGGACAAAAAAATGTTATCTCGTATCGTATCGAATTTAATTCCATAAAAATAACAAACTATTTCATTTTTACTCAAATATATGGATACGAATAAAATCGTTTTTCTTTGGTCTCATGTTCGTTCTATTTCTACGGCATTCGAACGAGCTTTTATTCAACGAGAAGACTACATTAGTTTTCACGAACCTTTCGGTGAACCTTGTTATTTCGGTCCGGAAAAACTGTATTCCTATCATGAGCCGACATTACATCAACATCCCGAATATTTAACCGTAACTTACTCAGAAATAATCGAGATGATACTTAAAGCTGCATCAAATACCGAAAATAAAAAAGTCTTTGCCAAAGATATGGCACGTCATATTGTACGACCTGATTACAAGTTACATCCAGAGAATCCTACTGTATTATCACTCGATTTTCTTAAGAAATGTACACATACATTTATTCTTCGTACGCCCGAAAAATCTGTGCCATCATTGTATCGTGTTTATGCAAAAGTCAATGAAGATTTCATTCCCGACGATATTGGTTATTTAGAAATGCAAGTTCTATTTCAATTTCTAACTGAACTGACTGGATCTCGTCCAGCATTGATCGATACAAGTGATCTGCTAACACAACCAACAACGATCATGCGAATGTATTGTGAATCGGGTATTCATGATCGATTTGATCCACGAATGCTCGAATGGAAAGCTGAACAGGTGCAGGCATTTGATAAATGGACTGGTTGGCACGATGACGCACAACAGAGTACTGGTTTTAACAAGATTGAAAAAGCGAAGGATAATACTGATCTACCGGATCATGTCAAACAACTAATCGAGCAATGTATGCCGATTTATAATGCACTGTACCAATTAAGAATGCGTCCTTGAACTTGGTCAATCACGATGATTAATAATTGCACAAAAAATGTATTGTAAATAAATATTTTTGATTACGAATAACGCTTGAAGATTAATTTCATCATTTTGTTTGTTTAACTTCTTTTCGATATGTTTTTAATCCTTATAGTTTATAAACAAAAGAAAAACAAGCTCTCTAAATTGTTTAACGTGTCAACAAATAGCAAAACGGATTTCTTTTTATAGTTTTATTTAATGATTTTAAAAAGACAAAATGTTCTATCCAGATGAGTTATGATAATTAAAACAACCTACATATTCAAACAAGTTCATTAATTCTTAAAATATGCACTTTTATACTTTGCCTTTTTAAATTAAAAAGTACGTCATATTTAATGCATAAAATTATATTTATTGTTTTGCTTCCGTTACTAGACTCAAAATAGGTTTTATTCTCACATTATTCCGTTTGATAGTTCTCCGTTCATTGAATAGTTCCATTATGGACTGTTTTATCTCATCGCGATACGTTTTCGACGTGAAAAAATGAACATAAAATGGTGTATTGTAACTCAAATATAATAATAATGACATTGTAATAAAATTCATAAATGATTCGATTTGTCTTTGTTCGGTAGATTTTGGTATTCCCAAATTATTGATTATATTCAAATAGATGAGCATTAATGGATGTCCAATTGAACACAACATATAAACAACCATTTCAACTAAAACTATCTTCATCAATTTTACATCACGTCTTTGCAATTGTCTTCCAGCATCTTGAATGTGAACACGAGAACGTATCTGTCGTAAATTCTTCATCAATGGTATACTAAGCAATATCATGGAAAGAATTGGTATGATACCAACAAATACTAGATTATAAAAACTATATATTTGTCCATATAAACCGTAAACACCACATCGATTATTTTCAATACTTTCCCAAATAAGAAGATGACTAGATCCGACTAACCAAAAGATCACTAAAATATTAATCGATCGATATGCAATCTGTGGTCGACATAGTGCTCGAATTGTAGCACGTGGATGACATGATGCATATCGATCGATACATAATAAAACCAGTGTATAACGAAAGCACATTGAAGATGCATGAATTGTATAACCACGAATACGACATAATACCAATGAATAGCTAACCATATCAAAATGATCAAGTGCGTTAATAAGTGGTGGAATTGCCCACCAAGTAGCAATCGAACCAAAAATAGATATTGCTGCCAAATAAATGGAACATGAATTCTTTCGAGAATTTTTTTTTGAAAACACAACAATGGCTAATAAATTTCCAAGAGTGCCAACTGTAAGAATTGTTGATAAGAGATATCGAGTCATATATTGTTGTATGAGAATTAGAGTCGCTGCTGTTGACATAATCGATCTATGACAAAAGAGAGAAATGACGAAAAAATATTTATTTCACCTGCATAAGCAATTTTAGCACGAGTTATTTTTCACTGATCGCATGTGAAGCTTTTTCTCGTCATATACTATTATGATTTGACTTAATTCAGTTAATAAGGATAGTTTTGATGTGAATTGAAAGGATAAAATGTTACAGAAAAAAGAAAATCTCTTTTCATATTTATTTAACTTTCAGTAGAAAAAAAGATTGAAGAACTAACTGACACCTAGATAAAGACAATATGGAATTTTATATGTAAAATACGTAGAAGAATATTGAAGTTATTAATATATGAATTTCATTATAGTTAAATATTGCATAAGAATTATTATTTTCACCTATCCATGTACTCAAATAATTCGTGCAATTATTCTCGACAACATTCGGATGGAATCTCTCGATACTTCTGCGTGGTATAACTGCACCACGTTGTAATATTTTCAGATGTATCGAGTTTATCTAAGCCTACATAATCACCTGTTTTCTTATCTATAGATTGATCAAGCCAATATCCCATTTATATGTAATTACTGATTGTGCATAATATGTTGCATTTGTCATTGGATTCATATACATAGTGTAATATGTCGTTGAACTCTTAATTTGATTCCAATCAAAAATAAAACAATTGCTCGAACCATTGACAGTTGAATTCGTTGCAGATAGAATAGACCATTACATGTAACTGAAAAGAAACAGTAAATAGTCAATATTCCAATGGTATACACTGTGTCGAACATGAAAGAAAAAAATATCGTCTTATACGTATGTTGCTAATGGTTTTATACAAGTAGTCAAATATTTTTCTTGTTCGCAAAAAAATATGTAATATTCGGTTATCGACCCCATCTACGTGTCGTTTTTTGTCGAGGTTACAAAAGACAAAGAATCATATTATATGCATCGATAATCACACCGTTATTAAAAAAAAGGATAAAAGCCTATACACTTATCGTCGTTTTATTTACGATTGCTTATAACGAAAATCACTCATGAGCAACATCCAGCCATGCAAAGGCAAACGTTGTCCGAATTGTGGTCAATGTCGTGATTGGTATTATACAGGCGACGCAGCAACTGCAACATGGCTTCGAAATTGGAAGAATTGGCCTCCGAATGATTGGTATCGTTACCGTGATCTTGAAATTAACGATCGATTTACAAAACGTCCTGATGCAACATGCACGCATTTTCTATGCATTATCGATGGAGAAAATATTCCAATGGCTCTTCATTTTCATAAACTTGGTGCCAATGCTTTCTATCATGCTCATCAAGATCTTTGTTTGTGTAACGATAATGTTCGTCATTAAAATAAATTTAAAAAAATAAGAATTCAATAGATGAGCGTCTCCTGACATCTTGAGTTATAACGTTTTCATGTCGCATTCGTTACTTATATTGACAAGTGATTTTTTTTCTATTTTTTATTTGAAACGAATCGATGTCGTTTGCTCATGATTTTAAAGTACCGAAAAAATCTGATATTGAAAAAGCATTAGGACCGTTCGATGAACATTCAAGTTCGGTTTTTAACAAGAATTTCTATGAAACATTCGATGATCTTCCATTACCAAAGAAACCATCAGATTGGCTTGCAGAAAACATTGAAAAAGGCCAAACTTACATGGAATTTACGCAATTATCTCGAACGTTGAATACACCACTATCTGCTCATAGAAAAACTATTTATTTAACAACATTCGGACAAATTGATAGTACGATATTTGATATAAATAATCTCATCGATTATATTCATCGTTTTTTTCAAATGCAAGTCAAATTAATCCAGCCATTTGTTCAAGTTCAATGGAATGATGATAAGAACCAATGGATATGTACGATGAAATTGACTGATGGAAAAACACGTGAATTCAAACTTCGTACACGTTATGACGAAAACAGCAAACGCTCACAAATTTGTGTAACTGCAATTTTGAATCTTTTGAAAAAAGTTGTGCCTGATGATGCTCGATGTCTTGTTGCGTTGACGATGGCACATGATTTTTATGGAAACGACGAAGATTTATTCATTGCTGGTTTGTCCATGGGCAATTGTCGTGTAGCTGCATTTTCACTCTATCGATATGATCCATATTTGATATTCAATGAATCTGATTGGTTTGATTATAAATTCGAAGAAGATCAATCACTCGAACGACAGCATTTATTATTAATTCGAACTTGTCGTTTATTAACACATGAAATATGTCATCTTTTAGGAATTGATCATTGTATTTTCTATTCGTGTTTAATGAATGGTAGTGGAAATTTAGATGAAGATTTTAGTCAACCATTGTTTGAATGTCCGATTGATCTGCGAAAACTTTATTCACTCATTCAATTTGATATTCGTCAACGATATGAAGAGTTGATGGAATTCTATCGAGTGCATCATTTTATTGAGGAATTGAAATTAGTTGAAAAAAAACTCGATGTTATCAAACAATCGACGCCTTCGACTAAGCTTGTAAAAAGAAAATGTTCTTTGGATAAAATGAAGTCAAAATCATCGCCGAAACATCTCAAATCGGATTAACTTTGTTTGCAAAATAACATAATTTTAGATGTTTCTGATTCTAAATCTTCTTGGGGTTTTTTTTGATAGACACTTAATAAAAACGATTGCTATTATTCCACCGATTATACAACCGTACAGAAATTCTGGTCTTGACCAAAAACGTGTTCTAATAGTAGTAACCAAATTTGGTGGCTGTTGATGATGAATATTGTATGTTTCTTGTCGTTGAATAATAAAATCAAGTAGTCGCTGACGCATTTCCAAAATATAATTCATTTGAAATCGAGCTGCCTCATAGTTTGGATTGATTCGTAATTCCGGTCGAAGACATCCCATGAAATGAACGCCCAATCCAAAGAAATTTCTTAATCATGTTTAACAACGTCAGGATGCTGAAAAAAGGCGGCTACATAAGCTTCTCTTTCAGCAGCACTTTTCTCTTCACAGTGAGTAATAATTAACATAAAATACGGTTGTAATCTTGGATATTGTTTTTTAATAAAAATCATTGATTTAATATCTTCATAATTTATTCCACCACCACTGCTAAAAACAAAAGCAAATGCATGAATATGAGGTATATCTTTGGTGATGCATTCATCAAGATATCGTTGAATAGTTTCATTTTCGAGACGTTCACCTCGATTTATCACAATATCAAATAGCCCGGGTGAATCAATAATTGTAAAATAATACGGGATGTCTTCATGTACTGTCATCATTCGATTGAATGTGATACCTCGGGTAGCAGCATATAAATCAGGCATTTCAGGTATTCGAAATGGATCTTTAATTGTATTCGGAATAGTAGATTTATCAGTACGAATTCTTCCAACAATTACCATGTTTCGAAAAGTACTATCAACAAATGGATAAGTATTCTGACTGCCCATTTCTTCACGGAGCCTGGCTAGCATTCGATCAGCATTTGCTGCATTGTTTTCTGCCATTAGTTGCTCTCTGAATATAAGTATTCAAATAAAATATTACTTGTAATTCAGTTATCTAGAAAAAAAGAAAATTATAAAATGTTTATTTATTTGTAAATATTTCCATTCTTTAGTTTATTGAGCAATATATTGTATAAAACAGAATATTTTATCACTTGGATGTCATTTGATTGACCATCCAAACGTTCGATCATGTTTTCGATTAGTCTATTTTGCTTATTTATGACGGATGATTGATAACCAATAATAGCAAGCGCACAAATGCCAATTGTAATACCAATCGGACGTAAATATTGATTTAAATCGTGATTTACTTCAAATGATGATTGAATATTCGAAAGTGGAATATCTTCGAAACATTTTTCAATGAATTTTTTTCGCATTTCTAAAACATTTTGATGCTCGAATACAAGTGTATCGCAATTCAATTGATTAAACGATTCATATCGAAGACAGCCAATGAAGAGATATCCTCGTTGAAAAAAGTTTTGTAGACCATGCCGTTTCACATCGGGATGTTGAAAGAATCCTTGAATTAAATTATTTTTCGTCTCATTATTTAAATCTTCTGCATGTGTGATTATCAATATCATTTTATCGGATAGCTTGGAGAATTTCGATTGAATAAAAACCATTTTATCGATATCTTCCTGTCTAATACCATTGGATAAACTGAAAACAAAAGCAATAATATCAATACGATTGTTATTTTGCAATTGATTTTGCAACATATTCATAATCGAATTATCAATTAATCTGATTCGTTCTGATCCTGATCGTAGATCGTTGAAGCCAGGCATATCGATGATACGAAAACTACCAATTTGATGAACTTCAGGTGCTTCTGTACTTGAAAAAAGCGTTGGTTTTGGTGGTTGATAAAGACTATCTTGAATAACTTTGGTAATTGTTGATTTACCAGCACGCGTAGGACCTATGAGAAGAATTGAGCGCTGTTTATCAGCGGGCATTTGAATATGAAGACCGCTAAGATCTCGCTGTTGCTCTAATTTTTGAATAATATCTTGAGAAGATTGATACGTAGTATTCATTGTCTTAAATTTATCTAAAATGACATATTTTTATATTTTTTTATTCTGAAAATAGTGCATAAGAAAAAAAAGAACGAAGAAAAACTCAAAAGTATGTACATTATTTGTTTATTGGAAAAAAACCCAATCTGCGTTTCATTCGTAATGCACCAGTGAGAATAAAAATGTAAAATATCTTTTTTGAATATTTAACGAGAGCAGAGCACACGATTTCGTTCATTCATATACCATTTTACAAAATACCTTCCAATCGACAGAAAATCGTTATTTTTTTCGTTTTATATGAAGAAAACAGTATTCACGTGATTAAATATAAAGACTATAATATGCATATCTATTTATTTCGACGACACAAAAGAAAGGATAACAAAAAATACCACATTGACTTGATCCCGCAAACGCATATATTGAAAACTAAAAAAAGAAAATACGATATCTCAGACTACCCACAAAAGAAAGAGTTAAAAACTTCAGTTTAACGCAGTTACGAAAGAATGATGCTCAGAATGATTTAAAAACAGTATGTAAAAAAACACTTTGATTAGAAATTCATTCTTTCAGTACTGGTTAATCAAGTATTAAATATGTTTCAACTCGAGAAGTATTTTACAAAGAATTTAGGAGTTTGAGTTTCATGGATAAAAAAGTTTATATTATATAAAAAATACATAGGATCAAAGAGAAGAAAGAATCACTACCAGTTCAGATTAATTGGAGTGATAAATCTAATAAAAGTTCAATTACAAAATGAAAGAGGAAAAATTCCGAAAGTCTTTATTTGTAATTGTAGTAATCAATATAATTCGGCATGATTAGATATAGAACTACTAAATGAACCAGTAACTAATACCCTTCCATTATTTAGTATCGAAGCAGTATGTTGAAATCGTGCATCATTTAATC
>ERZ781398.3659-NODE-3659-length-11811-cov-3.001871_pt1 | contig 11811 bp, 10 predicted proteins | sample MGYA00433077_ERZ781398 | MGnify/ENA primary metagenome ERZ781398 (study PRJEB29847, sample SAMN06458254) | wastewater metagenome | isolation source: Wastewater bioreactor | place: South Africa: Cape Town | study: EMG produced TPA metagenomics assembly of the... | reverse complement strand
GGGTTCGACCGCGGCATCGACCACGCGCAGCAGCCGCTCGTTGATGGCATCGCGATTGGACAGGAGTTCGTCCAGGTCCATCGAGCCCATGACCGAACGGATGTTGGTCTTGGTGAGGTTGAGGATCGCGCTTTCGAGATTGGTGATCTGATAGGCGGCCTGCGCCGCGTTCAGGACCTGGAAGAAGGCCACCGCATCGGCGGAGATGCTGGCGTTGTCCTTGGTGATGACCTCTTGCGTCGGCACGGCCAACACCTGTTCCATCACATTCATCCGCATGCCGATCGTTTCAATGAAAGGCACGATCAGATTGAGACCTGGTTCCAGCGTGCGGATGTAGCGGCCGAAGCGCTGGACCGTGTACCGATAGCCCTGCGGCACGGTCTTGATGCCGGCAAACAGCACCAGGATGACCAAAACCACCAGGGCAATCACGACGATACTGAAACCACCGACCACCATCGAACTCCTCCATGAACGCGCCCGCCCGTGGCAGGCTTGCGTCGCGTAAAACGCTGCCGTTCGGCCTCCTGTACCCGGTCGAGTCCATGAGGAGGCAGCTCAATCAAATGTGGTGAGTTAGCATGTTCTCGGCAAGTGAGGAATGGGCTGCGGAGGGTGCTTTGCTGCGGGAGTGATCACCCAATCGCTGTCCGGGTCTTGCGCCCGGCGATTGATGTTCATACCTTATGATAGAAATCTCCGGCTCCGCTGCCACGCAGCCTTTCGGGCCAAGCCATCGCGCATCATCAGGGTGAAGCTATGAACTTAGATAGGACCTTGCGGTCGGTTGTGGCCGTGCACGCCTCAATTCCGGAAGACGCCTTTACGGCCCCAACGCTCGGTACCCGCAGGGAAGGCAGTGGCGTCGTCATCCGTGGAAACGGTCTGGTACTGACGATCGGTTATCTGATTACCGAAGCCGACGAGGTCTGGCTCACGACCAATAGCGGCCGCGTCGTGCCTGGCCACGCGCTGGCTTACGATCAGGAAACGGGGTTCGGCCTGGTGCAGGCGCTCGGGCCGCTCGACGTGCCCGCCCTGGAATTCGGCGACACCAACAAGGCCGATATCGGCGATGAAGTCGTCGTCGCCGACGGGATCGGCCAGTTCGTCGAGGCGAAGATCGTCGCGAAGCAGGAGTTTGCCGGCTATTGGGAGTATCTGCTCGATGAGGCGATCTTCACGGCGCCGGCGCATCCCTCCTGGGGCGGGGCAGCTCTTGTCGACGAGGACGGCAAGCTGCTCGGCATCGGCTCGCTGCACCTGCAGATGGCGACCCAAGACGGCGACAGCGCCGATATCAACATGATTGTGCCGATCAATCTCTTGACGCCGATTCTCGACGATCTGATCAAGCGCGGCCGCGTCAACAAGCCGCCGCGGCCCTGGCTCGGAGCCTTTTCCGCCGAGAGCAATGGCGAGGTCGTCGTCATGAGCGTCACCGAAGGCGGTCCGGCCGCGAAGGCTGGCTTGCGCCGTGGCGACGTCATTTCCGAAATCCGCGATGGTGAAGTCGACGGTCTCGCTGATTTCTACCGCAAGATCTGGCAGAGCGGTCCAGCCGGCTCCGAGATCCCCATGCGGGTGTTGCGCGATGGCCGCGAGGCCTGGCTGCGCGTTAAATCAGCCGATCGCGGCAGCTTCCTCAAGAAGCCGCAGCTTCAATAGAACTGTGTCGCCGGCATTGCTGCCGGCGGTCCCTCACGCCCAGCCGAGCCGCTCCCGCCGCACGACCTTTTCCAGCACATTCATGCCGTCTTCGCTGTCGTTGAGACAGGGGATATGGGTGAACTTGTCGCCGCCATTGTGATGGAAGGATTCCGCCGCCTGTTCGGCGATCTCCTCCAGCGTCTCCAGGCAGTCGGAGACGAAACCCGGATTGAGTACGGCGATCCGTTTGGTGCCATCCCTGGCAAGCTGTTCCACCGTCTTGTCGGTGTAGGGCTGCAGCCATTCCTCCGGGCCGAAGCGGGACTGGAACGTGACCATGAACTGATCTTCGGTCAGACCGAGCTTTTCCCGCAGCAGGCGGCCGGTCTTCTGACAGAAACAGTAATAGGGGTCGCCCAGCTTGAAATAGGACATGGGGATGCCGTGGAAGGACGCGATGATCTTTTCCGGCTGCCAATCCAGCGTCGAGAGGTGCCGGGTCACGGAATTGGCGAGCGCCTCGATATAGGCCTCGTCGTCATGATATTGCGGCACGGTGCGGATGGCCGGCTGCCAACGCATCTTCTGGAGCTTCTCGAAGGCCTTGTCGTTGACGGTCGCCGTCGTTGCTGCTGCATATTGCGGATAGAGCGGAAAGAGCACGATGCGCTCGCAGCCTTCGTCCTTCAGCGCCTGGATTCGGTCGGCGATCGAAGGCTGGCCGTAGCGCATGGCCCAGTCGACCTTGACATTGGGCAGGTCGCGCAGGCGCTCGGCCATCAGGTCCGACTGGTTGCGCGTATAGGTGCGCAGGAAGCTTTCGTTCTTCTCCTTGTTCCAGATCATCTCGTAGGCCTTGCCGACCTTTTGCGGGCGGGTGTTGAGCACGATGCCGAACAGGATCGGGTACCATTTCCAGCGCGACCACTCGATGACGCGGCGATCGGTCAGGAACTCGCGCAGGTAGCGGCGCATGGAGGAATAGTCGGTGCCATCAGGCGTCCCAAGATTGATGAGCAGCACGCCGACCTTGCCGTATTTCACGCTTGGGTGATCGGGCGGAAGTGCCGTCAGGTCTGCTGTCATCGATTGGATTCCTCTCAAGATACGAAGCACTTCACATAAGAACAAAAGCCGGTCCGGGGAAGCCCGGACCGGCTGGGGCAGGCGAGACAAATCGTCCTTACTTGGCCGGAATCCTCAACTTTTCGCCGACGGTCAGGTGATGCGGCTTGATATTGTGGTTTGCCGCCAGAAGTTTGCGCCATTGCCTGGCGTTGCCGTAGTAGGTCTTGGCGAGATCCCAGAGCGTGTCGCCGGCGACGACCACATGCGTCGTCGGAGTCTTCGGCGGTTCGCTGGCCTTGGTTTCCGTCGCTGGAGCCGAGGTCGCGGGCGTCGACTGTACCGGGTCGGACTTTGTCGGGGCGGACGGCGTTGCGGCGGGGTTGGCCGGCATGGTCGTGCTCGGTGTCGTCACCGCCGGGGCGGAAGAGGCCGGAGGGGTCGTCGTGGGCGATGCTGCGCCCTTATCGTCGGCTGCCGGCGCCGGTTGCTGTGCAGGTACAGCCTGCTGTGTTGCGTCTGCGGGCTTTGCCGGCTCCGGCTGCGCTGCTGCCGCGGCGGCGGCAACCTGGGTTATGCGGCCATCCGTATAGGGCTTGTAGGGATTATGTGCGCCGAGATAATCGGCAACCACCGATTCCAGGTTGGGGCCGAAGTCATAGGCATTCTTGCCGTCCTTTGCGAAGACCGTGTAACCGTCGCCGCCGGCGCGCATATAGTTGTTGCTGACGACGCCATAGGTCTTTTCGGGGTCGATCGGCTTGAATTCGGTGCTTTCCTGCACTTCGACCGAGACCAGACGGCTTCCTGGCGGCTTCGATTTGTCGAAGCTGTATTTGAGGCCGGCGACCTGCGGGAAGCGACCGGCACCGTCGTCGATCTGGCTGAGGCCGTTTTCGAGCGCGGCCTTCACATCAGCGCCCGTCAGCTGGAAGGTCGCAACCGTGTTCTGGAAGGGCAGCACGGTCAAGACGTCGCCCATGCTGACATCGCCGGCGGCGATGGAGGCTCGCAGGCCGCCACCGTTCTGGATGGCGATCGAGATGCCCTGTGCCTTGGTGCGATCGAGGATCGCATCGGCCACCAGATTGCCCATCGAGCATTCCTGGACGCGGCAGATTTCGCGCGCGCCTTCGATCGGACCTTGCGAATTGCCGATGACCTTCTTGCGCAGCTCCTCGATTGGCTTGGCCATTTCCTGCACGCGGGCGAGGATCGTCGGATCGGGCTTGATGGAGGAATCGAGCAGGATCGGGTCGCCCTTGGCATCCTTGACGGCGCCGTTGTCGTCGAAGGTGACGACGAGGTCGCCGAGATACTTGCCATAGGAGGCGGCCTGGACAACAGGGACCTTATAGCCCGCCGGATTGTCGACCATGGTCGGATAGGGGCCGGCGGCCTTCGGGTCGGTATTCGACAAGAGCGTGTGCGAGTGGCCGCCGACAACGACGCTGACGCCGGCGATCTTGGCGATCTTCTCGACATCGCGGGGATAGCCGACATGGGTGAGCGCGATGATCTTGTTGACGCCCTGCGATTTCAGTGCGTCGACTTCGGCGCTGATGGCGGCGGCATCGTCGGTGATCTTCACATGCGGGCCGGGAGAGGCGAGCTCCGGCGTCTCTGTCGTCACCGCACCGACGATGCCGATCTTCTGGCCGCCGGTGTCGAGTACGATCGACTTCTTGATGCGGTTGCCGAGCTTCGACTGGTCGTCGACCACCAGATTGGCGGTTACGACCGGGAACTGCGCCTTGTCGAGGAAGGCGGCCAGCTGGCCTTCGCCATCGTCGAATTCGTGATTGCCGACCGTCATGGCGTCGATCTTCATGTCGTTCAGGAATTCGACTTCGGCCGCCCCCTTATAGGTCGTGTAGAACAGGGAGCCCTGGAAATTATCGCCGGCATCGAGAACAAGCACGTTCTGGCCGGCAAGGGCTGCGCGTCTCTGGTCGATGGCAGCTTTCAGCCGCGCGGCACCGCCGAAGCACTCGTTCTTGGCTTCCTCGGCTGCCGAGCAGGTGGCGTCGAACTTGTTGATCGACTCCACGCGCGAATGGAAATCGTTGAAGTGCAGGATGTTGAGCTGATAGTCCGCGAAGGCGGCGCTGGTGCTCAGCGCCAGCAGCGTTGCGGCCAAAAGACCCACTCCGAAGGGCTGCTTCATCTGTCTCTCCTGTTGGTCATTGCAATCCGGCCCGCCAATGCCCCAAGGCGGTCCCCCAGGCCGATGTTTTCATCACGGCGGAGCGAGCGCAAGCAAAAGCTGTTGGCTTCATTAGGATTTTACAAAGCGAGGGAATCGGCCATCAGGTCAGGCGCAGGCCTCGATGGAGGCGCCACCATGGGATTCCCGCAGGGCAGCAACGGCGTTCCAGCCGACGAAACAGAAGACAAGCAGGCAGCAGAGAGAGGCGACGAGATGAAGGCGTCGATTCCGCTTCCGATAAAGGAGGATAGCGCCGACGCCGTAGACGAGCAAAGCGGGCAGGGCGAAGAAGAGAACGCCTATCGGCCCGTCGCAATCGAGCGCTTCGATACCCTGGGCGCGGTAGACGTTGACCGGAAGGACCGTCGCCAGGATGGCGACGGGGAGGGCGGCAACGAGGGTCAGATAGAGGATCAGCAGACCGCGCATGATGCCTTATCCGTCCACTAGGCCTCTATCAGCCCTGGCGATTGAGCGAGAAGTGCCCGCCAGTTTCGGAGGTGCAGTTGAGCTGGCTGGGATTGGCCAGGAAGCAATTCACCTTCGACGAGGTGCGCTTGATGTTCGAATAAAGATTGATCTGGATCACGCCGGAGGGGTCGGTCGTGTAGGTTCCCGAAGCCATCTGCTGGTTCGTGCCGTCAGTGGTGTGCGTTTCGAAGCGACCGCCGTTGAACGTCGAGTTCAGGCCGTTCGAATCGGCCCAGCTGCCTTCCACCGAATTCATCCGCGGCTGAGGCCCGCCGGGGTTCATCGTCATCGGCGGCGGTCTAGAGCCACCGAAATCGACGCAGGCAGATAAAGCTGCTGCGGCGGCGAGGAGGGCAAGAGCGGTTCTCATCTTCATAAATATCTCCCGCGAATAAGGGCGGACTAAAGGCGTATCGGTTGCAAGGAAGATGGCGCGACCATCGGGCTAAAGCAAGGCTTCACAGGCGATCTGATTGATTTATCTGGCTTGCGTAACAAAAATGCCCGCACGACCTGTGCGGGCATTCGAGCTTGCATTGGGCTGACGCTATACGCTTAGCGAACCAGGATGTTCCGGAACTGCCAGGGGTCCTTGGTGTCGATGTCTTCCGGGAACAGGCCCGGGCGGCCATCGAGCGGGGTCCAGTCGGTGTAGTGGCCTTCGACCGGGCCGAGATAGGGCAGCTGGACTTCGAGGCAGCGCTTGTAGTCGACTTCGTCGGCTTCGACGATGCCGGCCTTCGGATTTTCCAGCGCCCAGACCATGCCGGCGAGCACGGCGGAGGTCACCTGCAGACCGGTGGCGTTCTGGTAGGGAGCGATCCGGCGGGTCTCTTCCAGCGACAGTCGCGAACCGTACCAGTAGGCGTTCTTGTCATGGCCGTAGAGCAGCACGCCGAGTTCGTCGACGCCGTCGACCAGCTCGTTTTCGTCGAGCACGTGCAGGACCGGCTGGGCGTTGCCGCCGTTGCCGAACATTTCATGCAGCGACAGCACGGCGTCGTTCGCGGGATGGTAGGCGTAGTGGCAGGTCGGGCGGAAGGTGACTTCGCCGTCCTTGTCGCGCACGGTGAAATAATCGGCGATCGAGATCGACTCGTTGTGCGTCACCAGGAAACCGTATTGCGGGCCCGGGGTCGGGCACCAGGTACGGACGCGGGTGTTGGCGCCCGGCTGTTCCAGATAGATGGCGGCCTGGCAGCCCTTCTTGTGCTTCTTGGCGTTCTTCGGCATCCAGTTTTCATGGGTGCCCCAGCCGAGTTCGGCCGGCTGCAGACCTTCGGAGATGAAGCCTTCGACAGACCAGGTGTTCCAGAAGACGTTGAGCGGCTTCGGGTGCTTGGTGCGCTGCGTGTCGCGCTCGGCAATGTGAACGCCCTTGACGCCCACCTTCTTCATCAGCTTGGCCCAGCCTTCGCGGTCATGCTGATCCGGCTCTTCGAACTTCAGGCCGATATCCTTGGCGAGGTTGACGAGCGCCTGCTTGACGAACCAGGAGACCATGCCCGGATTGGCGCCGCAGGTGGAAACCGCAGTCGTGCCGCCCGGGTTCTTTTCCTTTTCCTTGCGCATGGTTTCGCGCAGCGCGTAGTTGGTGCGGTCGGCGTTCTTCATGCTCTTGTCGAAGTAGAAGCCGAGCCAAGGCTCGACGACGGTGTCGATGTAGAGCACGTCGAGCTTGCGGCACAGCTTGACCAGATCGAGCGAACCGGTGTCGACCGAGAGGTTGACGCAGAAGCCCTGGCCGCCGCCTTCGGTGAGAAGCGGCTTCAGGAGATCCTTGTAGTTGTCCTTGGTGACATGCGCCTGGATATGGCGGACGCCATGCTTTTCCAGGATCGCCAGGTGCTCGGCATCCAACTGCGGGTCGATGACGACCATCCGGCTCTTGTCGAATTTGAAATGGCGCTCGATCAGGGGCAGGGTGCCACGGCCGATGGAGCCAAAGCCGATCATCACGATCGGACCGGTAATTTCGGCATATACCGGATAGTTGTGTTTCGTCATTCTTTTCTCCTTCGAAAGGCAGGACGCCGTTCGGTTCACGAAATCTAGTTAGAGTTTGCGCGAAAGCGCTGGCAGAGTTTGCGCGAAAACGCGGGTTGAGCGGCTCTAATCATAATTTGATGTCACAATAAAGAGCTGTTCAGGGTTAGCCGGACAAAGTCAAGTGGAGGCCAACATACACGCCTTATGCGACGAGTTTGTTGCCTTCAAGGTCGGTTTTCACTGACATAACCGAAATCGGATGACGGTCGCCGTCATCCGTCGATCAGGCCTTCAGGCTCTCCAATCCGTCCGTGACAGTGGTCAGAGCGATTTCCTGAACCTCATAGGCTGCGACGCCGTGGATGGTGAAAGGGTCGGCTGCGACATAGGCTTCCAGCTCGGCTTTTTCGCCGTGGGCGAAGATGACGCCCCCGGTGCGCGGCACCTTGCGGCCCGAGGCGAGGAACCAGCCCCTGGCATAGCCCTCCTTCACCCAGGCCATGTGAGGTTCCATGTGCTTGTCGGCTTCGTCATTGCCCTTGAGGTAGGTGAGCGAGAGGATGAACATTCAATCAATTCCATATGAGTTGCGCGCGGATCAGGCCGCGCAGGGAGTTTCCGACATAAAGGGGGCGATCTTTCAGGTCGTCGAGCCGGATGCGGCCGACGCGGGCCTTGCGCTGGCAGATGAGTTCGGTACGCAGGACGCCGGCAAGCAGACCGGCCGATATCGGCGGGGTGCGGAGCGTGTCCGGATCATCCTCGAGGAAGATCGAGGTGATCGTTCCCTCGCACACATCATCCTTCTCATTAAGCAGCAGCACTTCATCCGCTTCATCGGGCCCATACTCCGCGCGGGCCGCTTCATAGACCGCGCGACGCGTGGTCTTGACGCGCAGTAGCTTGTCGGCGGAATCGAGCCGGGTTGTGGCAATGCGCACGCGCCAGACGGTGTCGGGCAGCAGCGGGACAAACGGGGCCGTCGTCAACGCCGTCTGCCCCTCGCGGTCCGCCGTGAGCCGAACTCGCAAGGGCGCGGCGGCATCGGTGACCGCCTGTTCTAGCTTTCCGAGCACGTCCTTCGGGGCTGCAAAGTCCAAACGGCGGGCAGAGCGCTGCAGTCGTGCCAGATGCAGCCGCAGACGCACGAAGCCGGCTTCCGGCTCGTAGCGCAGCGTCTCGATCAGGGCAAAATCCTCTAACGGTCGATCCATCGGTCCCCCACGGCGAAACGCGCCTTGAGGAGGCATTCTTCATATTCCGCTTCCGCCGTCGAATCGAAGACGATGCCTCCGCCGACATTGAATACCGCGCGACCGTCTTCGAAAAGTGTGATCGTGCGGATCGCCACCGAAAAACGCATGGCTCCATCAGGCGAGATCATGCCGATCGCGCCACAATAGGCGTCGCGCGGGCCATCTTCGAGATTGTGCAGGATCTCCATCGCCCGCATTTTCGGCGCGCCTGTTATCGAACCGCAGGGGAAGAGCGCAGCAAGGATATCGCGGATCGATATGCCCGGAAGCAGCCTCGCCTGCACATGGCTCACCATCTGGTGCAGGGTCGGGTAGGTCTCGATTTCGAAGAGTTTGGGCACGTCCAGCGTACCGACCTCGGTGATGCGCGAGATGTCGTTGCGAAGCAAGTCGACGATCATGCGGTTTTCGGCCTGCGTCTTCTCGTCGGCAAGCATTTCGGCGATGATTTTTTCATCCTCGACGGCATTCGCGCCGCGTTTGGCCGTGCCCTTCATCGGATGCGTCTCGATCCAGCCGTCTTCGTCCGTGCGGAAGAACAGCTCCGGCGAGCGCGACAGGATGATCGGGCCGCCGAGGTCGACGAGCGCGCCATATTTCACCGGCTGCCGGTCGATCAGCGACCAGAAGGCAGCGCGGGGATCGCCGTTCCAGCGGGCATGGATCGGCATGGTGAGGTTCGCCTGATAACAGTCACCCACGCGCAGATGCTGGTGCAGCCTGTCGAACCTCTCCCGATAGGTCTCAAAATTCCAGGCAGCCTTCGGCTCCGTCAGGAACTCCTGGTTTTCCTGCCGTTGTGCGGGTTGAGCAAGTGGATGGCCGTCGCCGGCGGGCGCATCGAAAACGCCGAAGCAGAGAAGTGGCGTCTCCCTGTTGTCCTCGGCGAAGGAAGCGAGTTTTTCCTCGAAGAGGTGGCCCGCCTCATAGGCCATATAGCCGGCAAGCCACTTTCCCCGTTGCCTGGCGTCTTCCATTCGATCGAGGGCATCAAAGAATTGCTCGCGCGTATGGGCGATGATGATCTCGGCCGGTTCGGCAAAGATCATCACCTGTCCGGTGCTGTCGTCCCTGAAAAGGACGTAGGGTATGGCGTCGGCCATTGAGCACTTCTTCGGCGGTGGTGTGTCAGGCAGCCTTATCTAGCGCTTCCAGTTCGTCGATCAGCCCTTCGATCATCGACAGGCCCTTGCTCCAGAACGACGGATCGGTCGCGTCGAGGCCGAAAGGCTTCAGGAGTTCGGAGTGATGCTTGGTGCCGCCGGCCTTCAGGAGCTCGAAATACTTCTCCTGGAAGCCCTTCTCGGCGTTGCGGTAGACGGCATAGAGCGAGTTCACCAGGCAATCGCCGAAGGCATAGGCATAGACGTAGAAGGGCGAGTGGATGAAATGCGGGATATAGGCCCAGTAGGTCTCGTAGCCCTCGGAGATCTTGATCGCAGGCCCGAGGCTTTCCTCCTGCACGGAGAGCCACAACTCGCCGATATTGTCCGACGTCAGCTCGCCATTCTTGCGGGCGGTGTGCACCTTGCGCTCGAATTCATAGAAGGCGATCTGTCGCACGACCGTGTTGATCATGTCCTCGACCTTCTGGGCGAGCATCGCCTTGCGCTCGCGCTTGTCGGTGGTCTTGTCGAGGAGGGCGCGGAAGGTCAGCATCTCTCCGAAGACGGAGGCGGTTTCGGCCAGCGTCAGCGGCGTCTGGCACATCAGCGCGCCCTGGCCGCCGGCCAGCACCTGATGAACGCCATGGCCGAGCTCATGCGCCAGCGTCATGACATCGCGCGGCTTGCCCATGTAGTTGACCAGCACGTAAGGATGAGCCGACGGCACGGTTGGATGCGCGAAGGCGCCGGGCGCCTTGCCGGGCCGCACGGGCGCGTCGATCCATTCCTCATCGAAAAAGCGCTTGGCGATCGCAGCCATTTCCGGGGCGAAATTGCCGTAGGCCGACAGCACCGTATCCTTCGCGTCGGTCCAGGGGATCAGCGCATTGGGCGTTTCCGGCAGCGGCGCATTGCGGTCCCAGAAATTCATCTGGTCCATGCCGAGCCACTTGGCCTTCATCTTGTAATAGCGGTGAGAGAGGCGCGGATAGGCGTCGCGCACGGCGGCCGCCAGCGCATCCACCACCTCGCGCTCGACGCGGTTCGCCAGGTGCCTTGAGTCGGCGATGTCTTCGAAACCGCGCCAGCGATCGGAGATTTCCTTGTCCTTGGCGAGCGTATTGGTGATGAGCGTGAAGGTGCGCAAATTGGCCTTGAAGGTTTCAGCAAGCGCCATCGCGGCTTTACGGCGCGCTTCCGGGTCCTGCTCCTGCAGCATGTTGAGCGCGACTTCCAGTGGATGCTTCTCGCCGTCGATCTCGAAGCGCAGTTCGGCCATCGTCTCGTCGAACAGCCGGTTGAAGGCGGCCGCGCTGGTCATGGATTTTTCCAGGAACAGCTGCTCGATCTTGTCGTCGAGCTGATGCGGCTTGTCCTTGCGCAGGTCGACGATCCAGGGACGATAGTGGCCGGCGATGGCGTCGTTCGCCATGCAGGCGTCCATCACGGCATCGTCGATGCGGTTCAGTTCCAGCGGAAAGAACAGCAGGTGTGCGGCGTAGTCCGTCAGCTTTGCCTGCACGTCGCCGTAAAGCTTGCCGTTGGCGGGATCGATGGTGTTGGAGAAATAGGTGAGACCGGCATAGGAGCCGAGGCGGCCCATGATGTCGTCAAGCGCCTCATATTCCCTGATGGCGGCGCCGATGCCTGCATCGCCCGATCTGGCGGCTGCATCGGTAAGCTTGCCCTTCCATTTTTCCTCGAAGGCGACGGACATCGTGCCGGCCTTCTCCATGTCGCCGAGGAAGGCCGGCGACGTTGCCGACGGATAGAGATCGCTGAGCTTCCAGGCGGGCAGGTTGCCAAGCGCCTGACCCGTGGCCTGGCTTGCGGAAAAATTAAGCGATTGATGGAGCGAGGTCGGGCCCATGGGCGATATTTCCTCTGCTTTTATTGTTCGGATCGTCCGATCCGTTTTTGTCTATTCGGCTGGAAAGCCCGCCGCAAGGCCTGATTTTGCTGCACCGGCGGTTGAATCCCGGGCGGCGTTACATTCGTCATAATGATTAAAATGCGATGATTTGGCAAAACTTCATGTTCAAGCCTTTCTGCGACTGTCGTG
>ERZ781398.3652-NODE-3652-length-11836-cov-4.033104_pt1 | contig 11836 bp, 10 predicted proteins | sample MGYA00433077_ERZ781398 | MGnify/ENA primary metagenome ERZ781398 (study PRJEB29847, sample SAMN06458254) | wastewater metagenome | isolation source: Wastewater bioreactor | place: South Africa: Cape Town | study: EMG produced TPA metagenomics assembly of the... | reverse complement strand
AGACGTTCTCTACGCCCTGTACATACATGGCCAGGCGCTCGAGCCCATAGGTGATCTCGCCCGGCACGGGTTTGGTCTCGAAACCGGCGACCTGCTGGAAATAGGTGAACTGGCTGACTTCCATGCCGTCGCACCAGCATTCCCAGCCCAGGCCCCAGGCGCCCAGCGTCGGGCTTTCCCAGTCGTCCTCGACGAAGCGGATGTCATGCAGGCTGGCATCGAGGCCGATCTCGCTGAGCGACTGCAGGTAGAGTTCCTGGATATTGTCGGGCGACGGCTTCAGGATCACCTGGAACTGATAATAGTGCTGCAGCCGGTTGGGGTTCTCGCCGTAGCGGCCGTCCTTGGGCCGGCGCGACGGCTGCACGTAGGCCGCCTTCCACGGCTTGGGGCCCAGTGCCCTGAGCGTGGTGGCGGTGTGGAAGGTGCCGGCGCCCATCTGCATGTCGTAGGGCTGCAGGATCACGCAGCCCTGCTCGGCCCAGAAGCGCTGCAGCGTCAGGATCAGCCCCTGGAACGAGTTCCTCGGGTCCATGTGGGCGGGCAAAGCGTCGGGCATCGGCAATATTCCGGGGTGCGAATGGCGGGCGGAACCTAGAGACGCGTGCAGGAGCGGTCAAGCGCGCCGCAGGTTGACACCGGCCGGGCAGCGATTGCAGGTGGCCCCATGCAGGAGCCGATGATCGACGATCGCGAAGTGCTGGCACGGCTGGGTGCACCGAACGCGCCGCTGCTGGGTGCCGGCGGCGAGGCGCAGGTCTATGCCCTGGGTCCTGACCGAGTGGCGCGGATCATGCGTGCCGGCGCGCGTCGCGCCGACGCCGACGCACGCGCGCAATTGCTGGCGGAGATCGCCGCCGGACGCGGCGATCTGCCCTTCCTTACTCCCGCGGTAGAAGCGCTCGAAGAGATCGGCGGGCGCATCGTCTCGGTCGAGCCACGCCTGCCGGGCGAGCCGCTCTCCCTGCTGCTCGGGCGCAACGCCGGCCCGGCTCGCAGCGAGCTCATCGCGAGCTATCTCGATACGGCGCTGCGACTGCGTGAAATCCGTCTGCCGCCGCGCGGCTTCGGTCCGTTGCTCGGCAATGCCGGGCCGCGCAGCGACTCATCGAACTCGTTCGCCACGGCGCGGCTACGGGGGAGTGCCGAGGCGTGCCCGCCCGAGCTGCGGGCAGCCGTGCTGCTTGCAGCGGCGGCCGCTCCGGCAGAGCCTCCGGAGGCCGCGCTGGTGCATCTCGACTATTTTCCGGCCAATGTCCTCGCCGCCGATGGCAGGGTCACGGCTGTGCTGGATTTCGGCCCAGCGGCGGCGATCGGTGACCCTCGCATGGATGCGTGGGGCGCCGTGGCCTATCTCGATCCCGAAATCACCCCGACGGCCTCCCCAGCCGACCGGGAACAGGCCACCGCCTGGCTTGCTCGGGCCGGCCTCGACGCCGGCTACGCCGCGGCGCGGCGCTGGCTCGCGGCCTACTGGTCGTTTGCCGCCGATGACGCACGCCTGATCGACTGGTGCAGGCGGATTCTCCTCGCGCCGACTGGGTAGTCGCGTCGCTACCTGTCTTCGGGCGGGCGGAACTTGCCGTCCTTGTCGCGCTTGAGGGTGATCACGTCCGGGCGCTGGCGCTCGCGCAGGTCGCGCTCATGCCGCTCCTTGTCGAGTTGCCTGAACTGGCCGCTCCAGTCGCGCCAGATCTTCCGCACGCCCCAGGCGATGGCCGCGAGGATGGCAACGAAGATGACGATGCGCAGCAGGATGGCGAAGCTCATCGCTTACAATCCCAACCGGGCCCAGACCGAACGATCCTCGACCGTGGCAGCCACATCGCCCGCGAGGGCCGCGAGTCCGACGCGCGGCAGGGTCAGCAGCCCGCGCTTGGGAGCGATGGGCAGCAGTTCGACCTTGTCGCCGAAGCGGGTGCGCAGCACTTCATGGAGATCACCCAGGCCATCCACCAGGCCGAGTTCGAGACCGCGCACACCGCTCCAGAACTCCCCGGTGAACAACAGGTCGTCGGCCGCCTTGAGCCGGTCGCCGCGGCGCGCTTTCACCCAGTCGATGAAGACCTGATGGATGTCGCTCTCCATCTGCTTGATCCGCTCCACATCCTCGGGCTTCTCAGGAAGGAACGGGTCCAGCGTCGACTTGTTACGGCCGGCCGTGTGCACGCGCCGATCGACGCCGACCTTTTTCAGCGTCTCGACGAAACCGAAGCCGGCAAAGATCACACCGATCGAGCCGACGATCGAGGACGGATCGGCAATGATCTCGTCGCCGGCGGTGGCGATGAAATAGCCGCCCGACGCCGCGGCATCTTCGACGAACACCAGCACGGGCTTGCCGTGCTCATCGGCGAGATCGCGGATGCGCTTGGAGATCAGCCGCGACTGCACCGCCGAGCCGCCCGGAGAGTTGACGATGATGGCAATGGCAGGAGCCGATTTCACGGCGAAGGCGCGCTTCAGCAACGGCGCCACGGCCTCGATGTTGAGCCGCCCGGGCCGCTGGTCGGCAGCGATGACGCCGTGCAGCCGCACTACGGGAACCACCGGGCCGCCCTGCCCCATCCGGCGCTTGATCCAGGACCGCAAACCCATGTGTCGTCCTCGTTTTTGACCGGGCAGATGTATGTGCCCGCAGCCGGGATTACCAGATGAGACGCGCCGTCCCGCGGAAGATGGCGTCGAACTCCGGCCGGAACGCGCGGCCCGCGGCCTCGTGCAATGCACGCGCGCCGAGGAGTGAGAACGGCGCGCGCGAGCCCTTGATGCCGCGGACCAGCACGCGGCTCGCCGGCTCGCCGTCGCGCGGCAGCAGCGGCAGCACGCTGACCGCGCCGAAGCGCCGGGTAAACGCCGCCAGCAGCAGCGGCAGCGCCTCGGCCACGTGAATGAAAATCACCTCGCCGCCGGGCGCTGCGTGGGTCGCCGCGGTTTTTACCCAGGTGTCGAGCGCGCCGTCCGCCATATGCCGCGCCCCGGCCCTCACGGCGGACGGAGCCGAGCCGCGGTTGGGGTCGAAAAACGGCGGGTTGGCGATGACGGTAGTGAAATGCTCGGCGGCAAGTCCAGCGCCGGCACGCACTTTGCCCGCTGCCGTCAGGTCGAGCGACAGCACCCTGGTGCGCTCGGCCATGCCGTTGGCGCCGGCGTTGAGTGCGGCGAGGGCCGCCATGGCCGCGTCGGCCTCCACCAGCGTCGCCTGGAGTTGCGGCAACTCGGTCATTGCCACCAGCGCCGCGGTGCCGACGCCCGCCCCAAGATCGAGCAGATTGCGTGCCGCGGCGCTTACCGCCGCCCCCAGCAACACGGAGTCCAGCCCGGCGCGAAACCCCTTTTCCGGCTGCGACACGGTGAGGCGGCCACCCAAAAAGGCGTCGCGCGTCAGCGTTTGTTGTTTTACAAGATCAGTGGCTTCGTCTAGGGACATCGCACCATCGCGACAGTTCGCAGGCGCCCGACTATAGGGTGCCGGATGCGTAGCTCAAACCGGGGATTTCATGGCTTTATCGGCGGCAGCGGCAAACGAGGCGATGACCAGCGCCGGCGCGCTCGACCGGCTGCTCGACGCCACGCGCCCGGGCATGGATCGGGTCAACGCGATGATCCTCGCCAAGGCCAGCTCGCATGTCGACCTGGTGCCGGAGGTGGCGCGCTACCTGATCGATGCCGGCGGCAAGCGCCTCAGGCCCATGTTGACGATCGCGGCGGCCATGCTGTTCGGCAAGGCCAATGGCAGCGAGGTCAACTTCGCCGCCGCCGTCGAGTTCATGCACAACGCGACGCTGCTGCATGACGATGTGGTCGACGAGAGTGATATGCGCCGTGGCCGCGCCGCCGCGCGGATGAAATGGGGCAACCAGGCCAGCGTGCTGGTCGGCGATTTCCTGCTCGGCCAGGCCTTCATGATGATGGTCGACACGGGCAATGTCGCCGCCCTCAAGGTAATCTCGCAGGCGGCGACGATCATCGCCGAAGGCGAAGTGCTGCAGCTTGCCAAGACGCGTGACCTCAGCGCCAGCGCCGCCGACTATGACGAAGTGATCGGCGCCAAGACCGCCACGCTGTTCGAAGCGGCGACCGAGGTGGGCGCCATGGCCGGTGGCGCCGATGCGGCCGGCCGCGAGGCGCTGCGCCACTATGGCCGCGAGCTCGGCTTTGCCTTCCAGCTGGTCGACGACGTGCTCGACTATCGCGGCGAGGCCGATACGCTCGGCAAGAATACCGGCGACGATCTGCGCGAGGGCAAGATGACCCTGCCGATGATCCTGGCGCTGCAAGAGGCAACGCCGGCCGAGCGTGAGATCATCGTTGCCGCCCTCGGCAATGTCGATGCCGGCGCTGCCGAGCTCCGGCAAGTCCTGGCGGTATTCGATCGCTATGATACGCTGGGCAGGACCATCGAGCGGGCCATTACTCACGCCCGCCGTGCCCGCGAGTCCCTCAAGCAGTTGCCGCCCAGCGAAATGAAGTCGCTGCTCGGCGAAGTCGCCGAAATAACAGTTTCGCGCGCGTATTAGCACCTGTTAGCGGCACCCAAGGCGCCGCGGAACCGCCCGATTTGCGGCGTGGCGGCAACAACGCCCCCCATGGGGCCGTTGTCGTTTCAGGCGACCACCGGCGCAGCGGCCACCCAGAACTGGGGATACTTGGCACGCATCTCGTGTGCGGCCTGATGCGCCTGGGCGGCGGACCCGAAGAGCCCGAACACCGTGCCGCCGGAACCGGACATGCGGGCCAGCGCGCAACCATCGAGCACCCGCATCTGACGCAGCAGATCGCCGATCGCCGGCACCAGCGCAATGGCCGCCGGTTCGAGATCATTCCGGGTTTCGGCCAGCCACAGCCCGAGTTGCGCCGGCCGCGTCAGCGGCGACGGCAATGGCGGCATCGGCGGGTTGGTGCGCTGCTCCAGTCGGCGAAACACGTCGGCGGTGACGACCGGGATCAGCGGGTTGACCAGCACCAGATGCGTCGTCGGAAAACTGCGCAGCGGGTGGATGATCTCGCCGACCCCGCGCACCTCGGAGGGGCGGGACAGCAGGCAGACCGGCACATCGGCGCCCAGGCTCAACGCCAGAGCATTGAGCTCCGCGATACTAAAATCGCCGCCAGCCATGCCGGCCAGCAGCCGCAGCGTCGCAGCGGCGTCCGCGGAACCGCCGCCGATACCCGCCGCGACGGGCAGGTTCTTGGTCAGCGCAACATCCAATCCCTCGGGCAGCCGATCCGGCCAGCGGGCCCGGAACGCCTTTACCGCCCGCATCACCAGGTTGGACTCGCCACCGCCGGCGGCAGCGGCGAACGGTCCGCTGACCCGCAGGCGATCGCTCTTCGCCGGATGCGCCGTCACCTCATCGGCGACATCGACGAACACCACCAGGCTTTCGAGCTCATGGTAGCCATCGGCGCGCCGGCCGGTGACATGCAATGCCAGATTGACCTTGGCGGGAGCCGCCTCGGAAAGAGCGCCCTGCAGCATGCTACTGCGCGGGGGCGGCCTGACCTTCCGCCACCGGCCCGGCATCGGGCGCAGGCGACACGGCATCGAGACCACCGGCGAGCTTCTTCGCCACCCGCTCCTTCACCGCGCCTTCCTGGTCGACGGCTGCGGCGATGTTCCACTGGAACCTCGCCTCGAGCTTGCGGCCGGCGCGCCAATAGGCATCGCCGAGGTGGTCGTTGATTTCGGGATCGGTCGAACGAAGCTGCACGGCCGTCTCGAGCTGCTGCACCGCTTCGTCGAAGCGGCCGAGCCGGAAATAGGCCCAGCCGAGACTATCGATGATGTAGCCGTCATTGGGCGAAGCAGCGACTGCCTTCTGGATCATCTCGAGCGCCGGCATCAGGTTCACGCCCTGATCGACCCAGCTATAGCCCAGGTAGTTGAGCACCTGCGGCTGGTCGGGGTTCAGCTCGAGCGCGCGCTTGAAATCCACCTCGGCCTTGTCCCACTGCTTGTTGCGTTCGTAGGCAATGCCGCGAACATAGTAGAAGCGCCAGTCGCCCGGAGCGTCGCCGCCGGCGACTCCCAGTGCCCTGGTGTAGGTGTCGGCCGCTTCGGCGTATTTCTGCGCGGCGCGCTGCATGTCGCCCAGCACCGACAGCGCCTCGAGGTCGTGCGGGTTGGAGGTGACGATATTGCCGAGCCGGCGCAGCGCCTCGTCGCGATCGCCGGTGGCGCTGAGATTCTCGGCGACGCGCACCACCGCCATCGGCTTCATCGGCGAATCCGGCGGCAGCCGGTCGTAGATGGCGTTGGCCGCATCATGCTGCCCTGCGCCATCCAGCAACTGGCCATAGACCAGATCGATCACGTCTGCCTTGGGATCGAGATACATGCCCAGTTGCAGGAACACCGCCGACACATCGGGACTGCCCTCGCGGGCCAGCGCCACGCCGACCGAGTGGAACATCTCGGCGGCGCCGGCCTGGATATCGCCGGCAAAGACGCCCGGACGCTGCTTGTTGTCGATCTTGGCTTTCACCGCGCTGACCAGCGGGTGATCGAGCCCCTGGGCCTCGAACTTGGCGATGACCTTCTCGGCTTCATCGAAGCGGCCGGCATTGCCCAGCATGCGGGAATAGGCCTCGACGATGCGGGCCACGTAGGGGTCTGCTTCATAGGCCTTGGCGGCGTATTCCAGCGCCTTCTTGCTGTCGCCTTCGACATCGGCCATCAGCGCGCGGTGGAAGACGAGGAAATCCTCAAGCCCTCCCTGCCCGACTTCGTCGAGCACCTTGTCGGCGTCCGCCGGCTTGCCTTCGCCGACCAGCGCCCAGGCGCGCAGCAAGCCACCGGTGATCCCGGCGAAGGTGTCGCCGCCGACATTCTCCAGTTCCTTGGCCGCAGCGGCGTAGCGGCGCTGCTTGACCGCTTCGGTGCCGATGACGAGGCTGGCGAGATCGTTCGGCGCGCTGAGCTCGAGCAGGTGCTTGGCGACGCGCGAGGCGTCGGCCACCTGCCCGTTGGCGGCATAGGCGATGAAGCTGCGCTCGACGATGATCGGGTTATCCCAGTCGCCTTCGGCGGCGATGCGGAAGTAACGCGCCGCTTCGTCGGTCCTCAGGTCCGACAGCGCCTGCCGACCGGCGAGATAGCTGCCGGTAACGCTCTGCTCCATCAGCGGAAAGGCCGCGCTCGATTCGAGCGCCGCGGCGCCGCCGACGGTGAGTGCCACGGCAAGGAGGACGCCGGAAGCGAGACGGGCTTTGTGGGTCACGAGGCTCGATATCTCCGAGGAGGGTTTAGGCGGCTGACTAGCCCAAGAAACATGGGCGATTTTGCGACTGCGCCGCAAGAGGCAGGCACAATGAAGTGAGGGATTGTACGTCGCGAGGCAATGCTGCCTGGCACGGCTGTGGTGCTCCATCCGTCGGCGTCATCCTCGCGAAGGCGCGGATCCAGCGGGATCTCCCAGCCTCAGCGGGTACTGCGGCATCCCACTGGGTTCCCGCCCTAGCGGGAATGACGGCGGCGTGTGGGCAGCATTGCTCAAAGGCACCTCACATCCCGGAGTAATTCGGCCCGGAGCCGCCCTCCGGCGGCACCCAGGTGATGTTCTGGGCGGGATCCTTGATATCGCAGGTCTTGCAGTGGACGCAGTTGGCGGCGTGAATGCGGAACACCGGCGCGCCGCCCTCCTCCGCCACTTCGTAGACGCCGGCCGGGCAATAGAGCGGCGCGGGTTCACCGTAGCGCGGCAGGTTTTGTCGCAGCGGCAGTTCCGGATCGGCGAGCTTGAGGTGAACCGGCTGGTCCTCGTCGTGCCTGAGATTGGCGAGGTAGACCGACGCCGCCCGATCGTAGGTCGTCACCCCATCCGGCCGCGCGTAGACGCGCGGCGTCACGTCGGCGATCGGCCGCAGCTTCTGATAATCCGCCTTGCCGTGCCGCAGCGTGCCGAACGGCGAGAAGCGGAACAGCGCCTCGCACCACATATCGAAGCCGCCCAGCAGCACGCCGAAATAGGTGCCGAACCGCGACCAGAAGGGTTTGACGTTGCGCACCGGCGCCAACTCATCGCCGATGCCGGTCGCGAGGACGCTGTCGTTCAGCCCCTCGAGCATATCATGCGCCCGGCCCTCGCCGATGGCCGCGGCAACGCGCTCGGCCGTCGCCATCCCGGAGCGGATCGCATTGTGGATGGCCTTCAGCGCCGGCACGTTCATGAAGCCCGCCGCGCAGCCGATCAGCGCGCCGCCGGGAAACGCCAGGTCGGGGATGGATTGCAGCCCGCCCGAGGTCATCGCCCGCGCCCCATAGCTCAGCCGCCGGCCGCCCTCGAGCAGCCGGGAGATCGCGGGATGGGCCTTGAAGCGCTGGAACTCATCGAAGGGCGAGAGCGTCGGGTCGCTGTAGCTCAGATGCACCGCGAGGCCGAGATAGAGCTTGTTGCCGGCCGCGTGGTAGGCGAAGCCACCGCCGGAGGTGCCGTTGTCGAGCGGAAAACCGAGATAGTGGTCGACGCGCCCGGCCTCGTGCCGATCCGGCGCGATCTCCCACACTTCCTTGATGCCGAGCCCGTAGAGCTGCGGGTCATGGCCCTCGGCGAGGCCGAAATGACCGATCAGGTGCCTGGCGAGCGAGCCGCGAGCCCCCTCGCCGATCAAGGTATACTTGGCCCTGAGGCCGATGCCCGCGGCATAGGTGGATCTGGGGTTGCCGGCATGGTCGACGCCGAGATCACCGGTGATGATGCCCTCGACCCGACCGCCCTCGCCGGTGAGCACATCCACTGCCGCGGTCATCGGAAAGATATCGACGCCGAGCCCCTGCGCCTGCTCGCCCAGCCATCTCACCAGTTCGCCGAGGCTGACGATCACCGCGCCTTCGGTCTTCATCTGCGGCGGGATCATCAGTTGCGGCAGCGGCAGGTCCGCGGTCGCGGTCAGCAGGTGGAAGGTGTCGCGGGTGACCGCCGGGCCCACCGGCGCGCCCATGGCGCGCCAGCCGGGCAGCAGCGCATCGAGCCCCACCGGGTTCATCACCGCGCCGGAGATGATATGGCCGCCCAGTTCGGCGGACTTTTCCACCACTGTCACCGACAGCAGCGGCGCCACCTGCTTCAGCCGAATGGCGGCGCTGAGCCCCGCAGGACCGGCCCCGACGATCAGTACGTCGGTCTCGATGATCTCGCGATTGCCGGCGTCGGCCACGGTCACGTCCATTCACGGATGGCGGGAGAAAGCGGGCTGTGACATAACAGAACCCATGTCCGAAAATCGACCGCTAAATGACGCCGAAGCCCGGGCGGCGCTCGACTGGTATCGCGCCGTCGGGGTCGATTTCGCCGTCGGCGAGGATCCGGTCGATCGCTTCGCCGCCTCTGCCGCCCCGTCGCGCGCCCGGCCGATCCAGGCACCGGAAACGCCCGCCGCGGCACCCGCCGCTCCGCCAGCCGGCCCGATGGCCATCTCGCTGGCCGCCGACCCGACGGAAACCACCGCTCTCGCCGCTGCGGCACAGACGCTCGACGAACTCCGCGCGGTGATGAACGGCTATGAAGGGTGCCTGCTGAAGAAACGGGCAACCCAGCTGGTGTTCGCGGACGGCAATCCCGAGGCCGAGATCATGCTGGTGGGCGAAGGCCCGGGCGAACAGGAGGACCTGCAGGGCAAGCCGTTCCTCGGCCGCGCCGGGCAGTTGCTCGACCGCATGCTGGCCGCCATCGGGCCCGACCGCACGAAAGTGTTCATCGCCAACATGGTGCCGTGGCGCCCGCCGGGCAATCGCGATCCCTCGCCCGAGGAGATGGCGCTGTGCACGCCGTTCCTGCTGCGGCAGGTCGAGCTGGTGGCGCCGAAGTTTCTGGTGACGCTCGGCAATGTGCCGACCAAGTCGCTGTTCCAGACCCAGAACGGCATCACGCGGATGCGCGGCCAGTGGCGGGATCTGACAATCAACAGCCACCAGACCCGGGCGCTGGCGACGCTCCACCCGGCCTACCTGCTGCGGACGCCGGCCAGCAAGGCCCTGGCCTGGCGGGACATGCTGAGCCTCAAGCAGGCGATCGACGCGACCTGAGGCGTTTGGTCGATCGGCCGGCCTGCCGCGCCATTGGTCTAGCTTGCTGCGGCGCCGCGCTGCTGCTCCATCTGTCGAAAAAGCGAGGACGCCGATTTGAACCTTTCAGATACCCAGCGCCTGGCGCTGCTTGCGCCACGCAGCGGCCGGTTGCGGACGGTGCTGGACACCGACACCTACAACGAGATCGATGATCAGTTCGCCGTGGTGCAGGCCCTGCTGTCGCCTGACCGGCTCGACCTGCAGGCGATTTATGCGGCGCCGTTCTTCAACGACCGTTCGAGCAGCCCCGGCGAGGGCATGGAGCTGAGCTATGGTGAAATCCTCGCCTTGCTCGAACGCCTTGGGGTTCCGCATGCCGGCTTCGTGCATCGCGGCGTCACCGACTATGTCGGCGCAGCGAAACAGGCCATGCGGGCGCCAGCGGTCGATGACCTCATCGCGCGAGCCCGAGCCGGTTCGGCCGAAGACCCGCTTTACGTGATCGCCATCGGCGCCATCAGCAACATCGCCTCGGCGCTGCTTGCGGCGCCCGACATCATCGACCGCGTGGTGGTTGTCTGGCTGGGCGGACACGCACTCGAATGGCCGCACCAGCGCGAGTTCAACCTGCGCCAGGATGTCGGCGGTGCGCAGGTGCTGTTCGATTCCGGCGTGCCGTTGGTGCTGGTGCCGTGCATGGGGGTCGTCTCGCATCTGCATTCTACGGTGCCGGAGATCGAGCGCTATGTCGAACCGCAGGGCGAGATCGGCCGGTTCCTGGCGCAGCGGTTCAAGGAATACGAAACCGACCATGTCGGCTGGGCCAAGGAAATCTGGGACATGGCACCGGTGGGCTGGATGCTCGACCCGGACTGGGCGCCGAGCGTCATCGTGCCCACCCCGATCCTTACCGCCGACGTCACCTACAGCATCGACCGGGCGCGGCACCCGATGCGCTATGTCACGCAGGTCAAGCGCAACCCGATCATGCGGGACTTCATCGCCAAACTGGCGGCCCGCGCCGAGAGGAACTGAGGCCCGACCGACGAGGCGGCAGGCCATCACAGCCAGCACTCCGCAGGTGGCTCGACCGGCATCGGGCAGTCGTTCTGGGACGAATGGCTAGCATCCGAAATAATCTCGGTGGTTGAACCATCTGCCCGAATTTGGTCTGAGTATCAGGGCAAGCGCCTCAGGCCCCGGTAACCGCAGAAAGCGCCATGTCCTCCGCCCTCAAGATTTATGCCCTGTTCATCGGCTCGGCACTCCTGATGTTCGGAGGTGGGCTGCAGGGCCTGCTGCTCTCGGTGCGCGGCGCCGAGGAGGGGTTCTCGCTGACGGCGCTGGGCCTCATCGGCACCGGCTGGTCGGTGGGGTTCGTTGCCGGCTCGATCACCGTGCCGATGCTGGTGAAACGCGTCGGGCACATACGCGCCTATTCGATCATGGCAGCGATCGGTACGGTCACCATCCTGCTTAACCTGCTTTGGGTTCAGGATATCGGCTGGATCGTGCTGCGCGCCTTTTCCGGCTTCTGCTTTGCCGGCGCGGCGATGATCGTCGAAAGCTGGCTCAACGAGGTGGCGGACAACCGCAGCCGCGGCACGATCTTTTCGGTCTACGCCACCATCAACATGGCCGCTTCGACGGTTGGTCAGCTCGCCATGGCGGTCACCGGCACGTTCGGCCATATCCCGTTCGTGGTCGGCGCCATCGCCTTCATCTGCGCGCTGCTGCCGAGCGCACTGACGTCGACGCCGCAGCCGCGGCCGATCTCATCGGCGCGGCTCGACGTGGTGCTGCTCTACAAGACCTCGCCGCTGGCGG
>ERZ781398.3646-NODE-3646-length-11852-cov-4.643384_pt1 | contig 11852 bp, 12 predicted proteins | sample MGYA00433077_ERZ781398 | MGnify/ENA primary metagenome ERZ781398 (study PRJEB29847, sample SAMN06458254) | wastewater metagenome | isolation source: Wastewater bioreactor | place: South Africa: Cape Town | study: EMG produced TPA metagenomics assembly of the... | reverse complement strand
CCGCCAGCAACGACGATACCTTCTTTAGCACCTCGAATCCATTTCATTACACGATGATTTCCCGTATCAGACACATAAATCGACTCATTTTCATCGACAACAATGCAACGTGGTTCATTCAATTCATGAAGACGTCCACCTTGTCCATTACCACCAGCCACTAAAAGACCATCATTATCTCCCATTCGCCATCGTCTTACTTCATGTTTACTATTATCACCAACATAAAGATCGCCATTTTCGTTCATTGTTAAACATATACAATGAACATTCGAAATAATTGTTTCACCTTCATTTGGATTTTGTCGACACCATCGAACTACTCTTTTATTATCTCGATCAGCAATTATAAATGCACTATTCGTACGATCGATAATCACATCCGATGGATGATTCAATTGATTATTTTTACTACCTTTTCCATTACCACCAGCTACAATTTCACCTTCGGTTGCATCCGTTTTCCATTGAACAATACGATTATTCCATAAATCTGCAACATAAATATTCTGATCATCATCTAAGGTAATGCTATGTGGCATATTGAATTGATTTAATTGATCACCTTCGCCATGTCCTCCAGCAATTGTAATTGCATTCGAATTCCATTTTATATCAATAGAACATTTCGGTTCTTTCGCTTTGATAACATCGAGTTTCGAATCAATATCGAATCTTCTTTTATTTCAATATCATTCGATCGATCGAGTTCTTCTTGTAAACAATTCAATTCAAATTTTAAATATTTCAAATGAATTTCATTGAAATCATTCTCATTTCGATACTCTCGCATTTCATTTGTTAGCGTATTTAATTTCATATCGATCTTGGCAACACGTTTATTAATATATTCATAAATTGTATCTCGTGCTTGTTGAGCTGTTTGTTGTATGAGTTGAATCGAATTTTGTTCCCAATGATTTATTCGTTTGATGAATAAATGTTCATCGGGCTGTTGTTGATATTGAGTTAATGTTTGTTTGAAAATATTTCGATAATCTTCAATATCATCTAGTGCTTGAGCAATTTGCCGATTGTGATCAGCCAAATGAGGAAAACAAAATGATTGTCCACAACCTTCGCATTTGTACATTGCTTTGCCTTTTGTACAAGTAAAACATTTGGTTTGAGCATGATTAAGACTCGAAGCCATTTGAAATAGTAATAAAAAATATACATCCTATGATAAGAAAAAGATATGTGTGTGTGTGTGTTTTTAAGTTGAATATTCTAGCGTCATCTATTTGTTAAGTAGTCTCATTTTTGAAGTTCGTTGTTAAGTAATGTTTGAGGTAAATGAATGAACAAGTATTCGTCACAAATAGTTTATACAAACGATGCTTGACGATCCACGTACGAAAGCTCGAACATTTCTCGAAGAATCATCGATTATTTCCGAACTCGAAGATGTTCTCAATCATCTTGTTTACGAAAAACCCGATGATCTTCATGGTTTTCTTGTATGAATTTCATGAAAATCATCATCATTATTATTCTATTCTTGTTTTTCTTTCTGTCAGGCAAATCATTTTTTGGATCAATGTAAACAACCACAAATTGCATCGTTGACTTTGAGACGACTCATGGGTCCATCGAGTGAACCATCGATACATATTGATTTAACAATTTCATCGAGAAATCGAACTGAAGTAGCGAATTTATTCTTCCTAATGAAAAAACAAACTTTGTTTATCTGTTGTATAGCGACGTAAAGGTTTAACAGTAAATTTACTATCGAATAAATTAAACACACAATTAGTTAGTCAATTAGAAGCATTGGGTAGTTAATTGATAACATGTTAATCTATCAAATTTGTTCGCTATTTTTCTTCTAGTCGGCTCAACAAAATTGAAAAATATCCTTAATCGAGTGAATTTATTCGATCACATGCATATTGACGAACTTCTCGCGTAGGAATTCATTGATTAAAACAAGACAAGATTTCGTTGATTTTTCTTTAGAAATTTTCGTTCGGAACATACTAATGAAATGGTACAATTAGCTACGACCGAATCCGAAAATACCAATCTCGAGGTAACACCTGAAGCATCGAATTTAAAAGTTCCATCGAGTAAACGTGCGCCAGCTAGTCCAGCAGCTGGTAAATCATCAGCTGCACCACCACCGAGCAAAAAAGGGTTCGTTAGTCGACTGACACATATCTTTTTAATGAAAATCTCGTCGTCGTTTTTTTCTCTAAAGAACGGGCAAAGAAGCTCAATTAATTGAAGTCATCCCTGACGAACCCGAACCATTTTCATTTGCCGGTCAAGTTCTTCTCACTGGCATTTCATTGACATGCCGTTTGATTGCTTCGGAACTTCAACAAATTAATTTCTATCGTTTTATTCAACCATCGTCTCTCTCGAATCTTTCCATGCCATTGCCAATCATACCAATTCTTCAACATGGAACAACCTATCCCGGCAAACAAGCGATTATCAAATATCTTATGCTCATACCTACGCCACAAATTGTTCACAATGAAGAAGTAAAATTCATTGAATTCGTTATTGTTTTCAACAGAAAAAAAATCATCATTTATGACTAGTGGATGCATAAAGTTCATAATATTATTCAAGTACTTCGTGAAACTTTATTAGCAACGAAAGGAGCTACGGTACAAATTAAAAAACAAACTATTTTCGTATTCGTTTTTTTTCTTCTTCTCAGCTTCAATCAACTTATTCAACAGATGATGGTTGTTTAGTTTTTCCGATGGATAAACCTGAACAAGGTTTCGACATTCTGCAAAATGCCGTCAATAATGTCTGTGGACCTGAAGAACATTGGTTTGATTATGCAGTTCAAATGGCTCCTTATGAAACATTCGATTATGTATTTTCAACAAATGAGCAAAAGTCAAACAAACAATCAATTATTTTTTGTTTTTAGACACGTGGCAAATACGAAATCGCCACTGGTTTAATTAAATCTGCTGATGAATTAGTCGATGTTTACGCGGATTTACTCGATGCTTATCCACGATGTATCATGCTAATCGATCCATTTCGTCATGCTGTAAAACTCGAATTGTTCTCTTTTGTTTTATCTCGTGTTTTTTTTTTCGTTCAGGATAAATCATCTCTAACACGTTTAAACGATCGATTATCTCATCGATGTTACATCACATCGACTGACGTACGTCGATATCAAGATGCCGACGATATGAATACGATCAATTGTCATCTATTAAATTTTGATAACGCACCAACTTTAACGGAATTCATTCAACGAGTGAATACATTTCGTGGTAAATGATTTTCTTGTTTATTTGTTTTGTTTTGTAACAAAAAAAAGTCTATTTTAAGAAAACAATTCCTCTCCTCTTGGATTATATGAACGTGAACATCAAGAAATAGCTCAAGTTCATTTAGCTGATCTCGTATGTTGATTTTTTGATTTTGAAATTCAGTCTCTTGTATATTTCCTGATTTTCAGAGTGTTGCACTTGGTTTTCGTTTTCTCAGACTTCCCGGTATATTATCACAAGGTGGTCAATTAACATGCTCGATTCTTCAACGTTTATCTCTTATTCGTGATGAAATCGAACTTTCCAACGATGATCAATATGCTCATCCGAAAGCACACGAATTTCTCGCACTTCGAACATCGACCGATCCACTTGAACAAGAACGTACGCCTTCCGATAATCCAACAACGAGCAAAAGCAAAGATAAAAAGAAACGAACTTAATCAAATGCAGCTTCTTTTTTTTTCTTCTTTTTTGTAAAACGAAATTGAGCCGTATGTGTGAGGGTGTTTGATACATATATTTTATATAAAATTCGTTATCTTTTCGTGTGAAATGCGATAATAGCTTGGCAAAAAGAAAGAAATGAGAGAACACATAACTTTCTTTCTTTGCTTCACGCGTGCCTGTGTGTTTGTGTGTGCGTGCATTTTTTTGTTGTTGTTATATTCATTTGATAAGCAACAATTCAATGGCAACAGGTCAGTGAAATTATAATAAAAGAAAAAAGATATTAAGAAAATAGAAAGATAAATTGTTTTAGTTGAAAATCTTCTGCCAACAAATTCGGTAAGTGACGAGACATGAGATGATTGTCCGGAGAAAATATTCTACTAAGTAGATATCTAACAGGATGTTGACTATGCAGCTGCGGAAATCTTGGCAATTAATGCAGGACATTATATTCGTTTTGCATTGAATAAACCAGTTCTACAGTAATTTGTAATCGAAATCGTGATTTCCTATTTCCTATTTCATTTTCATTATTAAGATTATATAAATTCTATTTTTCAACGTATTGGTATTGGATTGTTTGGTTTGCTGATATTGCTTTACTTGTCTTGCCTTGTATTGAACGACCAGCTTATCTAACTGAAACACCAGCATGGGTTGCCGTACTCATCGAAATTCCTGCTCTCGCCATACTTGTCGCTTCGTTTCTTGTTACCATTCATTTTCAAGATAAGAAAAAACTATTGAAAGAAGCTGTATTTCCATTTATATTCGCACTTGCGTTTCTCGTAAAACGAAATCTTTTCTGTTTATTTGAAAGAAAAAAAAAACGAACGAATTCAATCTATTTAGTTAACTATTATTGATATGGTTATTTATTATTCATTGTTAGCAAATGATATCTATTATGTTCGATGGACACGACCACTTCGTGTCCTATTTCCATTTGCTCTTCAAACTGGTCAAAATGTTCGAATTGAACAAAAGATTTATTTCGTAATGATTTGTTTTCTTTTCTCACTTAGATTCGTCGAATCATTCGAAATATTCTTCGAACACTACCGAATATTGCCAATGTTATGTTCTTATTTCTTCTTTCCGTACTTACGTTTACTCTTCTCGGCGTTGGACTATTTCGAAATAAGTAAATTTTCGAATTGTTCTTACGACTACTACAAATATACAAATCGTATTTTTTTCAAGAAATATTCGATATCCAAACAATGAAACATATTTTACTTATTATTTCGATACAGCTTGGGATTTATATGTTCTAACAACCACAGCAAATAATCCCGATGTCATGTAAATAAAATCCTATTTTGTCGTTCGAACACTTCTTCGTTCGTTATTCTTAGGATGCCAGCTTTCAATGAAAGCATGCTCTATGTCATATTTTTTATGGCTTATTTATTAGTTAATTTGTATCTGTTTATGAATTTGCTATTAGCCGTTATTTTTTCGAATTATAAACAACATTTAGAAGTAGAACAAAAGCAAAAAAAAAATCATAGGTTTCTTATAATTGTTGGTTTTTGTTTTCAGGAAGAACAAGCATTAAATCATCAACGTCAATTAGATTCTCTTTTAATTGCTTTCGAACGTTTGACAACGAAACAAACATCAGCTAGAATCAATTATGAAACCTATTGTCGATTAATGGTAGCTATGAATGCAAATATGAACGAGAATTTAATCGAAGCTTATTGGATAACATTAGGTAATCCAAATAAAGAACATGGTTTAGATATCAAACAATTAAATGAATTAATATTTAACTTAAATTTCGAATTACGACCGCGAAATGGTCAAGAAACATTGTTACAAAAGTATTTTCCTAAATTCTACAAATCGAGACCAAGTCGAATTGTTATTGATTTTGTTAATACTGGGTAATTTGTTTGTGTTTGTTTGACAAAGATAAAACAAAAGAATGAAATTTGTTCGTAGATTTTTTCGTGCAATTATTAATATTTTAATCGTTGGCAATGCGATTTGTTTAGCTGTGAATTACAATGATATCGAATGGTTCTTTCTAGTTGTATTCGTTCTCGAAGTTCTATTGAAAATGTATGCTGTTGGTGTGAGAGAATATTTTCATCATCGATGGAATATATTCGATTTTACGATTGTTTTCGTTTCGACTGTATACAGTCTGACGACAACATTTGTTGAAAAATGTAAGACGAGAGTTAGCTGTTGATATTTGAACTTTTTTCTTCGATTTAGTGCAATTAAATCGAGATGTATTAGATGCAATTCTCGTCGTTCGAGTACTTCGATTAGTTAAAATCGTTGGAAACGTCAAACAGTACGTTGATCATTATACGTATTTACGATTTGAAGAAAAATCGACATTTATTTAGATTTAAAGTTACTTTTGGAACGTTTTCAAAAGTACTTCCAATGTTAATAACTTATCTTCGTGTGATGTTTGTAAGAAGTCAAAATTCTTATACAAAGAAGAAAAAAAGTTTTTTTTTGTCTAGATGACCTATTATATTTTTGCAATGTTCGGCATGGAATTATTTCAATATAAACTCGAATATATTCCAACAAATACATCGACTGATAGCTTAGCTTTCATGTGTAACAATTCTCGGCTAAATGGTTCTGAATTTGCTAGGTGATGATTGATGGACTTGAGTTTGTCTTTAGAATTGAATTGACGAGACGTTCTTTTTTTCTTCAGAGCACAATATTGTCGAAATAATTTCAATGATTATCTTTCGTCTTTAATTCTTCTCTTTGAATTAACAGTTGTCAATCAATGGCATAGTATAAATATCTTGCAAAATTTTCGGATAATTTGCATTTTTTTTCTAGTTTTGGCGTCTGGTTTTGTACTTGTAACGACTAAATGGGCACGATTATACTTTCTTATTTTTCATCTATGCGCAGTTATCGTTGTTTTAAAGTAATTAAACTCATTTTTGATAAATGAACAGAGTCAAATTTTGACTTTTCTTTAGTATTTTTACTGCTTTTGTTATCGATTCATTTTTAAATCAATATGCTCTATCTGAAAATCGAGATTTTCCATGGATGAATCAAGAGAATACTGTAGCCAAACGATTAACAGATCACAATTATCTAATATTTCGAAGGTGATCATATAGAAAATGATTTGTTCTGTTCAATAAATTTCATTTTTTTAGACATAAAAATTCCGAACATGAATCTGAAGACGAAAAAGTTCTGTCATTTAATTTTACGGAAAAAATTCGAGCATCATTTCGTCCATCGAATTATCGTCGAACATCATTAGTTTTCGAAAATGAAACCGAAAGTGATCGAGTTTTTCTTCTTCGATGGTCAGGCAGTGTGAATATCAATCCCGAAGGATTATTCAATTTAACGAAAGATATTAACTAACGTAGTAAAACATTAATTTATTCAAACAAAAACGATGTACACGCCTATAGAAATATTATTGAAGACTATTTGTTAAACAACCTAGAAATAAATTTTTTTCGAGAGAGATTATATTCGTTTGTTTTTTGTATTTACTTTGCCGGCATTGTTCTAAGCATTGTTCTTCCGGAGTGATGATTTGTCGATCAATGAGGTATAATTTATAACATAGATAGATGTGTACGAATAGAAGAAAGACGAGCATGCAAAGAATGAGATTAGAAATACGGTTTTGACCAGTAAAAATTTGAGTTTTGACTGGAAGATTATTCGATGTGTTATTCTGTATTGATGATGACATCGAAATATTAGATTCTGGAGATTGTTGTTTTTCAGGAGATTTTTGTTTTCGATTTGATTTCATTTTAACGTCTTGTGCTGTTAATCTTCGAACTACGATGAAAAGAAATGTTTTGTTTTGTTTTTCGGAATTAATTCTAATTTACCTTGCTCGTTAACTTGTTCTTCAATCGTTGAATACGCATTTTTCTCAATAAATGCTTCAAACATGAAAAATATTCGTATTTATTTAATTACAAAATACAACAGTTAACTTTGCTTACTTTTAATTAGACTATTTACACTTTTAACATATCGTATCTCAGCTGTTACACGTAACGAACTGTGCCGTGAATCTTCTTGTATCATACAAAATTGTGTTGCTACATAAAATGTATCAGCATATTTAATTCCTTCATTATTGACTTCGGAATAGAGAACATAAATTGAACCGGGTTTTTCAAATTTTAAAATCTAAAATAACAGATTTGCTAATGCAACACAAAACGACTGATCTATATACTTGTTTTTCTCGACATGTTAACGCGTTTGATCCTATTAATGCTTGTGTAACAGTTCTATAAGTAACAAGTCGTTCTCGACAGCCAGTATCTTTATTTAATATCCATTTACCATAATTAAAATCTACAGTATACAAAAAATAACTTCTGTTGACTTATTTTCTTCTTGAAAACTGTTACCATTTAAATTCTGTGATGAATGATAATTTTGTGTAAATGAATTATTTTCAAAAAGAAGTTCGAATAAAGTATCAACATTAAATGTAAAAGTTATTTGATCAGCAAAGTTTCTTGTTAGATGACTTTCACATGGACATATGGAAAGATAATTCACTTGTCGATGATTTCTAAGAGAACCTTCATTTGAATTATTCGTCATTGAAATCGATGAAGACTTTTGAATAAGCTAAAGTAAAACGCTTTTTATGTCACATTTGTCTGGATAAGGTCGCGTTCTTTGCGCACGGCAGAAACGGCTATGTACGGTAAGTACGCATGTCTACTAACTTGACCCCCCATCCCCCGCAATAGAAGGCCTCGGGGCCTTCTATTCTTTCCCAAATCGCGATTTTTTCGGACCAAAATCGCCGTATCCTTCTAGGGGGATTTTCCGCAAATTTGGCCTCGGAGAGGCTTTCTATTCAGGAAGGGGCTTTTATCCCGGGTGGGGGTTTATTTACCTATTACTGTATTCGTATACGAAGAGAACGGTTAGAAGTTCAAAGTTACCTCGGGAGATTCTTTTGAATGATTTGATTCTTCACTGTCGTCAGTTAATTCATCGATAGTCTGTTGATCAGGAAGAATAAGTGTTCGTAATTGTTGATAATCCAATGGCTTTAAAAGCAAAATCATTTTTTTTTTGTTATCAATTGAATTCAAAACGAAATTTACTTGTTCGAGTAACGCATTTTGCCATAAACGAAAGATTGGTATGAAGATTTTTTCTCTCGGTACATAACTAGCAAATAAATATTGTTCGTTTGATTTCGTTCGAATTTTAATTGCATTCGAAATGACAACAGCAGATTTCTCGCGTGTTACACTAACTATATCCTTAAATGCCACACATAGCTAAATCAAATTCGATATTAAAGCTGAATCTATAATACAAACATCGTCAAGATATTTACACTTTCTTCCCATTTGAAAAAACATGTATAAAAACATATGTAATTCATTGTCAGAAACATTCGACCATGCATAAAGACTTCTTTTCGCCATGCACATGGATAGCCGATGATAAATTGTTCCGTGACTGATAAATCGCTGAAAATAATACTAAAATCTTCATCACGAATTTGAAAACCCTAAGATATTTATCGAATGCTGAACGATACTGAAAACGTTTTTGACGTTTACTAACCGTTCGTCGTAAAGTTTGTCGACGTTTTTTTGCACCAGATTCGGGTAATGATTTCCATGCTTTAATTGGGTTCGTCGTTTGTTGCGAAAATTTTTGATTGATTTCAATTGGAAGTGAAGTCATTCCCATTCCTGGTATGCTATCTTCATTTCTTTCCAATGAATTAAATGCTGTACTATCATCAATTTCAGTCGGAGTATCTAAATATGCGTATATCACAAAATGTTTATTTCGCCAAAAGTAAAAACTTTTCTTCTACCAGCATTTTCTGCTGCATTCGAATCGAGTTCATTACAGGAAATGATTGTTTCTAATGGTGGTGTATGAACCGATTTATAGTTAAGTAATGACACCGGTGAGATTTCATTTTGCACTTGACTAGATTGCTGACTACTTATACTATTACGTTTGTTATTTGATTGAGCTGTTGAATCAGATAAATCGAATGAATTTGCTTTCGATAAACGTTTACGTTTAACTTTAATTCGTAATTGATCAATGACATTTGGCACAACTATCCCACGATGTGAATGTCGACGTTCTAAAGATTTTTTCTCCGTTTTTATCGTTTCTTTATCGTAGGGCATTTGCATTTCTAGTATTTATAAATATGTATATGCGCTTTTATACAGGTGAAAAAATATATATATACGGATATTTGAAACGAAGCGTCGCCGGGTTAACTATTGCCTATGTTGTTTTGCTCGTTAACGATTACAAAGCAAAGTGAGTCAAAAAAATGTTTTTCCTTTTCGTTTTTTTTTCATGTTACGCTCTCAGGGTCTATTCTTAAATGTTCGAAACGTACGCGTATGGTTATACAAGTCATCATTGTATTTTGTCATTCATCAGTGACATCTATGTTTGAAGAGCAAAAAAATGCACTTTGGATTGTCAGGAAACATGTTGTCGAAGAGGACGTTGCTTAAGAATGAATTGAACTGATTCTCATGGCTTGTGTGATTTCTTTTCTCTTTTAAAATTTATTAAATAAGTGAGTAGTACGTTTAACGTTTATTTCTTTCTCTTTTTTTTTGTTTGAATTTATCTAACACATAAAAAAATTGTTCATCCAAATACGTAGACGCACACGCATATATATAAATTAATATTGATCGTTGAAAAACGACGCGAGATAGAGTTCATATCCGTTGTTATTTTTGTTCTTCTTCTTCTCGTTATTCGTAATTATCATTGCAATAAATCCCCTCTAAACTAAGTTTCGATTATCAATACGAAACATCGTCAATCACAGTTGAAAGTGTTGTCGTGTTCGTTTACTTGACGATAAAAATGTACCGTGAATAATGAGTAGTCCATAAGTGCGCGCACACATGGGATGAGATGAGATGTCTTGTCGTATTTGTAAACGAACGAGAAGAAGAAGAAGACGACGACGACGACGACGACGACGACGACGACGATGATGAATAAGGAGGAGGAAACAGACAAGTAAAAATGAGTATAAAAAATGAAGAAATAATTAAGTAGTATAAAAGAGAGAAAAAAATGTCCACAACATTTTTTTAATAACACAATTATTAGGTATAAAAAAATTTAACTAAAAATTAAATAGGTGGACCAAGGAAACCAGGAGAGATCTTTCCGCCGCCGGTCCAATCTGTTGAAAGTTGTCCTGATGTTTGACGATAGGGACCCGAAGAAGTGAAACTAGAACTGCCGAAACTTCCTCCAGTAGGGTAGACAGGTTGTGCTACTTGTGGTTGAACGTACGGAGTTGAATACGGTGTACCAGTAGGATAAGCAGGGGGAGAAGGAGAAGGATATGCATACGGTGAATAGGTTGAGTATGGCACCTGCCGAGTCATTGGCATCGGTTGAGCGACCGGTACCTGTTGTGGTATCGCATTAGGTTGATATACTGGTATTTGTGGTGGTGGTGGTGGCGGCGGCGGCGGCTGCTGAGGATAATAGACATTAGGAACATTTGAATAATTATTGTAATTCATAGGCATATATCCTGGATAGGCTTGTGGTACGGGTCCGTATGCAGGTATAGGCCGTTGCATATAAGGATAAGGACCGAACGCTGAATTATACTGAGAATATGGTTGCATAGGTATAACAGGTTGTACAGATTGTGGTGTTGATCGTAACCCAGTTTTTTTAAAAAAACTTCCTCGTTTTTGCTTCTTCCCACCATAACTTCCATATTTCGACGATGGATATCTTCGTTTTTGTCGATATTCACCCTGCATCCCAGAACTTCCAATTCCCATTGTAATTTTCTTTTTCTCACTCAATTTGGTTTCTTATACCACTGAATTGGGCAAATTATGCGTCTGTGTCATGCATATTCAATAGAATAGAGATAGATAAAGAGAGAGAGAGAGAGAGAAAAAGAAAGACAAAGGACGACATGAGAGACAGCAAGAGAGAGAGAGAACACATACGAATAAAAAAACCTTAAGAAAAGTAACGAATAGAAAAAGCATAGTTACTCAGCCAGAACGATAAAAACTTAAGATATTGTGGAAAAGTGATTAATATCGAGCCTAGTTGAATGTATACTCACACCTTCAAAAGTTAATCGTATCTTAATTA
>ERZ781398.3640-NODE-3640-length-11858-cov-5.997204_pt1 | contig 11858 bp, 9 predicted proteins | sample MGYA00433077_ERZ781398 | MGnify/ENA primary metagenome ERZ781398 (study PRJEB29847, sample SAMN06458254) | wastewater metagenome | isolation source: Wastewater bioreactor | place: South Africa: Cape Town | study: EMG produced TPA metagenomics assembly of the... | reverse complement strand
CCCCGACATCGACGAAGAGAACTACCTGCGCGTCATCCGCTACAAGACCGCCAAGCTGTTCGAGGCCGCCGGCCGGCTCGGCGCCGTGATCGGCGGCGCGACCGAAGCACAGAAGGATGCACTGGCACGCTACGGCATGCACCTGGGTACCGCCTTCCAGCTCGTGGACGACGTGCTCGACTACTCGGGGGATTTTCTCAAGACCGGCAAGAACATCGGCGACGACCTCGCCGAAGGCAAGCCTACCCTGCCACTGCTGTATGCGATGAAGCACGGCACCCCCGAGCAGGCGGCGCGCATCCGCGAAGCGATCGAGCACGGCGGCCTCACCGAATTCCAGAGCGTGCTCGCGGCCATCAAGGATACCGATGCCCTGCAGTACACGCGCGAACAGGCCCGACATGAAATTCGCATCGCCAATGAGGCAATTTCGATTCTGCCGGATTCAAATTCCAAATCGGCTTTGCTACAATTAGCGGCTTTCGCGGTCGACCGCAGTTTCTAGGCCGCGAAATTCCCGGTAGTTCCAATCAAGCCGGGTTCCCTCGGAACCCGCCATCCGCTTCGGGGTGTAGCTCAGTCTGGTAGAGTACTGCGTTCGGGACGCAGGAGTCGGAGGTTCGAATCCTCTCACCCCGACCATCTTCGGTTTTCCATTTCTTTCTGCCCTGTCTCTCGGGTGCCCAGCCTGGACACGCCGGCATCAGCCGCAGTCTGGCCTCCCGGATGCCCTCTGCTGCCCCTAGCATTGTTCGTTGCAACTCAGGCACTTGCCTCCGCATCGGCACAGGACTAGACTGTCTAGTCTATTCCATACACCGGCCTGCAGCCCCCATGTCTCCCGATCCCGAAACCACGCAGGGCACACGCGAGCGCCTGCTGCAGGCGGCCTGCGCAGCCTTCCGCGAGGAAGGCTACCAGGTCAGCATCGACCGTATCGCCTCGCGGGCGCAGGTTGCGCGGCAGACGCTATACAACCATTTCCACAGCAAGGACGAGCTGTTCGGCGAAGTGGTCCGCCATTCGGTGCAGTCCGTGCTGGTCACCCTGGAAGGCAACGGTGATCTTCGGACTACGTTGCTGGCTTTCGGCGAAGCCTACCGCGAGCGTCTGCTGAGCCCCACCGGACTGGCCATCTTCCGCACCATGGTCGCCGAGGCGCCACGCTTCCCCGAACTGGCCCGGCAATTCTTCCGCCAGGGTCCGCAAACCACGCGCAAGCGTCTGGCCGACTATCTGGCCCATGCAATGGCGACCGGCCAGTTGCGGCGCGACGATCCCGATTTCGCCGCCGAAATGCTGACCGCGATGCTGATCGATCTCGATCGTCTGCGCGGCCTCATCGATTTGCAAACCGAACTGCTCGAACCCATGAAGACAGCGCGGGTCATAGATTGCTTCCTGCGCACCTTCACCCCCGTAAAGGACACTCCATGAAACGCATGACCCTGCTGCTCGTTCTGCCCCTGCTCACCGCCTGCGGTTCCGGCGACAAGGACGCAGCGGGGGGCGCCGGTGCCCCCGGCGCCATGCCGCCGCCGGAGATCGCCGTGGTCACGGTCGGCAGCCGGGCCGCCACGCTGACGCGGGAACTACCCGGCCGGGTCGAAGCAGTGCGGACGGCGCAGGTGCGCGCACGCGTCGAGGGCATCGTCGAGAAACGCCTGTTCACCGAAGGCAGCAACGTGAAGGCGGGCCAGCCCCTGTTCCGGCTGGACGACCGCACCTACCGCACGGCCGCCCAGGCTGCCGAAGCGGATGTGGAAGTGAAGAAGCTCAATCTCGAACGCGTCGAATCGCTGTTGCCGATCAAGGCCGTCAGCCAGCAGGAAGTCGATCTCGCACGCGCGGCACTGAAGCAGTCGCAGGCCCAGCTCGCACGGGCACGGCTCGATCTTGAAAACACGACCGTGCCAGCGCCCATTTCCGGCCACATCGGCCGCACCCAGGTGACCGAAGGCGCCCTGGTCGGCCGCAGCGATGCCACGCTGATGGCAACCATCGATCAGCTCGATCCGGTCAACGTACTGTTCACGCAACCCAATGCCGAGGTGCTGCGCCTCAAGAGCGCATTAGCGGACGGCAAGCTCAAGGCGACCGATAGCCGGATCGTCGAACTGATTCTGGAAAACGGCCAGGCATATGGCCACAAGGGACGGCTCTTCTTCAGCGACCTGAGTGTCGATCCCAGCACCGGCGCCATCACGCTGAAAGCCGAATTCCCCAACCCGCGGCGCCTGCTGCTGCCCGGCACCTTCGTCCGCGTGCGACTGCCGCAGGCGGTCGAGGAAAACGCGATCACCGTGCCGCAGCGTGCCGTGCAATCCGGCGCGCAAGGCCAATTCGTACTGCTGGTGGGCCCGGAAGACAAAGTGATGCCGCGCCCGGTCAAGGTGGGCGCGATGGCCGGCACCGATTTCGTCGTGCTGGACGGGCTCAAGGGCGGCGAAACCCTGATCGTCGACGGCGTACAGAAGGCCAAGCCGGGCTCGGTCGTGAAACCGGTTCCCCAACAACAGGGGAACTGACATGGCCCGCTTCTTCATCTATCGGCCCATCTTCGCATGGGTCATCGCCATCCTGATCCTTCTCGGCGGCGCGATTGCGTTGAAAAACCTGCCGGTCGCGCAGTATCCGGCGGTAGCCCCCCCGCAAATCGCGTTCAACGTCACCTATCCGGGCGCTTCCGCGCAGGTGGTGGAAGACACGGTAATCAAGCTCATCGAACAGCAGATGAACGGCATCGAACACCTGCTGTACATGGAAGCCTCGTCCGAACTGGGATCCGGCACGTTGACGCTGACCTTCGAGCCCGGCACCGACATCGACATTTCCTCGGTGGAGGCGCAGAACCGTTACAAGCGCGTCGAGTCGCGCCTGCCCGACGAAGTGCGCCGGCTCGGCGTGCCGGTCACCAAGCCGCAGCGCAACTACCTGATGTTTGTCGCCATCAACTCCAAAGATGGCAAGCGCAATGCCATCGATCTCGGCAGTTATGCGGCGGCCAACGTGCTCGATCCGCTGCTACGCGTACCGGGCGTCGGCGAGGCGATCCTGTTCGGCACCGAATACTCGATGCGAATCTGGCTGAAACCGGAACAACTCACCGCTTACGGTCTGACGCCGGCCGACGTGAAAAGCGCATTGCAGGCGCAGAACGTACAGCTCGCCGGGCGAACTGAACCAGGCGCCCGCCTCCTCCGGTGCCCAGCTCAACGCGGTCATCGTCACGCGCGGCCGCCTCGCCACGCCGGAAGAGTTCGGCGACGTGGTGGTGCGTGCGCTGCCGAACGGCGCCACGGTCAAGGTCAGGGACGTGGCACGCGTCGAACTCGGCGGCGACACTTACGAACGCTACGCGCGCATGAACGGTCAGCCGATCGCCGCGATCGCCATCCGCGTCGCACCGGGCGCCAATGCGCTCGACGTGGCGAAAGCCATCAAGACGCGCATGACGGAACTGGCCAAGTTTTTCCCCGAAGGCGTCGACTGGGCGGTCCCGTACGACACCTCCCGCTTCGTCGAGATTTCGATCTTCGAAGTGGTGAAGACGCTGGGCGAGGCAATGATCCTGGTCTTCATCGTGATGTACGTGTTCCTCGGACACTGGCGCACCACGCTGATCCCGGCGGTAGTCGTGCCGGTCGCGCTGGCCGGCGCGACCATGGGGCTCTACGCCTTCGGTTTCTCGATCAACGTGCTGACGCTGTTTGCCATGGTCCTCGCCATCGGCGTACTGGTCGACGACGCCATCGTGGTGGTGGAAAACGTCGAACGCATCATGCGCGAGGAGAAACTGCCGCCGCTGCAGGCGACGCTCAAGGCCATGGACCAGATCATCGGCGCCATCCTCGGCATTTCCGTGGTGCTGTCGGCGGTGTTCATGCCAATGCTGTTCTTCGGCGGCTCGGTCGGCGCGATCTACCGCCAGTTCGCCGCCACGCTGATCCTCACCATGGCCTTCTCCGTGCTGATGGCGCTTACGCTCACGCCTGCGATGTGTGCAACGCTGCTCAAGTCCGGCGACGCGGAAGCCGAGGACAAGCGCTGGTTCAACCGCATGTTCGGCCGTGTCACCCTGCGCTACCACGGCCTGGTAGGGCGCATCCTTTCGCGTACCGGCCGCTGGATGGTGATCTATCTCGCCATCGTGGTCGCCGTCGGCTGGCTGTTCACCAAACTGCCCGGCAGCTTCCTGCCGGACGAGGACCAGGGCTATTTCATCACCATGGTGCAGTTGCCCGGTGGCGCAACCCAGGAACGCACGGTCGAGGTGCTTTCCCGGGTCGAGCAGTATTACCTCAAGCAGCCCGAGGTCGAGCGCGTCATCGGCGTGGTCGGCTTCTCCTTCTTCGGGCGCGGCCAGAACGCCGCACTGGTGTTCACCCGGCTCAAGGACTGGGAAGAGCGCATCGGACCGGAACACTCGGCCCAGGGCGTGCTCGGCCGTGCCATGGGCACCTTCTCGCGTATCAAGGAAGCAATGATCTTCGCGGTCAACCCGCCTTCCATTCCCGAGCTGGGCGCGGTCGGCGGTTTCGATTTCCGTCTGCAGGACCGCTCCGGCCAGGGCCGCGAAGCGTTGATGGACGTGCGCAACATGGTGCTCGGCATGGCGGCCCAGGATTCGCGTCTCGCGGGCGTTCGTCCCGAGGGCCAGGAACCCGGCCCGCAGGTCTATCTGGACATCGATCGCACCAAGGCGCAGGCGCTCCAGATCGACATGGCCAGCCTCAACGACACCCTGAGTTCCGCCATCGGCGTCTCCTACGTCAACGATTTCGTCCGTGACGGACGCATCCTCAAGGTTCAGATGCAGGCCGATGCCGACCTGCGCAAGACGCCGGAGGATCTGCTCAAGCTGCCGATCCGCAACCGTGCGGGCGGCATCGTCCTGCTCGGCGAAATCGCGCAACCCAAGTGGATCGTCGGCCTGCCCAAGCTGGATCGTTACAACGGCAATCCATCGGTGAAGATCGCCGGCTCGCCTTCACCCGGCCATTCCACCGGCGAAGCCATGCAGGCCATGGAGGAAATCGCCGGCAAGCTGCCGCCCGGATACGGGTTTGCCTGGTCAGGCACCTCGTACGAGGAACGCCTCGCGGGCTCCCAGGCACCGATTCTGTTCGCACTGTCCATGCTGGTGGTGTTCCTTGCGCTGGCCGCGCTCTACGAGAGCTGGGCCATCCCGTTCTCGGTGATGCTGATCGTGCCGCTCGGCATTCTGGGCGCCGTGCTCGCCGTCTTTCTGCGCGATCTGCCCAACGACGTATTCTTCAAGGTCGGCCTGATCGCGATCATCGGTCTGTCCGCCAAGAACGCCATCCTCATCATCGAGTTCGCGCGACAACTGCACGAGGAAGGAATGGGCCTGGTAGAGGCCACCCTGGAAGCCTGCCGGCTGCGGCTGCGGCCCATCCTCATGACCAGCTTCGCCTTCATCCTGGGCGTCATGCCGCTGGCCATCTCCAGCGGTGCCGGCGCCGCCAGCCGCCATGCGGTCGGCACCGGCGTGGTCGGTGGCATGATCGCGGCCACCGTGCTCGCCATCTTCTTCGTGCCGGTATTTTTCGTGGTGATTCGCAAACTGTTCCCTGTCCGGCGTCGTGAGGAACCGCAACATGACTGAACGCAAACCCGAAGGCGTCATCGCGTCGCACACGCGCGCCGCCGCTCTCGTCGCCGCAGCGCTACTGGGCGGCTGTTCGCTGATTCCCGCCTACGAGCGCCCGGCAGCGCCGGTGCCGCAGACTTTCGGCACGGGCCAGCCTGCGGCGGCGCCGGATCTGCCCGCAGCCGCCGAAACCCTGCCCGACTGGCAAAGCTACTTCCCCGACCCCGCACTGCACGCCCTGGTCGAAGCAGCGCTTGCCAACAACCGCGACCTGCGGCTCGCACTCGCCCGCGTCGAAGAAGCCCGCGCCCTGGCCGGCGTCGCCCGTGCCGACCGTTTCCCGACGCTGGCCGCCCAGGCCGACGGCAGCCGCACCCGGACACCGGCGGATCTGAGCAGCACAGGCACGGCGCGCACGAGCAGCCGCTACGATGCGAACCTCGGCATCACCGCCTTCGAGCTGGACTTCTGGGGTCGCGTGGCGGCCCTGAGCGATGCTGCGCGCGCGCAGTATCTGGCCAGCGACGAAGCGGCACAAAGCTTCCGCGTCAGCCTCATCGGCGACGTCGTCAGCACCGCGTACCAGTTCGCCGCCCTGGCCGAACAGTCCCGCCTTGCGGACGAAACACTGAAAACGCGCGCGGAAAGCCTCGACCTTATCCGCAAGCGTTTCGACGCCGGGCTGGCCAGCCAGCTCGACGTGCTCGCCGCCGAGAGCCTCGTCGAAACGGTGCGCGCGCAGGCTGCCGATCTCGCGCGGCAACGCGCGCAGGCCGAAAACGCGCTGCGCCTTCTCGTCGGCGCGACCGATACGGTACCGACCGCATCGGTGCTGGCGCCGCTGTCCGAACTGACGCCCGGTTTGCCGTCCGACGTTCTGTTGCGTCGCCCCGACGTGCGCGCCGCGGAACAGCGGCTGATCGCCAGCAACGCCAATATCGGCGCCGCCCGCGCAGCCTTTTTCCCGCGCATCGCGCTGACCGGCGAGTTCGGCACCGCGAGCAGCGCACTCTCCGGCCTGTTCGGTTCCGGCAGCACGGCCTGGCTGTTCCAGCCCGTGCTGTCCCTGCCGCTTTTCGACGCCGGCCGCAATCAGGCCAATCTCGAAGTCGCCCAGGCCCGCAAGGTCCAGGCCGTCGCGGATTACGAAAAAACCCTCCAGCAGGCCTTCCGCGAAGTGGCCGACGCCCTGTCTGCGCGCACGACGTACCGCGACCAGCTGACCGCACAGGAAGCCAATCTGCGTACGCAGGAAGCGCGGCTCGAACGGGTGCAGGCGCGCGAACGGGCCGGGCTGTCGAGCTATCTGGAAGTGCTCGACGCCAGCCGCGACGCGTTCAGCGCGCAGCAGGCCGTCGTCACGACGCGTCTGCAACTGCAGAGTGCGCGCATCGCGCTCTACAAGGCACTCGGCGGTGGCGCCTGAGGCCCGGCCTCATCGCCCCTGCGGCCGGTAAGGCCATGCCGTCTTGCCGTTCGACTAGAATGTCCGCTTTGTCATAGGAGCATGCGAGATGTCCGAACCCGTTGTCTACGATCGCGCCCCCGCCGAATTCGAACTCGAGCCCGGCGAATACTGGTGGTGCGCCTGCGGCCGTTCGATGTCGCAGCCTTTCTGCGACGGCTCGCACGAAGGCACGGGCATCGAACCCGTTTCGTTCGTCGTTCAGGAAAAGCAGACGGTCTGGCTGTGCAACTGCAAGCACACGAAGACACCGCCTTTCTGCGACGGCTCGCACAATAATCTGCCCGACGATCTGTTCTGAGCATCCGTTCGGCACATGATCACGCAGCCTGAGCACGTCCTGGCATTCTGGTTCGGTCCGGCAGCCAGTGCCGCCGAAACCGCTGCCCGCCAGGGCAAACTCTGGTTCGGGAAGTCGGAAGCCAACGACCGGCTCGTTACGGACCGTTTCCGCGACACGCTGATCGCCGCCCGCGCCGGTGCGCTCGGCCACTGGCGCACCACGCCGCGCGACAGGCTGGCGCTGATCCTCGTCTTCGACCAGTTTCCCCATCACATCCATCGCGATCAGCCGCTCGCTTTCGCCACCGACCCGCAGGCACTCGAACTGGCGCTGACCGCGCTGGGCGAAGGCGATGACCGGCACCTGACGCCCATCGAGCGGGTGTTCCTCTACCTGCCCTTCGAGCACGCCGAATCGCTGTCCATGCAGGAGCACGCTGTCGCCCTCTACGATGCGCTGCTGCGCGAGGCGAATGCGGACGATCGTGATCTGTTCGCAAGCTTTCTCGACTACGCCCGGCAGCATCGCGACGTGGTTGCGCGCTTCGGCCGCTTTCCCCACCGCAACGAAATCCTCGGGCGTGCCTCCACGCCCGAGGAGATCGAATTCCTGAAACAGCCCGGCTCACGCTTCTGAAACCGGGCATGGCCCGCGGTCTGCGCGGGTTCTGGCTCTCGCGGTTACCGCGCAGGTAAAATGGCGGTTTTTCGCGCCCCGGCCCGCCATGCCACGCCAGATTCTCGTCACCTCCGCCCTGCCCTACGCCAACGGCAGCATCCATCTCGGTCATCTGGTCGAATACATCCAGACCGACATCTGGGTGCGCTTCCAGAAGATGCGCGGCCACCGCTATATGTGCGCCGACGACACCCACGGCACCGCGATCATGCTGCGCGCGGAAAAGGAAAACATCACGCCCGAGACGCTGATCGGCCGGGTATGGGATGAGCACACGCGCGATTTCGCGGGCTTCCATATCGGTTTCGACCACTACTACACGACGCATTCGGAAGAAAACCGCAAGCATGCCTCGAACATCTACCTTGCGCTTCGGGCCGCCGGGCTGATCGAGGTCAAGACCATTGCGCAAATGTACGACCCTGTGAAGAACCTGTTCCTGCCGGATCGTTTCATCAAGGGCGAATGCCCGAAATGCGGCGCGGCCGACCAGTACGGCGACAACTGCGAAGCCTGCGGCGCGACCTACAGTCCGACCGAACTGAAGAACCCGGTCTCGGCCGTGTCCGGTGCGACCCCGGTACACAAGGATTCCGAGCACTATTTCTTCAAGCTCGGCGACTGCGAAGCCTTCCTGCGCGACTGGACGACCTCGGGCGCGCTGCAGACCGAAGCCGCCAACAAGATGCAGGAATGGTTCGCGCAGGGGCTCGCGAACTGGGACATCAGCCGCGACGCGCCCTATTTCGGCTTCGAGATTCCCGACGCACCCGGCAAGTATTTCTATGTCTGGCTCGACGCACCGATCGGCTACATGGCGAGCTTCGACCGATACGCCGCCGACCGGGGCCTCGACTTCGACGCCTGGTGGGGACCGGACTCGAAGACCGAGCTGGTGCATTTCATCGGCAAGGACATCCTGTATTTCCATGCCCTCTTCTGGCCGGCGATGCTGAAATTCTCCGGCCATCGCGTCCCGACGGCCGTCCACGCGCACGGCTTCCTGACCGTCAACGGCCAGAAAATGTCCAAATCGCGCGGCACCTTCATCACCGCACGCAGCTACCTCGACGCCGGGCTGAATCCCGAGTGGCTGCGCTACTACTTTGCGGCCAAGCTCAACGGCTCGATGGAGGACATCGACCTCAATCTGGACGATTTCGTCGCGCGGGTGAATGCCGATCTGGTCGGCAAATTCATCAATATCGCCAGCCGTACCGCGGGCTTCATCCACAAGCAGTTCGACGGCAAGCTCGCCGAAGGCGTGGCCAACATCGAACTGATCGGCGCCTTCCAGGCCGCCGCGGACAGCATCGCCGCCCACTACGAGGCGCGCGACTATGCCCGCGCCCTGCGCGAGATCATGGCACTGGCCGACCGCGCCAATCAGTACGTCGCCGACGAGAAGCCCTGGGAGCTGGCGAAGCAGCCCGAAGCGGTCTATCGCCTGCACGAAGTCTGCACCGTCGCGCTGAACTGCTTCCGCCTGCTCGCGCTGTATCTCAAGCCCGTGCTGCCCGGACTGGCCGGACAGGTGGAAACCTTCCTCGACGTCGCGCCATTGACGTGGGACGACGCACAGACGCTGTTCATCCGCCAACGCATCAATCCCTACACGCATCTGATGACCCGTATCGACCCCAAGGCCGTCGACGCCATGATCGAAGCCAACAAGACAACGCTGGAAGCCGCACCGCCGGCGCCCACCCGCCACGCCGAAGCCCAGACGCACGCCGCACAGCCCGCCGCCACGGCCGAAACGATCGGTATCGACGATTTCGCCAAAGTGGATCTGCGCATCGCGCGCATCGCCAACGCCGAACACGTCGAAGGTGCCGACAAGCTGCTGCGCCTGACGCTGGACCTCGGTCCGCTCGGTACCCGCCAGGTCTTTGCCGGTATCAAGTCGGCCTATGCGCCGGAGGCACTGGTTGGGCGGCTGACCGTAATGGTCGCCAATCTCGCACCCCGCAAGATGAAATTCGGCATGAGCGAAGGCATGGTGCTGGCCGCCTCGGGCGAGGCCCCGGGTCTTTTCATTCTGTCGCCCGACAGCGGTGCCCAGCCAGGCATGAAGGTGAAGTAAGTCCAGGGCATGGAAACCCGGCACCTGCGCATTCACGGCCGCGTGCAAGGCGTCTGGTTCCGCGAATCCATGCGACGCCAAGCCGGGCGTCTGGGCGTCGGGGGCTGGGTGCGCAATCTGCCGGACGGCAGTGTCGAAGCCGTGGTTCAAGGCGAGGCCGCTGCGGTCGAAGCGCTGGTGGCCTGGTCGCGCAGCGGACCGCCCCTGGCGCAGGTTGAACGCGTCGAGATCGAAATCGAAAGCCCGCAGGACGTGTTCGGGCAATTCGAGAAACGTCCGGGCCCTACGGATGAATGAGGTCCGGTCGGCGTTGCGCGGGCAAAAAAACGCCCGGCTCGGGGCCGGGCTGAGATCCACCAAAGGAGGAGGATTGGAGGAGACAACACCGACTGCCGTTGCGGCGCATCAGTGTTATTAGAATTTTCTAATATTAGATATCTCCTGTCAAGCCCTGTAGCGAAAAAAATACAACCATGATGATATTGTGCCTATCAAACAACACCCATCCGCGCGCCGGCGCCGCAAAAGGCCCGTTGTTCAATACAAAACGTTAACAGCGCCGGGCTTGAGCCACCCGGCCAGCGATTCGATCAGACGGTCGTCCAGCCGGACCCGCCATGCCTCGCCCAGCCGCACCCGGCATTGCGCCTGGCCATTGCGGTAATCCACCCACACGGGACAGCCACCCTCTTCCAGCGTGTAAGGCGAGAGCAATTCGGCCAGTTTGCGGCCGCTGGATTCGCCGTTGCAGCTTAGACGCAAGCCCCGGGCAAAGCGTGTGCGGGCGCCCGCCAGGTCGTAGATGCGGTCGGCCGTCACCCGCACGCCACCGGAATAGTCATCGCGGTTGACCTTGCCCTCGACGACCAGGAGCGCGTCTTCCTTCAACAGATGCCGGTACTGCTCGTAGAGCTCGTTGAAAATCACGATCTCGACCTGGCCGCGCGCATCGTCCAGCAGCAGGATCAGCATCTTGCCGCGCCGCGTCATCTGGGTGCGCAGGGAGACGGCCACGCCAGCCATGACAACCGGCTCGCGGGCCGGCTCCAGGGCATTCAATGGCTTCTTGGCGAACGCGCCGACCTCTTCGGCATAGGCCGTGAAGGGATGGCCGCTGAGATAGAATCCGACCGCGGATTTTTCCTGCAGCAGGGTTTCGGGTTCGCTCCAGCGCGGGACCTCGACCAGCGCTTCCTCGATCGCATCCGTCTCGCCGAACAGGCCGACCTGGCCGCCGCTCTTCGCCGCACGGTCCGCCGCCTCCAGTGCCGCGCCGACCGAAGCGAAAAGCTGTGCGCGATGATCGGAGAGCGCATCGAATGCGCCGGCCTTGACCAGCGCTTCCAGCACCCGGCGGTTGAGATAGCGTTTGTCGACGCGGCGCACCAGATCGAACAGGCTCCTGAACGGACCATTGGCCTCGCGCTCGGCTACGATCGCGCCGATGGCCGCCTCGCCCGTGCCCTTGATCGCGCCGAGCCCGTAGCGTATCTCGGTCTCCGACACCGGTTCGAAACGATGCAGCGAACGGTTGATGTCCGGCGGCAGGATGGCAAGACCGTTGGCAAGACAGTCCTCGATGAAGACGCGCACCTTGTCGGTATCCGACAGTTCGGACGACATGGTCGCCGCCATGAATTCCGCCGGGTAGTAGGCCTTGAGCCAGGCCGTGTGATAGGCCACCAGCGCGTAGGCCGCCGAGTGCGACTTGTTGAAGCCGTATTCGGCGAAT
>ERZ781398.3639-NODE-3639-length-11858-cov-11.251716_pt1 | contig 11858 bp, 8 predicted proteins | sample MGYA00433077_ERZ781398 | MGnify/ENA primary metagenome ERZ781398 (study PRJEB29847, sample SAMN06458254) | wastewater metagenome | isolation source: Wastewater bioreactor | place: South Africa: Cape Town | study: EMG produced TPA metagenomics assembly of the... | reverse complement strand
CATATCGATAGACCTGCCGTTTGGGAAGGAGATAAGACCACGCGGACCCACTGGATGGAATTTCGGGTATTTGCTCAGCAAGGTACACATTTGAGCAAGCCACCCACCCAGGCTGTGACCTGTAACTGTGACGGAAAAGTCGTTCCTCACAAACTTTTGGTTTTCTTCCTTTAAGGCATTGTTCATGAGAGATTGATATGTATGCCAATCCGTCTTCTGAACTACATCACGTGTGACGATGTTCAAAGCAAGCATGATGTCCGTCTTCAAATGCTCGAAGTTCTGGGTTCCGCGATGGACAATTACTAGCTGCTTTGCTGGATGGTTTAAGAATGATGAGCACTGGAATCCTGTGAAACAGATATTTTACATCAGATGACGTTTATTAAATGAATGACAATGTTCTTACCGTTGTAGTTGGTTCTAGTACCCAACTGCCATTTTCTACTATGAAGAAAATCTACCATTTCTTTTATTTTGATTTTTGCCTTTTCATCTTCTGGGATTTTATGAATGCAAGAATACCCGATGTCTATGTAGTACTCCAAGTTGACCATATATGCCAGCTCCAAAATAGAAGGATACGAACCAGCACCAGGGTTTATCGGAGTGTTTGCAATTAACCTGAAAAGTTCTCCGCAATTATTGCAGGACATTATGATAACTTTGACAGTGTTGTTTTGTGATTAAATAGCTGAAAAAGAAATAAGAGGAATAGAATAAACACATACGCACATATAAATACTTCAAAAGCGAAGAAGATAAGAATTTACCAGTTTTTGAATTTCTAAATTTTGGTCGATTTGCGTCAAAAAATAAGCGAACGAAAGAGAAAATAAAAGATATGAAATGAAACAGATACAACTCGAAAAAAGAAAGAAAGAAACGAACGAAATGAGAACTACGTGCTCGCTGGCATATATGCTACGAAATAAGCGAACGAAAGAGAAAATAAAAGATATGAAATGAAACAGATACAACTCAAAAAAAGAAAGAAAGAAACGAACGAAATGAGAACTACGTGCTCGCTGGCATATATGCTACGAAATAAGCGAACGAAAGAGAAAAAATAGACGTCGGTACTTTTACTCTGTCATTTTTGTATCTATTGAGGGTGAGGGTGAGTAAAGCAATTATGATCGATTTCGACTTTGCTTAAGGGACTCGTCAGATAGTTTTAACTAGATATCGATTCAAATGACCATAAGATCATAGATACGATGCAGAATCTACACTATTTATATGAGATATATGTGATCAAAACTCATTAATTACATATATGCAGTTAATGACGGTGCTATATTATGATATTTAGAACAATGTTATTAGAATTGATCCATCGAGTGATGATTGCTTACTTTGTATTTTCGACGTTAAGATTTGTAAAAATTTGTTTCGTAATGACAATATTGAAAAGATTTTATTCATTTTTACATCAAATATAAGAGAAAATTTTCAAGTATAAATTCGAAACGATGTAATAACTCGAAAATCGGTTAATATGTGCGGCTGTTTACACGATAACTTTTGAAAAGTTTATCTAATTGTCATGAAATGTTGTACATGGAATGATCTCATTAATATCTCAGTCGAGTTCGAAGGTGAGAATAATTCGTTAAGAAATAGCTCACCCCTCTCTTAAACTTTTCTGTTGGCTTAAAATTTCACTGATTGTCAACTAAAACAAACTGAAATCAGCCAATAGCGCAACCAAGATTTTTCGAGTAGTGGGTAAACTTCTCTTGTATCGAAAAAAATCGATGGGCAAAATGGGCGGTAATTTTACCAATAGGCAAAAATTTCTTGGTTCGACGAAGGATTGATAACATAGAAAAAATACAAAACAAAATGAAATGAGGTTGTTTTAATTAAAAAATGCATTAAACACGTAGATTTTAAACCTGAGTTAGATGTGTTTTAGCCTATTTCAAGTAATGAACTGTGGAGTTCTATCAGAGTTAAACTAGAGAGAATTTTATATGGGCGAATAGTACAAAACAACAAGTATACATGTACACTACATAGGACGATGATTTATTGCTCGTAAATGAAACATTTCGGGGAAATCGTATTACGATCATATATCACCGTATCGTATCCAATTTACAACTACCATCAAGGGAACTGATAATCGAGTATTCAATTATTTACGATGTTTTACACACGATGAAATATAATCGTATACGGTATCAACCAAACGAATGAGATGTCTTTTATAATAGTCGTTTATAACTGTGCACATGTCTTACCTGAGGATTTCAGAGAGAATTTTATAGGAAGTGGTAGAGCAAAAACACATATATACACTGGTTCAGAGAAAAAGAAGTTTCAGTGGGCAAAAAGTTACTTATAAAAATTTCAATGGGCAAACTTCTAAATGAAATGGGCAATTGCCCATTTGCCTCTCCCTTGATTGCGCCACTGAAATCAGCGGATTTTCTGTCAGGATAAAAAACTGTCTTGATTTTATTGATGATATTAAAAATAGTACCGATATTCAAGATTAATATGTCTGTTTAATAAAGAAACTCTACCACCATAAATACCATTTTCCATTAATCATTTCTATAGTGTAATCATCAAGAAGACTGTCCGTTTGAATTAAAATCTGCAATTATTTCACTAAATCTTTACATAATTTTGATATACATAATAAAGATAAATAACGAGTACTTTTGCCAATTTTCGATAATAGAAATTGTATTATTGATTCCGAGTTTTCTTTGGATAAATTTATTGTAAGATATTCTACGCGAGGAAAAATGCTAGTAAGCAGTTGAATTTGATCTAATGTGCATTCTTATTCTTAGACATTTAAAACATTGTATATTGCATGTAATGAAATTGATGATGAAGGAGCAAAATATCTCAGAGATGTATTACAATATAATACAGTAAATTTATTTATATATATATTTATAAAAATTAAGATAAATATTGTTTTAATATATGTAGACAGTTGAAAAATTGATTGCTCATCGTATTCAAAAAAGTGATCAAGGTGTTGCATATGTAATGAATGGATTTCAAAATAATAGAGTAAATAAATAAAAAAAAGAAATATTTTTCATTTATTTTCATATTTTTTTTATAGACATTACAAATATTTCCTACTGGTTTATAAAAAAAAATAGTGATGAGATTATTTATATTTATTAATTTAAAATACAAGTAACGTTCATCGAGAGTCGATTCACTTGGCCCTCGACTGAATGTATTAGTGTGCGCGTATATAAAGTTTCAATTAAAAACGATCGACTATACGTATATGTATTAGAAAGTTTTACCATACATCATTTTGAGCAGTACCTCCACCCTCAAGTGGCGTCCCTACGGTCCGCCACTTCTGACTCAAGCTGCCACATTTTTCCGGCTCATGCATAAATAGTTTTTGAATAGCTAGGTCGAAATGATTATAGATATCTCAGAAGGACCACTTTATAGTTTTCTAAGTACACCAATAGAGTCGGAAAACTTCACATCTAATTTGACATAATCACACTTTAACAAAAATCGCTATTTCCTTCAAAAGTCCATCCCCTGACCGAGAAAATCGATTTCAAAATTTTTCAATTCTGACAGCAGATTCGGATTCCCCATGGCCGATTACCTTTGGTCAAACTTCATAAAAGTAAGGCTAAATGTTTTTTTGACCCGGCACAAACAAACCAACAAACTCATTTAATTTTTTTCATATGACCCTCCTTACAGTCGAGGGAATAAAGATAAAATCTAGTCTATTTTTTTAAAAAGACGAATGAATTCGAACTGTCATAATAGATTGATAACTTTTCAAATAGATGTAAGCTTTTAACATTTTTTCTTCTATTAATACCATTTATAACATGACGTGATTTAGTGACTAAATCTGAATTCATAATTAAAACAAGCACGATATCTACGACAGACACGTAAGCTTAGAAATTGAAAATTTGTCGTCTGTAATCATAAGAATCTATCATTCATATTTGGATGAATATGAATAATTCAGTTTTTTTGGTAAAACTATTTTCAAAACAAAATTGAATGTGACATAATTCAAAGACGGAATGAACTCTATAGACTAGACTAGTTTTCAATTTGATTAGTACATTAAATCAATTGACAATAATATAACATGACCTGCATCAAATAAATCCATTGTTACATTACAAAAACCCGATATAGACTGACGTCTTCTTTGCCGAACAATTAGTCTTCTCCGTAAAAAGAACACGGTTTCCGTTTAAAATACTAAAAACAAGATTCTTCGTATATTTCGGATCGATTTTTACTTAGCATTCAATCGATGTAAGTTTTCTTTGTTTTTTTTTATTCTAAACGAATCAATTGCCTTGTTGTTAATATTTTTTTCCTATTCTTCGAGGAAATATGTTCGAACAACTTCCTTATTTAACATATTATTAATTATAAAATTTTTGATTCATCGACGTACGCTGTCAGCTATTTATTATTCTTAGCATTTTTAAGATTATGTTATCTTGGCAAAACAAAATATTGACAGTTTTATAATTTACATTTATCAATGATGGAACTATATCGCATATAGTTCGAAATAATATTCATAATCATCATTTATACGAAGTCGATAGTAATCATTTCAGTGAACACGCAAGAAGATGAAAAAAAATGGAAGACATTGTCTCATATTCATTCTTATCCTTTATTTTTTTCTCTATTTTTACTTCTTTCCTAGTAAATTGTTGTTCTTGGTAGAGCTGTTTGAAATTGCACGCCGGTTGTAAAAAAAAAAAGGAAAGAAAGAAGAAGAAGGAAAAACGAATAGTATATCAAGCTCAATTGTCGTCATCGTTGGCTTGTAAAAATAATGATGATAATCAAAGAAGTGTATACATCGATATATTCATATTTGCTATTAGAAATTTATATGCCGAATGAAGAAATATAGAACTCGTTCATCATTCCAAACGATCAATGTCACAGCATACATTTTGGATTTTTCGCTAATTGTTTCACACTTAGAATACAAAAGGGAAATAAGAAAACAGAGAAAAGATAGAAGAAGAAGAAGAAAAGAAAAAGAAGAGAAACTAGGTTTCATTTTTCTATTCTATTGTTTTGGCGTTGTTGTCTCTTTGGCTATTGAGAACAAAGACGAGAAACTATAGTCGAACCCGTTTGGATATGAAAGGGAAGGGAATTTCATTTGAAGATTGTTTTTACAGACATATCTCTCTATTTATATATGATTCTATTACTATTATTGTATATGTGTTACTGTTGATGATGTTTTCTCAGTCGTTTGAGATCGCGGAGAAAAAACGACGAAGAAGCACAGGGATAGTAGTCATAGAACGTTTGAGCCTCTAGGCTAATAGACACACTTCAACACATGCTGACAGAAAAATAGCAGTATCTCACCGACACTTGAATTAGAACGGACGTGTGTGTATGCATCAGTTTGAGTATTATTCGTTACAAATTTCTAGTTGGATCTTTTATTCTATTTCTCTTTTTATTTTCATTCGTATAGTTGTACTATAGGTACTATGACAAGGTGAAATACTTTTTTTTCTTCTTCTTTTCGATAATCTTTTTTCCTTTCTTCTTTCTTTTTCTGATATTTCTTTTACAGATGAGGATACACGCTTAAATGCGTTTTCTAACGAGTGTTCCCGTGTTTTTCTTTTTCTATCGAACACTGAACATCTCGAAGTGTATTCACCGTATTGTCGTTAACTTTTCCCTATATTGAATCGGTATTATTACATCTAGCTATATATATTTATATACGCTGATGGATGTGCGTGTTTCCGTTGCTAACTATCGTTGTCTTGCTTGAAAGAACAAGACTTTATTGCTTAGATGATTATTTTTCTACTTGGTAACACGCAATATGGGAGAATGTGGTCTATGGTTCCTACCAGTACAATTACTGTTTGTAATAACAATAGTCGACATTGCTAAATCTCAAGTGATCTTCTTGTCTTGTTACCAAGATGAACAAAAAAAAACTAATAATAATAATAATAATAAAATAAAGAGAAAAAAAACAGAACGACAATAAATAGTAGCGTTTTCCTTCATCTTTATCTTTTTTTTCTTCTTTTCTTTAGAAATTGAATACGTATATGCGCACTTAAAAGTAGTTGACTTTACTGCTAATCAATAATTGTCGTATAACCCTGGATATTATTTTCTCCTTTTTCGTCCGTAATCATCATCATTATATTCTTCTTCTTTTTCTTCATCTCTTTATTCTTCTCAATCATAAAAAAATTGTAAGGTCGATTGATTAGCTAGATAGACAGAAAAACAATCGATGAATATTAGTTTTTTCTTCTTCTTCTGGTCCCATCATGAATGCATTCGACACGCGTAGAAGCAGAAAAATGGTCATAATTCTCCATCTAGCTAAGATGCATGATTCTCTGAAACATGCAAATTCGATACGCCGCCGGATAAAATGGAGTAATGAGCAAATATGTGCGTGTAGTCAAAAAAAAATTGTTTCTTCTTTTTTTCTTTTTTTTTCCTCTATGCGTTCATGACAAAAAAGAAACTCAGACAAAATGTGTCTATACACAGATATATTTAGGTTTTATTTTTTATTTCTTTATATATAAAATATTATAGGGCATCACCTTGCTTTTGAATATGTTTTATTTTCTATAAATTAATAGAGCAAATACACTTGACAAGTCGAATATAAATGTATTTATTGTCAATGAGGTCTCAATCTCATTTGTCTTTCCTTGCTATTCAATACGACAAACAATCAGATTTGTCTTTATTACATAAATATATATATATATATTATTTTTCTTTTCCATACGGCAATCATTTGTCACTTAAGTCAACGTTGTTTTCCAAGAGATAGTAGCGCTCGATAAATTCTCGTTTTTTTTCCTGCTAACTATTTTTCCAATGTTGTCTATTTTCTTTTTTTTTATTTTCTCATTCAAGATACCTAAGATATGAACATTTCTATGTTGAAAGAAAAAAAGAAGTCAACAAACGTTTTTTTTTTCTGTATTCATGGATAAATGATTAAGAAAGATTTCTAAATGAAGGACGCCGGCAACGGTTCTTATGTATGTCCAAATGATCGACAATTACAACTTCGGGCAAAGTAAACTCTTGTTGTTGTTGTTGTTGTTATTGTTTTTATTTTGTTTATGAATTCATTTAGACTCAATTCAGGATGGTCATTTCATACAGGTCGTGCACCACGTAGTGCAAGTGCAACACCATCATCTCGTTTTGGTAGTGCTGCTGCGGCTGCAACGACTGCGGCTACAAATGGTAATCAATCATTATGTGATGAAGAATTAGAAAGAATAAAAAAAGTTCTCGAACGTGCACAGCGTATCGAACTCATTGAACAAGAACGAGTCGGGTATGATAAATGAGAATAAAACACAATTTTACTTATCACATGTGTATATTCATGATTAGAAAACTCATCGATCGACTTGATAATATGAAAAAACATGCGACAGGAAATGGTTCCTCTCAATGTGTTCTATGTGCAGATAGTTTTGGAATGTTAGGTGCATCTGCAGTCATTTGTGTAGATTGTCGTAAAGTAGGATTATTAGAAGACACAAAAAAAAAAGAAGATGCATTTGTTTTTGTTTCTGCTCTTCGATAGTCTGTATGCAATAAATGTTCGATTGAAACTGTTTTTAATCAACAAATCATAACGTTGTGCAAGATTTGCAGTGAAAATCGTGAAGTAAACATGTTTTTTTGATTTTATTATTAATAAATACAAAAATCAAATGATTTTTTTTCTTGTTCGAATTCAGTTATGGAAAAAATCAGGTGCTTGGTTTTTCCGTGCCTTGCCTACACGTACAAGTTTACCTTCAAATGTCAAACCGTCCGCATCAGCTATTTCATCTGTCACAACTAAAAGTGACAGTATATCGATTGATGATGATTCAAGTTCAGATGGTCGACGAACATCATCAAGTCTAAGTAAAACATTTCGACAAATTTTCAACCAATCTATCAATCTTTTGTTATCTATAGCGATACCAACGAATAATTATACAACAGTTAGTTCATATCAACAAAATTATGACGATACAAATTTAATGAATGGACGAGAACGAGATGAAAGTATCGATTCATTTAAAACTGATGAACGAAGTTCGAAAAGTATGAACATTCTTTTTTTTGTTTGCACTATTGAATATGAAAACGATCCTCGTTTTTAGTTTCTGAACTTTCAATTGACGAATATATTCCTAAATCTCAAACACGTTCATCATCACAACCTCCGCATGCATCCTCATCTTCTCCATCACCGATCCCATCGATTGCATCGAATAATATACCATCACCAACTCATATTCGTCCATTATCATCTGTTATTATTAATGCTTCGCCTGTATCAGATGATTGTGGATTAGGTTTACTTGATTTCGATATTGTTTGGAAAGAAACTTTAAATATTCTCACAATAACTTTAATTCGAGCTCGTTCTTTACGTTCGGCTGATGTCAATGGACTTTCTGATCCTTATGTTAAATTACATATTGTGCCCGGTGTTGCTCGAGTAACAGCGATTTGACATGAAATCCATTTAAATGATTTTCTAATTCTCGTCTGTTTTACAGGCAACTAAATTACGTAGTCATACAATTCATCGAACATTAAATCCTGATTTTGATGAAACTCTAGTTTACCACGGCATTTCGTCTGATGATATGAGAAGTAAATCACTCAAGTAAATCGAAACATAGTTTTTTTTTATTCATCGTGTTCTATTTATTTGAACTTTTGTTTTTTTTCTTTTGAAAAGATTTTCTGTTCTCGACGAAGATTCAGTTGGTGCAGATTTTCTTGGTGAATATCGTCTCAAACTCTCCAATCTCAAAGCAGATGTTCGCGAAGCTTATTCCGTTTTTCTACAACATAAAACAGACGTACGTAAATCTTTCATTTCGATTCACATTCACATCGAATGCAATGTTGACACGAACACATCATCTGATTGATTTTCTTTTCTGTTCATTTAGGATACCGAGGTAATTTCAATGTTCTTCTTCTTCTTTTTGAACGAATTTCGCTTTTGTTTTCCTTGCACTTCATATTTGGTTTTTGCCAAAAGAAAATTATATGCAGAAGACATAATCTTACTAATTGACTGATGTTGTTGCTATCTTTTTGTTTTTGTAGTCGAACAATGACGAAGATAAGAATGAACGTGGTAAAATCCTTATAAGTCTCTTATATTCGAAATTAACGTCGAATTTTCATGTTAAAATCATTCGTGGTAATCATTTGTTACCGATGGATTTCGGTCAAACATCGGATCCTTATTGTAAATTACTTCTATATCCTTTTACTGATACAAGTACGAAATCACTATTTAAAACATCAGTTAAAAAGAATACATTACAACCGGAATTTAACGAAGAATTCATTTTTCCACATATTCAATTGCAAGATTTAATTAGTAAAACTTTGCAAATAACTGTTTATGATAAAGATGTAGGAAAGAAAGATGATTATATTGGTAAAGAAAATACGACGAATTTTGAATAATAAAGATTTATTTCGGTTGTACGTATTTAGGTGGCTTTGAATTAGGACAATCGGCATCAGGAGATGAATTAAAACATTGGTTATTAATGGTTAAATCACCTGAACAATGGATTGATATGTGGCATAAACTCAAACCAGATCAATATCAAACAACTCGACGTCAACGAGAGTCTCAGACATCTCGATAGGATGATTTAGTATTTGGAAATTTGAACAGATGATTATTTTTTTTTTGTTCTTTTTATTTGTGAATGTTTCGTAATGATACGCAAAATGAGAGATTTTTTTTTGAAAAAAGAAACAAATATACACCTACATATATACATATACATATAAAAGACATCTACTATATAAACATTTATCTGCATTGACAGGGATTTTGTCTTCGTCTTCCTCTTTTCTCTTAGAATACCGATTCGATTAGAGACGTATCATTTTCAATCAGAGACAAAAAATTATTATCAAATAGCTGCTCCTGATGTTCATTTAAATCGTTTTTTATCTTTCTGTGTTGTGAACTTTGCTGTTCAGTTTATTTTTAAAAAAATAATAATAAATCTCACATACATATATCAACGCCATCTTTGAAAAGAAGAAAAGAAAGAATTACAACATAGGTCGATCGTTGCATAGAAACCTAATTGACACATGCAGAAAAATACTACGATTCAGTCTTATACGAAAAAATATTTATGGAGCAAATACAAGTTTTATCTGCTGTTTGTAAGAAATTAAATTATGATATTGAAGTGTTAGCAAATCAAATAGCCGCACGTGAAACAACTATCGCACAATTTGATGGAACACAACGTGCACAAGATGATCAACTTCGACAATTTAATGTTGATTTACAAATGAAATTATCACGAACGGATACAGCTGTACAACGATTACAATCAGATATTGAACAATTATCATATGCACTTCGAGATGCAATCAATGGACAACAAGAACTAAATCGAACGAATGCACAACGTCATCAAGAATTAAAATTAGAAGTAAACATATTTTGTTGATATTGAAAATTGCTGATATTTTCTGTTTTCACAGATATCTGGATTAGCACAACGTATTGATCGAATATTTAATGAACAACAAGTCGTTCTACGTACATTCGAAAGTGATACAGCTCGTGCTCTTTCGACAGCTGATTCTCGTTCACGATCGTTTGTTGATGAACTTCGTACGCAAATATTTTCGACTAAAAGTCAAGATGTAACCGAACGTGAACGTGCCGAACAACGAATCAATCAACGTTTCGACGATGTCAAACGAACTTTAGAAAAATATGTAACAGAAAAACAAAATTGTCTTCATCGAATATTTTTGTTATTGTATTTAGGAACGACTTGAAAAACGTATTGATGATGCTGTTCATCAATTCGAACGAAAAAGTGCGAATCTACACGATCATTATAAACGAGCAGTTTCAGATTTAAATCGAAACAATGAAGTACAATCAAACAATTTTTTGTTCGTTATTGATTGTTATTATTATTATTTTTTCTATTTGAATAGTCTATTGAACAAGCTGTTTCGAAACGTTTCGATGATAAATATCAACGTACATTGGCAAATTTAGAAAAATTAAAACAAGAAATGCGAAATTGTTTTGAATCACTCGAAGGTTCAGTTAAATCATTACAACGTATAACCGATGGTCGAATTAAAGGAACCGAAGAAAAATTAGATAAAGAAGTTGAAAAAATACGCAGTACAGTTGTTCTTATTTAAAAAATAAGAAAATATTTAAAATAACAACCATATTCATTAATAATGATATATACGTATATTTACTATATGTGCGTACCTGTAATTTAACCTTGAATAAATATTGTAGAATAACATGATTGAATTTTAAAATGATACTGTCTAATGAAATATTATTATTCATATATTAATGAGTACTAATATTTCTAGTTCGTTTTTCTCTGCAGTCACCTTTTCAATACTTTTTTTTTCTCTTTCTCTCTGTTGAAAAGTGCATGTCTATACTCTCGTAAACGTTGACTTTTCGCTCTTCTATTTTTTTTCTGAATGATTGATGTTCGCCTATTTTGAATAAATACTTGTTATTATTATCGCTTACGTGAATAAATCAAATATGATACTTATCTTTACATTTTCTTATTTTATTTTTTTTGACAGACAGACTGTGACTAGAAATATATCGAAAATGAAAGAGAAAACCATTGAATATTAATCTATAATTATAAATATTGGCCTTGAGAAATTTATTTTTGAGTGCGCATTATTAGTATCAATGAATAAGAATCGATATCTGTAGAAAAATGATAATTTATTAGATTTTTTCCTTTTCAGCACTTAAATAAACAGCT
>ERZ781398.3634-NODE-3634-length-11868-cov-4.281385_pt1 | contig 11868 bp, 7 predicted proteins | sample MGYA00433077_ERZ781398 | MGnify/ENA primary metagenome ERZ781398 (study PRJEB29847, sample SAMN06458254) | wastewater metagenome | isolation source: Wastewater bioreactor | place: South Africa: Cape Town | study: EMG produced TPA metagenomics assembly of the... | reverse complement strand
CCATCATTTGGATGTCTCATCACAGCTGCATGTCTTAACCAACCGAGAAACGATTGAAATTCATTAAAGACAAGTTGATTTTGTGAATCTCGTCCTGCGATGATGATTTCTGTTTGATCTTTAATTGTACTATTATTAATTGTAATTTTCACTTGATTTTGTGTTTCCCATCGACGTTTCATTGGTTCGAATAATTTCGGCATTTTAGAAACAATTTGAAGATTTTGTTCCATGAGTTTATATTTCGCTGGTTCTAATTTTTCTGACCAAGCATTTGTTAACATAAATCTCTTTTCTTGAATTAATTGATGAAGAATATCTAATTCAGCTTCGAGAACATTGCCAGCTGATCCTTCGAGAATTAATTCATTGTTATTCAATTGTATTCGAACATTTGAAAAAAGTTGTTTGACTGTTGAAAGAATATTTTCATTATGAAGTTTAGCTTGTTCGACAGTATTGAGTTTGATTTGCCGTTGAAATGTATATTCAATCCATTGGGGTTGTATTTCGCCAACAAATGAAAGTACAGCCGAAGCACGAACTGATGATGAAAAACGAATGTCACGTGCAAGAACAAGTGCAACAGGTGGACTTGGAAATTTTCTTGACAATGTCGATTGAAGATCGAGTACAGCAATGTCTGATCGTGGCGGAGAATATCGTGTAAACATATGTGTTTTACCTTGTAGTTCTTTCATAGAAACGAAAACATTTTCATGAAAACCATTGAGTAAAGCTCGTGCAATCGATTCCCAATTCTCGCCGCTTGATAGTTGTGCTTTACTCGAGTATTCTTTCAAATGTGCGAACGATTTTTCGAGACTTTCATATCGTCTCAATGCTTGTCGAAGAACATGTTGAATCGACGTCAAGCCTTTAGCTCGACAGATGTTGCCTAAATTAAATTGTGAACGATGTACACTTTCTCGAATTAAGAGAATGACATTCATAACTTTTAATAGCGACATAAAATCACCGTCAGAACATTTCAGATGATCAGGAATTAATTTTAATACTGATGAAGTATTTAGAACACCTAAAATCGATGAAAGAACGATTAAATCACGACCACAAGCGTATTGATTCAATGCAGCTGCAACTGATTTTGACATAGCTAATGAACCGAAATCGGGTAATTTAGCAATTTCACTGCCAACTGCAGTCAATCGATCTTTGGTATCCAAAAGACCTAAAAACAAAAGCAATGTTTCATTAAATAGAATAGAAATAGAACTCACGTAAACGTTTCAATTCTTCCATTGCTGAGTTGATCGCCTTTGTATTCGGCGGATCAGGTAAGAATTGTTTGAGATAATTGAGTCCGTTTTTAATAATCGATTTTCTCAATGAAAATTCGATATTCATCAATTCCGATTGGCAAATCTGTGGTGTCGGATATTTTTTATCTTCAACTTTGAAATCATACAATGCATAATATTCTCCGGATTGTGTTCGTCCGAGTCGACCAAGACGTTGTTTTATTGTTGATTGTGCAGCTCGAATTTCCATGAGTGTTGTTTGTTTTTTCTCGGAATCATAAATAGGAATATTAATCATGCCTGTATCGATGACATATTTCAATGATGGAAATGTCAATGATGTTTCGGCAACAGTTGTCGAAAAGAAAATACTGCCCTGTTCGATAAATTGTTGTTGATCATTGGCTGATTGAGATTGAATAAGTTCGTGAGCAATCAATATTCCACGACTGATTTCATTGAGAAGAGAAACACATTGTTTAACTTCAGTGACACTGCTAACAAAACAAAGAATTTGATCATGACGATGACGTTTTTTGCATAATTCTTGAACTAGATCTAAGATGTTTTGATTAGGTCGATTGATTGTATCTACTCGGTAGAGTGTGCCAAGCGAAGGCATTGTAAATTCATTGACTGTAATCTGAGAAATTCGTCGAAATAGTTCAGGAACTGAAGAATCCAATGTTGCCGACGAAATGATGATTTTGATTTTAGATCTGAGCTGCGGTTTTTCTGTTAACATTCGAGCAAAAAGTGCTAAGCAAAGATCAATGTTTACCGATCGTTCATGAACTTCATCGATAAAGAAAACAATCGGTCGATCAGTTTTAATTTGATCACTGATAAAATTCTCGTCATGTAAAAGACGTTCTTTGAGTAAACCATCAGTCAAATAGAGAATAGGTGCATTGACATTACGTTCATCACCACTCACAGCCCAACCGGCTAATTTCGGTTCTTTTGGATGGCTAAGCATTGTTTTATTAACACGATCACAAATAGCTGTACAAGGCAGCCGACGTGGTTGTGTAACAAGAACTTTCTCGTATGCTTCAGCAATGAGCAAAGCTGGAAGTAAACTTGATTTTCCCGAGCCAGTCGATGTTGCAATTGTAATTACAGTATTATTTTCAACTCGATCTAATAGATCATTAGATAGTTCGTATAAAGGTAATTGCAAAAGAAAACATCGATAATACAACATGATACGTTGTAATAATTTAGGAATTTTGCTTAATTGTTCAAATTTACAACCTCGATAGATCGGATTGGTTCGAAAATCTTGTTTGATACCGTCGATAAACTTATTTAAGACTTGCAGAGATTTATCCGATGGTTTCTTTTCGAATTTCGATCGTTCAGAAAAGACCTGTTGTTTAACAAATTCATCTAATGCTTCATATTTCAATATTTCGATTTCAGACTCGAAAAGATTGTCGTTGAGATATTTTGTTGTCAATCGTTTTATTGAAATCGATGATTGAAAACTCGAATCATTAACACAATTATCAACCATTTCTTTTGCTTGACGTGTGATATACTTATCATACTTTCGTTGATATTCATCGATTTTCGTTTGAATTAATTGTTGAAAACATTTTATAAACGATCTCCAATCTTGTGAATAGGAAATTTGTTGAAACATAATATTATTCATCGAACGTAGGACAGCATTTAAACGTCGATGATAATAACCTTTTGCTAGTTCGGTCGATTTTGTTAACCGTTGTAAACGTTGTAGAATAATTTTAAATTCATCATGATGCGCTCGAACACCAAACAATGTAACAGTTGAATACTGTTCATCGGTTTCTGTTATACTTAAATTAGGAATACCAATGAAATAATCATGAGTTTTATATTTTGTTCGGAGATGTTGAATAATAAATTTTTGTCTACTTGAGATAAATTGTTGTGCAAGGATACTATCGACGTTTTCGTAATCAATACATTTCATTTGTTTAGTCAAATCTTGTAGCTCTTGTTCATGTCGTTGTCGACTAGCTAATTGTCGTTGAAGATCACGAAGTACTTCATTTGTACGTTCTAATTTCTTTTCTTTTTCAGTACTTAGCTTGTCTTTTGATTTTTCGAGTTCTTTGACTTTCATTTTCTCTTGTTCGATTTGTTCTTTTAATTCATCGATTTCAATTTGTAAAACATCATTTATAACACTTGCTTTTTCTTCTTTTAAAGCTTTATTGGTATGTTCTTCAATGGCTGTTTCTTGAGATTCATCACTAGAATTCTTAGCAAAATATGCATCAATTGACATATCAGTCTTTTCTCGAAGCATTTTATCCGTTGGAGACAGATCTGCTGGATTACTAAGTTCACCAACACTGTATGTACCAGGAGTATTTTCTATATTTTTCTCGTGATCAATACCATCATCATTAGTTACTTCACTGGTCGAAGCAGCCGCTTGTATAGCAGTTTCATCGACATCTTCATCTTCATCTTCATCAACTAAATCATTATTACTTTCGGACGAATCTGGTGTTGTTGCCTGTGAACATTCTTGTTGATGTGCTGTAGTGAAAGGTTTTGGTTGAATCGTAGCTGGAGGATTATAATTATCGACAGGAACAATTTTTTTATTTGCTAGATCAGTACTTGATACTAATTTTGGTATCCATCGAATGCATCCAGTTATTGTTTGGGCGTGATTTGAAAATTCGAATGTTTGCAGATTAAAAATTATTTGTTCGCCTACATAGGGAACATTGATATCGATTACTTTTCGCCGACAATTCATTGCTTCATCGATTAGTGAACTTGTCTTCATATCACAAGCATACCAAGTATTTAAATGCAATTGGAATCGTTTGTTTGTCATTTGTGGAAAATGTAGAGCTTTGAGTAGAGAATTTTTGTCAGCTGTTGCATTTGTTTGTTCATGTTGAATAATCATAATTTGCCACAGTGAATAACAATCGAAATTGAGAATACTTGAGCCACGACATCGAACCCATGCCATGTTTTTATTTTGATCTTCTTCGTGTCGACCTGATCGACAAAAATCAGTCATGGTTACGCTATATAAACCTTTAGCAACTACTAAATAGATTTGTTTTTCGAATTGTTCATTGATGGGTAAAAGAGATTTATGTAATAAATCCGCTTCAGTTCCTGAGAATTTATACCATTTCGTATCTTGAAATGGTTTATATTCCCAAAAAGAATCTCGCATTGGTCGACGACTATCATCCATAATACGTCGATCAGGTAAAGATTTTGGCGGATCAATCGAATAATTAATAATTAAATAGCTCATAAAATATTTTTTTATATCAGCATGCCGTTCACCATTCATAATCGGTGTTTCATTGGCTTGATTTTCAATGAAATAATCTGCATCATGTTCAACTAAATATTTAACAATATCTAAATGCTTATTATAGCAAGCTGCATGCAATGCTGTTGAAGCAGCCGATGGTTTCGGAATAAAATCTTCTTTGCATGAATTCAAAGCAAAATCAGCATCACGTTGATTTTGTGCATTGACAGAGCAATGGGCTTCCTCGATTAAATATTTTAAGAGTTCGAAATGATTATTTCTTGCCGTTGAATATAGTAATGTTGTTTCCCACATGCCTGGTTTATCTTTGTATTCAGGATATTGTGTAATAAATTGTTTGACTACTGCTAAATCTCCATTATATGCGGCTTGATAAGCATCGATTGCAGCTAATAAACCTTTGAAATCACGTTGAAATGAAACTAAATCATTCATATTCAAGCATGAGGTGAATTTCTTTGTTTTATCATCGTATTTGTACGGTTGAAGAAAATTTAAAATATAATTCCACGATTGGCTCGATAGAGCAGGAATATGTTGATTGAGGATTTCTTCGATATTTTTTGTTAATTCATTGAGTACTTGAGTTTCTTCATTGGTAATAGGAAATGTATTCACATTATTATCGTCCTCATTGCTATCTGTTCGTTCGAATTTTTGTAAACATTCATTAATCTGATCGATAATTTTACTGATACACGGTTGAAATTTTTTTTCTTCCGACATCGAACTTCGATTTCGAAAAAATAAAATAGAAAAACTTCCAACATAAACGATATAAAATGTTTTTTGAGTATGACGCATGCATAGGAAGAAAGAAAAAAGAAAACACCTCGACATCAACGTTTTTTTTTCTGCGAAAGTTATGCTATAATACGTCTTTTATTGCTTCGTTTTAGAACAAATCAAAATTCAAAACAACTGGTCGGTGATCGGACGCTAGCGTTGACACGACTTGTATTTCACAATTGAATTGAATTTCCGATGGAAAATCTCGACTTTTGAACATGAAAAAATAATCGATTCGTTTCGATGGATGCAGTGAATCGAATGTATATCCATTGACATTTGTTGGATCGACAATTTGTCGACAAAAATCTTTTTCTAACCATAAATCTGAAAATAATGAACGCATGACTTGTTCAATGGTTTCATCTGTTGGAATTGAATTGTAATCTCCTGTCATTAAGATAATATACGGTGTTTTTGTCACGCCAATAATATTGTTCGATACCCATTGAACAATCTGTTTTGCTTCGTTCAATTGTTGTGAACCATTGAGACCTATGCCTAAATGAGTTGTGCCGAAATAAATCGATAGATTATGAAAATTTCGAATTGGATGTGATATTTCAAGCATAATTAAACCTTGACAATAATCACCATCTTTTTGATCTAAACATTGTTCTGGTGTTGTATGATTGTAGTGATATGTGAGAACACGTTTTATCGTTGGTTGTTTCGATAGAATAGCTATGCCATAACCACCATTTTGAAAGTTTCGCATTTTTTCAAAATGATAGAATTCAAATGGTTGTTTTTTATTAAATTCAGCAATAAAAGTCGTTTGATCAGCTGGATGACGAATTGTTAAATTATCTACTTCTTGCATAGCAATGAAATCAACGTTTAATTGTTGAATTTCATTAGCAGTAACAGTTAGATTGTAGATATGTTCGATGTTACTACCCGATTGAATATTATAAGTTGCAAATCGAATAGAATGAATCGACGAAATGAAAATAGTAGAAATAATCCACGCCCAAAGAAAATCGAAAGATTTCATTGTTTTATTCTCTGTAAAAAACGATGATGAATGTGAGTCCTACTTATTTTAAAAGATAAGATAAAAGAAGAAGTTCACCTTTTGTGATAAAAATTTCATTTGAAAATGAGTGTTGTGTTTTTCGGTTTGTTTATTTGTATTGCCACTGTGCTCAGTGGTCCAGTTCGTATTGAACGAACTCGGAATGGTGAACCTATCTTTGTCCTAGAAAATAACAATCAAACTTATCTACGTGGATCGAATTATATACGTTTAATAAATGCTTCACGACATGTTCTTTTCGAACCAGATATGTATTCACGATGGGATGTTGAAGGTGCTTTGGAACAAATGCATAGTTACGGTTACAATTATGTTCGTGTTTTTCTCAGTTGTCCAAGTTTTTTCGATGGTTTTGGTCTTAAAACACCTGGCATTCCAATGACTTATACACAGAACGTTGTGGATTTTCTAGTCAAAGCAGCAAAATATAATATAACGGTCATGGTAACAGGTGAATGGAGTCCAGCTAATTATCAATCAATTATTAATTCGTATCCATTACCACCGAATGTAACTGGAACAAATCTACTTATTTTTCACGAAGGACAAGTTGCTGCACGTGCACAAATGTATAAAGATCTATTAAATGAAATAAAAAATGCAAGTCTTTTAGCATTTAATAATATATTTGCAATTGATATTTTCAATGAAATATCCGTATCTGTTCATCTCGAACCATTCTCGTTAATAAGTGGCTTGGTATCTTTTGATGGGCAATCGTTTGATATGTCGAAAGGTGATGAACGTCAACGATTAGTTGATTTCGCCGGGAATCTTTGGTTTAATACAGTTGCATCAGCTATTAAATCAGTTGCACCATCGATTCTTGTTAGTAGTAGTCTGTTTTCACCGAATGCTGTTGGACACGATGGATTCGATGGAGTACAAACTCGTCCACCCAATGCAGATGCTCGATATCCGTTGAGACCAGGCAGTCTTGTTGATAGTATGGCTGATTATATCGATTTACATGTTTATGCAAGTCGTAATAATAGTCGTGCAGAATTCAATGGAGCAGGACTTAGTTTAGCTAAACCGCTTCTATTAGGTGAAACTGGTACGTTCAAATTTAACGCTCCTGATCCATTGACCGGTGCTCTCTCGGTAAAAACTGTGATGATTCAAAGTGTTGATTATCATTTTACGGGCTGGGGTATTTGGACATGGGATGCTGTTGAACAATTAGTTCTTTGGACACTCACCGAAGCAAATAATACGATGAATAATGTTCTTTCGCCGAAAGTCTGGCCATACGTCACGCCCTCAACAACTTTAATTGATTGAATCATAAAATTTGTCATTTGAATATTTTGCATAAATCAACTTTTCATTTTTGACAAACAGAGACTCATTTGAATAAAACAAATCATTTAAAAAATATAACCGACGACTATGCCCACATCCAGCCAACGTTGTATTTCGTTAACTACACAGCCAGTTCGTGTTGTAAAACAAGTAAGTGTCGATGAGAATATTTCTGATACACATCTCTGTTCATCCTCATAGATTGAACAGAAAAGAAAAGGCAAATCGCATGTAGTTGTTCAATTATCAAAAAATATCGCAAAACAGAAAAAGAAATGTCTACCATCGGCATTAATCATACTGATTGTTCTTGTAATATTAATCACTCTATCATTACTTGCATTGGCAATTGGTTTGCCTCTTGTTTTAAAAGAAAAATATCTATCAACAACAACGACGACAACGACGACAACGACAACGACAACGACGACGACTGATCGTGAGAGAAAATTCTTGTGCAAAAATCTTTTTTTTTTGTTAGAATAATATTTTTCAGTTGTTTGTATTTCTCCATATGTTAAAACTCCATCAGAAGTTTGTGTCAATCCTTTGCTTGACTTTGAAAATTGTGGATCAATTGGAAATATTTGTACAGATAATTATACTAGTTGCTCATCGGCTGTCTGTAGCACTGTACCTGTTGTCGAATTAAACAATAGCGATAGAATTTCTCTTTGGACCGGTGGAATGAATGGATCAATGGATGATCTTGTTCTAAATGTGACTCTTCCTTTTCCTATTACACTTTACAATACAACAAGTTATCATGCACAAGTAACAACAAATGGTGTACGTATACGCACTTTCATACATGTCAATACAAAGAATTTGACTCTTCTATTCGATAGGTTCTTTGTCTGAGTATCTGCTCAGATGCTTGGCAAGAAACTAGCTTGCCTAGCAGTGCATTTGGTCTAGCAGTCTTTCCCCATTGGGATGATCTTTATATTCAAGCAAAAACATGGCAAGGTATTTACTATGCATCACAAGGCATAAGTCCAAATCGAGAAATTATTTTTGAATATTATCTAAGTTATTACATGTTACCTTCGACATTCTGTCATTTTCAAGTGACATTTTTCGAAGCTACACCTGATATCGTTGAATTTACCTATTTCGACGTTCTTGATGGAGGTCTTAGTGCAACCATTGGTGTTCAAAGTAAAAAGGAATTTTTGTTTTTGATTATTTTATTTGTAAACATCTATTTAGAATCAGGTGCCGGTCCTTATCTTCAAATCGATGCCGTCGAAACTAATGTAACTTTTACTTTTGATACAAATCTTGGAACATATACAAATTCTTCTATTGGCTAAAAAAACACACGTGTCTGTCTATATTCTTTTTTTCCTTCTCTCTGTTTAATTCATTTTCAAAATGTCGAAACGGCAAGCGGTTGACGTTCATTTTACGAATAAAAAAATCAAATCTTCTCTTGAAGATTTAGCTAATGAAATTCTCTATGAAATCTTCGTCTATTTAAATCATTTTCATGTTTGGAAAGGATTTTCCGATCTCAATCAACGATTTGATGATTTCTTGATTTCGTTGAAATTAACTGATCGAGTGCATACGTCATCATCGATGTCGAAAAGTGATTTCGATTATTATCATGAAAAATTAATTTCTCCCAATATGAATCAAATTAAAAGTCTTCATCTTGCGAATTTGTTCATTGTTAATGAAATGTTCTCTCCACCACAACTGATCAATAAATATGTTCAACTTGAATGTTTAATTCTCGATCAAATCAATATAAGAAAACTTGGAGCCGTTCTTCGACTTGCACAAAAACTTGTAAATCTTCGTCGTTTATCTGTTCATCTTATCGATTGTGCTGATGATCTCAGTCGAATATTTGAATATGTTTTAAAACTCAAGAATATTCAATCGTTTGAAATCAATTATCAAATGCCATCATCTAATTTTACATCATCGGCATTTGTTGATCTTCGTTCGAGCAGTTCAATTGAAATTTTAACAATTAATGGTCGATTTTCATGTGATTCACTCGATGGATTGTTGTCAAATTGTCCTCGATTACGACAATTAACTATCCACGAACTTGTTCGAGGTGATTATTCCAATGAAGATTTCACAACTTGTCATTTAAAACAACTTGAATCAATTTCATTTACATTAAACAATATAAACATGCATTACTTGCAAATGTTAATCGAAAAATTCTTTCGTCATATTCAAATCTTACAATTAACAATGAGTGATTATAATATTTATCGTTATACACGTATATGGGAACGTTTGATCACGAATTTCTTACCATATTTACGTGTTTTTGATATTCGTATAAGTGATTTAATGTGCAATTTACAAATGCTACAAGATAAAGCACTTGAACAATTTCAAAGTTCGTTTTGGATTGAAAACCAATGGTATTTCGACTGGTTTTTACAACCCTCAAAGAAAATATTCTATTCAACAAATCCATATCGGTAAATCAAAAAAGAAAATATACATTCATCATCCGATTCAAATTTCTTTTTTTGCACCTTCAGACGAAAAGATTACATGGTTCCTTTGGGCCAAGATAAGAAGTCATATAAAAATATTCCCGAAATAAATTTAAACGTTGCTCAACATATTGTCATTCATGGTTCCAAAGAAACCAATGATTTTGTAAATTATTTTCCGAAAACCACTAAATTAACTCTCGTAAATCGTGCTAAATCAATGAGTACGATTCATAATCATGTCGTTAACTTAAATCGATTGACGGAATTATCTATCAAATTTCCTGATGTTTCATTAGATGATATTCTTGATTTATTAATTCATACACCGAATTTATATTCATTAAACATGGATCAATTGACTATTGAATCGGATGAAAACAATCGTAAATTTCGTTATGTTGCAACACATAATCGACTTCGAAAAATCGACATTAGTTCAGTTAAAACTCTTGGCGATATGAAATTAATTCTTCGATTATTTCCTAAATTAGAGCATTTAAAAACAGGTTTAAGTAATCGTCAAAGTGGTATTTGTATATACTTCTTTATGAAAGATTTATTTTTTGGATCTTCGAATGATCCGCATTTAGTCTTCTTATGCCTCAAAAAATTACAGAAAAGCCATTTTACCGAGTTAAAAATATGTTTAAGTCGAGATGTATTCAGTGTAAATTATACAATGCAATATATTGGTGAAGATTTAGGTGTTTGGTTGTAGAAAAATGTTTTATTTTTTGTTTGAAATAAACTAGATTATTGATTGTTGTTCTCCTCTTGATCCCAATTGATAGCAGATGTTTTCATGATTTTAATAAGACCAATTGGTATACTATCACTATCGATGAAATCTACTTGTTGAAATGTCGATTCGATTTGTTCACCATAGTAGCAGGTTAACCAGTCTAAATAATAATCGACTTGTTGACTTTGTTGTCCCCTACTGCGACTATAAGTTTTGCTTCTTAAAGTATGAATATTTTGTGGTGATGTTGGTATTGTTGAATCTAGCATACTGGTGTAGGCATCACTCCAATGAAGAAGTTGATTTTCACGTTCGGCAATAAACTCGTCGTAGGATGGAAATTTGTTATTTTGTTCAACATATAAATCAATGAATGCGTATGGTAATCCAACAGAAAATTGCTTGTAACGGCTTGTTTGTTGCCATTGTTCGTATCGTTCTTCAAGATCTTGATAAATTTGTTTATCTGTTTCGATTAAATCGGAAAATTGAGTTCGAGTATTTTGCTGTAAAGTTTGATGAAAACCATGCAACTCGATGTAAATATTTCTCAAGCCGAGACCACCTTGTGTCAACGGCCAATATATCCAACCTTCTAAAATATCATTGTTGATACAATTGGGAAATTGTTCACGAATACGATCGGTGAGAATAGTCCAAGCATTTCCATCCGATTGATCGAATACATATCGATGAATAAATTGAAATGTTTCGATCGTTTTCTCCATATGAAACGTTCCGAGAGTATATGAACTTTTACCGAAATTTCGCATAAAAAATGCGATATATTCATTGTAGAGTTTGACCCATTCGAGAATTGTTTTCGATTTTGTTAAACGTCCTTTGAATTCATCGAGATATGGCGTCAATGCATTTCGATCGATATCAAACCGACCATTGGATTCTAATTTTAATAGGCCCCATTTCACATCTTTATTCGGTAAACTTGTTGT
>ERZ781398.3629-NODE-3629-length-11879-cov-4.081952_pt1 | contig 11879 bp, 12 predicted proteins | sample MGYA00433077_ERZ781398 | MGnify/ENA primary metagenome ERZ781398 (study PRJEB29847, sample SAMN06458254) | wastewater metagenome | isolation source: Wastewater bioreactor | place: South Africa: Cape Town | study: EMG produced TPA metagenomics assembly of the... | reverse complement strand
ACCGTCCCCCACCCACCGTTCCGCCCTCGGGCTCGACCCGAGGGCCCGTCAGCAAGCCACCGCGTGCCATTGGTGCGCGTGGAGATTGGCCCTCGGATCAAGCCCGAGGGCGGAGTTTTGGTTAGGAAGCAGCGTGCCAATAGCGAGAGATAAACCCAGTGCCTGTGACATCATCTCGCCCAACCACGATGCAACCCCTCCCCCTTCTTCAGGGGGAGGCCGGGTGGGGGTGCGCCGAACGCTCAAACCCCAGGTTTGACACACCTGCCACACCCACAGGCTGTCCCCCAGCCGCCGATCGTCACCCTCGGGCGAAGACCCGAGGGCTCTCAACGTCGCGACAACCAAACAAACCCCTCGGCTCAAGGCCAAGGGTGACGCTCAATGGCTAACCGCCTCAGCCGGCCCCACCCTTACTCCACCGTCCCACCTGGGGTAGGGGCTGCATCGCTTCGTAGACAAAGTCTAGCCAAAAACACCGGCCGGCCTCCGTCCCCCTTGAGGGGAGGGAATGAGGGTGGGGGTGCTGAACTATCGGAGAATCCGTTTGGAAATGGGGGTTTGCGGCGCCCGCAGCACCCCCACCCCGGCCCTCCCCTCAAGGGGGAGGGAGAGCAGGAGCCGCGGTCACCGTGCCTCCCGATGAGACCAAAGTAAACACTGCCCTCAAGGGGGGTGGCGCTGGAGCCGCATCAACCAGAACGTGAAACGCCGCTAAAGCACCGCCCGCATCTCACCCACGACAGCCCCACGCACATTCTTGGTCGGCAGCCGCGCGAACTGTTCAAGCACCTCGCGCTGTGCCGCATCCGGGTCGGCGAATTTCAGCAGCAGGGCTGCGACCATGGCCTGGCTGGCGGCCATATTGCCGTCGTCGCATTTGAGCGCATACCCCCAGCCCTTGCTGCGAATGGCGCCGCATTGCACGCCTTCGGCGCCCCCCTTCTGCATCACACTGCCCTTGAAGGCCGCCATGACCAGCGTGTCGAGGTGACCGGTGCCGGCGACGAGATGGGGGTGGCTCGTGGCCGCATCGAACAGCGCCTTTGCGCCCGCGGCATGGCCGGCATCCAGCCCCTTGCCGGTGGCCATGCGGGCAAAACCCTGCGCAAAACTGCGGATCGGGGCGGCCCAGGTGGGAATGGAACAGCCATCGGTGCCGCAGCGATCTTCGGTCAGCGCCTCACCAATCACCGCCTCCACCGCCGCCCGCACGGCGCGCTGCACCTCATGCTCGCGGGTCACATAACCCTCGGTGGGCACGCCCATGGCCAGCGCCACGCTCAGCATGCCCGAATGCTTGCCCGAGCAATTGTTGTGCAGCGGGCTGGGGTCCTGCCCCGCCGCGCGCAGCGCTTCGCGCGCCTTGCCATTGGTGGGCATATGCGCGCCGCATTCGAGATCATTGGCCGACAGCCCCATGCGCTCGAGGAAATGCGCGACATTGCTCACATGGTCGTCCTCACCATGATGGGAGGCACAGGCCAGCGCCAGCTCTTCGGATGTGTGATGGAATTTCTCGATCGCGTGGCGGTCGAAGATGGCCAGCGCCTGCATCGACTTGATGGCCGAGCGCGGAAAGATCGGACGGTCGATATCGCCGGCCGAGGCGATGATGGTGCCATCGGCATCGGTCACCACGAAGGCGCCGCGATGGCGGTTCTCCACCCAGTTGCCACGCACGACTTCGACGAGAACGGGATTGGCATCCATATCAAAAACTCCGGCCCAGACGCTGCCACGAACAGCGCTGGACCGGAAAAGTCAACATGCATGGGTTGGAGGTGGGGTGATGCGCGGCGGCGTCAGCCCTTGATCGGGGTCAGGAAACGGGAATTGACCCAACCCTGAACCGAGCCACGATCGACGAGGCACCAGTCGGTGCTGTTCTCGACCTCGATGCAGCGTTCGACCCAGACACGGGTGCCGGGATTGAGCGCACCGACCTTCTGCGAGTAGCTGGCCGGCCATTTGCGCACATTGAGCTGATCCCACTGAGCCACATTGCTCACCCGCGCCAGCGTCTCGACCGAATATCCGGCGGCCAGTGCCGGCTGCACGGCGAAAGCGGCCGCGGCCGTGACCACGAGGCCGCAGAGTGCAGCGACCAGAACCTTTTCCTGAGCCTTGTTCATTTGACTGTCCCCCTGGACGATTGTCATCGTTGGAGAGACCCTAACCGCCCCGATTTGAACTCACCCTGAGAGGCGCGTTCAGAATCCGTTCATATCGCGGTCAGGGTCCGGGTGAAGCGCTCAATTCATGTGGCGCTGGTAGACATAGAGGACGATGCCGTTATTGCCGCCGAAGCGCAGCGACACGACGTCGTTCTGGTCGTAGCCCTTGGCCTTGAGCGCGGCCATCAGCGTGGCATTACGGGCGATCGGGGTGCGCAGGCGATCGACATTGCCATTGACGAACAGCGCGCCATAGTCGCCGCGGCCGGTCAGATGCAGCTCCTCGCAGATGGGGATCAGCCACACGTCATTGCCGCGAATTGCTTCGATATCTGAGGCCTTTACGCGGCGCATATGGCCCATTTCGTCGGCGCAATTGCCCGAATTGGACGAGGCGACCGGCTTGGTCTGCTGGTTCTGCTGGCCAGCGACCCAGACGGCGGCGCTGGACATTGTGGTGGTGGCTGCCGTGGCAAGACCGGCGACGAGCATGAGCGTGGTGAGCTTGAGCATTTGAAGTCTCCTGTTTCGATCCGGGCGAAGCGCCCCGTCGATGTCCCTCCATCGACCTTGATCGATGTTTTCCCACACTTGGTTTGAACCGCCCCTGAGAGCGCCATTCATCTGCCGTTTACCCATGCAAGCGGTTGGCATTGCTAGGGGTTTGCGATATTCTCCACGCCTGAGGAACGCGAAATTTGCTTGAAATCTGAGGAGGTTGGCATGACGAAAATTCTCGTGACGGGCGGCAGCGGCAAGCTAGGACGCGCCGTCTTGCGCGACCTGGTCGAGCATGGTTTTGACGTGCTCAACCTCGACCAGCAGGCCCTGCCCGAGCCCATCTGCCCCAGCGTCCGCGTCGATCTCAGCAATTTCGGCGAGGTCGCCGCCGCCATTCTGGGCGGCATCGACGAAAAGCGCGGCCCCTTCGACGCCGTGGTGCATCTGGCGGCTATTCCGGCGCCGGGTCTGGCCGCCAATGCGCGCACGATCAGCAACAATGTCGCGGCCAGCTACAACATCTTCGAAGCCTGCCGCCTGGCCGGCATCAAGAATGTCGTCTTCGCTTCGAGCGAAACCGTGCTCGGCCTGCCCTTCGACACGCCACCGCCCTATGTACCTGTAGACGAAGAATATTTTCCGCGACCGGAAAGCGCGTATTCACTCGGCAAGCTGCTCGACGAGACCATGGCAGCCCAGTTCTGCCGCTGGGATCCGGACCTGCGCATCGTCGGCCTGCGCTTTTCCAACGTCATGTACCCGGAGGACTACGCCACCTTCCCCGGTTTCGACAGCGACCCCAACAAGCGCAAGTGGAATCTCTGGGGCTACATTGACGCCCGCGACGGCGCCCAGGCCGTGCGACGCGCCATTCTTGCCGATTTCAAGGGCTTTGAAGCCTTCATCATCGCCAATGCCGACACGGTCATGAGCCGCTCGAACATTTCGCTGCTGGCCGAAGTCTTCCCAGAGGTCGAGCAGCGCGGCAATATCGCGACCAACTCCACCCTGCTCTCCATCGATAAGGCCAAGCGCATGCTGGGCTTTTCGCCGCAATATAGCTGGCGCAACGCGGTGGCCTGATCGGTCTACGACCAAAGTGGCGTGGCGGAACGTCCTATTGCTAGCCGCGCCGCAAACGGGCCTCCTGCTCTGCTGAGGAGCCCGAGATGACCAGCCTGATCCCGCAAGATCACCCGCACCGCAGCGCTGTCATGGAAGAGGTCCATGCGCGCCCGGTGCAGATCGTGCCCGACGCATGCCGCGTGCGCCGCCTGGTATTGGTCATGCCCGGCGAGCCCGGCGCCATGCAAAACGCCTTTGATCGCTTTGCTACCTTCCGCCGCGCGGCCGGGATGGAGCTGCCGCAATCGGCCAGCCGCCAATATAGTTTTGCGACGCCAAAGCGCGACGTGACCTGGGAATTCCACACTGAATTCATCACCATAACCTGGCGCTCGGCCATCGATGACGGCGAGAACTGGCCTGAGGACATCGGTCTTGAGGCTGTTGGAGACGGCACGCTGATCGGCGCCATGCGCATCGACGTGATCACCGACACCACTATCCCCGAGCGTCTCCTGCCCGGCTTCAATCTCGCCAGCCTCTGCCTGTCGGATATCGAGGGCGGCAAAGCGCAGGTCATCACCGATTTCGTGCCCGACGCCGCCCGCTTCACCCGCATAGAGTTTGCCGCCGGCGGCCTCACCACCCTGCGCCGATCGATCCTGTTGCGGCGCTTGCTGGAGGTTGAGACCTATCGCAGCATGGCGCTTTTGGGCCTGCCGCTCGCCCGTTCGGCCTCGGCCGATCTGCGCGGCATGGAAACTGAGCTTTCGCGGGTAATCGATGGTCTTTCGGACGCTACGAGCCCCGCCAGACAGTGCTCGACGCGCTGCATGGCCTTTCCGTGCGCTCGGGGCAATTGTCCGAACGGCTCGGATACCGATTTGCCGCCGGCCGCGCCTATGGCGAGGTGCTGCGCACCCGTTTGATGGGCCTGCGCGAACAGGGCACCAGCCGCGGCTCGACACTGACACACTATATCGGCAACCGCGTCGATCCCGGTCTGGCCACCTGCGCCGCCATCGAACAAAGGCTCAGCGTGCTATCGGCCAAAATCGAGCGCGCCATTGGCCTGCTCAATGTGCGGATCGGGGTCGATATGCAGGTGCAGAACGCCGCTTTGCTCGACAATATCGCCCGCACTGCCCGCAGCCAGTTCCTGCTGCAGCGCACGGTGGAGGGTCTCTCCACCATTGCAATCAGCTATTATCTGCTGGGGATCATCAGCTATCTTTTGGCCGGGCCGCTGACGCAGCTGCACTGGGACAAGACCATGGCGCTCTCGCTCGCCGCGCCCTTCGTGGTCCTTGCCGTCTGGCTTATGGCCCGCGCGGTGCGCCGCGCCCACGAGCCACACTGAACCCTATTTCATCCAGAATACCGGCAGCAGATCGACTGAGATCGGTTCGTTCTTCTCATTGGCCGCCATGATGTCGGCCATATGAGCCCACCATCTTTGCATGATCGCGGTTTTCGGCAGATCGGCCATCGTGTGGTCCACCCGCCGCCACAGCACGCCGAAAAGCGTGTTGGTCTCTTCGTCGAGATGAATGGAATAGTCCTTCACCCCGGCCTCATGCAGCAGGTCGACCATTTCGGGGAAAATCTCGTCGTGGCGCTTTTTGTACTCGGTCGCCATGCCGGGATTGAGCCGCATCTTGAAGGCGTGCTTTTCATAGCCGTCGTCGACGATCATGCGCGTTTCTCCGTCCACATCCGCCACAGGATCGGCAGCGCGATCACCACGATCAGCAGCGTACCGGTGAAGATCGACATGACGATACCAGGCACGTTCAGCAGGCCAAGCCCAAAGGTGACGAGCCCGATGATCAAAGCTGCCAGCACCACGCCGATGATGGAGCCGGCGCCGCCAAGGATCGACACACCGCCCAGCACGACCATGGTGATGACATCGAGCTCGAAACCCTGGGCAATGGAGGGGCGGGTCGAGCCGAGCCGAGCCGTCAGCAGCACGGCGGCTATGCCGCTCATCAGGCCAGTAAGGCAGAACAGCACGAATTTTATGCGGTCGACCCGCACCCCAGAAAACTGCGCGGCTGTCGCATTATTGCCGATAGCGAAAACCCGGCGGCCGAAATTGGTGTGGTGCAGCAGCACGTAGAAAATCACGGCTGCGACGAGAAAGAGCACCAGTTCGAAGGAGATCACCCACCAGACGTAGCCCTGCCCGAACCATGAGAAGTCCTTGGGGTAGCCTTTGAAACTCTGGTCGCCAAGGATGATGTAGGCAATGCCGCGAAACAAACTCATCGTGCCGATGGTGACGACGATGGAGGGCAGTTTGAGCCCGGTGACGAGAAAGCCATTGAAGGCGCCGCACAAAATACCGACACCAACGCCAACCGCAACCAGCGTTGGCGTGTCCGCCCCATATTGCAGCGCCAGCCCCATGAGCGTCGATGCCAGCGCGATGATGGAGGCGACCGAGAGATCGATCTCGCCGGTGATGATCACCAGAGCCATGGCCAAGGCGATCAACGCCTTTTCGGTGAAGTTGAAGGTGAGGTCGGACAGGCTCCAGGCATTGAGGAAATAGGGTGAGGCAAAGCTGTTGGCGATGAAAATGCCCAGCGCCACCAACACCAAGAGGCTTTCCCAGCTCATCACCGCCGATTTCAGCGGATTGTCGAGCCGATCCGGCAGGCGCCGGCCAAAGGATGTGTCGGTCATGCGGCCGCCTCGGCTTTCTTGAGGATGATGCGCCCCTTGCGGGTTTCGCCGCGCGCATTGAGCACAACAGCGATCAGAATGGCGGCGCCCGAAATGGCCATTTGCCAGAATGGAGAAACGCCGATCACCGGCAGCGCATTGTTGACCACACCGAGGAATAGCGCGCCGAGCAGCGCGCCTGCCACCGTGCCGATGCCGCCGGCGATGGAGACGCCGCCAATGACGCAGGCGGCGATGATAGTGAGCTCATAGCCGCTGGCAACTTCCACCGAAGCGATCACGTAGCGCGAAATCCAGAGATAGCCGCAAAGGCCCGAGACAGCGCCGGAAATGACGAAGGCCAGGAACTTGGTCCGACCGACATTGATGCCGGTATAGACCGAAGCCGTCGGATTGACGCCGATGGCATAAAAGCTCCGGCCGAGCGGCGTGCGCGTCATCAGCACGAAGAACAGGATGGCCACGATCACCGCGAACCAGCTCAGGATCGGCAGACCCAGCAACGCGCCACGCTGCAGGGCGATAAAATCGGGGCTCATCTGCGCTGCATTCACCCAGGCGCCGCCGGAAATGACAAAGACCAGCCCGCGGAAAATGGTCAGCGTGCCAAGGGTTACGACGATCGGGGGAATATCGAGCTTCCAGACCAGCATGCCGTTAAATGCACCGAGGGCTGCGCCGACGACCACGCATCCGGCGATCAGTAGCGGGATAGGAATGAAAGGGAACGCTGCATTGGCCATGGCCACGATCATGCCCGTCAGGGCCAGGTTCGACGCCATGGAGAGATCGATTGAGCGCGTCAGGATCACCACCATCTGCCCCAGCGCCAGCATCATCAGAATGGAGGTGTCATTGACGATGGTCAGGAGGTTGCCCGGCTGGGCAAAGCGCGGAAAGCGGAATGTGACCAGGACGATGACGGCGAGGATCGCCAAAGCCAGCCAGAGTTCTCTGGTCTTGAACAGCCGTGTCATGCTGCCACCTCATCGACAATGCCGGCCGCCAGCCGCACCAGCGTTTCGGGTTGGAGGCTCTTGTTGTCCAGAATATCCACCACTACGCCTTCCCGCATGACGACGATGCGGTCACTCATGCCCAGCACCTCGGGCAATTCCGAAGAGACCATGATGACCGAGAGGCCCTGCGCCACCAGTTCGCCCATGAATTCGTGCACAGCGGCCTTGGAGCCGATATCGATGCCCTTGGTCGGCTCGTCGAGGATGATCACTTTCGGCAAGGTCGCCAGCCATTTGGCGATCACGACCTTCTGCTGGTTGCCCCCCGATAGCGTCGAGACATTCTGGCTGAGCGATGATGCGCGCAGGTCGAGTCGCTCGGTATAGGTACGCGCCAGCTTGAATTCCTCAGCCATGCGCAGAAAGCCGGAGCGGCTAGTCTTGTTCAGGCTGGGAAGCGAGACATTTTTGAATATCGGCTCGCCGGTGATGACGCCCTGCTTGCCGCGCTCCTCGGGCACATAGACGATGCCGGCCTCCACGGCATCGGCCGGCGAGCGCGGCGCGATGGCCTTGCCGTCGAGCACCATGCTGCCACCGGAGGGACGGGTCATGCCGAACACAGCCTGCATCACCTCGGAGCGCCCGGCACCAACCAGCCCATAGAAGCCGAGGATTTCGCCCTTGCGAACGGAGAACGACACATCGTCGAATTCAGTGGGGTGGCTGAGGCCGCTGACCTCGAGCACAACCTCCCCGATACTGGCCTGCCTTGCCGGGAAAATCTGATCGACTGCACGCCCGACCATGAGCTTGACGATCTCGTTCTGAGGCGTGTCTTTGATGAACCCCTTGCCCACCATTTCGCCGTCGCGGAACACGCTATAGCGTTCGGCGATCCGATAGATTTCGTCGAATTTATGCGAGATGAAGAGGATGGCCTTGCCGTCTTGCTTCAGCAGGTCGACCAGCACGTAAAGCTCTTCGATTTCCTTTTGCGAGAGCGCTGCGGTGGGTTCATCCATGATGACCACCTGCGCATCGACAGACAGGGCACGCGCCACGGCGACCAGGTGTTTCTTGGCGATGCCCAACTCCTTGAGCGACATATGCGCATCGATGCCGGATGCCATGGAATCGAGCGTCAATTGCGCCTCGCGATACATGATCTTCCAGTCGATCAACCCAAGTCGGGTACGCGGCGCGTGCCCGAGATAGATGTTCTCGGCGACGCTGAGCTCGTCGAACAATACCGTCTCCTGGTGGATGGCAGTGATGCCCGCGTCGGAAGCCGAATGCGCCGTCGGCAATGATACGACCTGCCCTCCGACCCGGATTTCGCCCGCATCCGGCTGGTAGATGCCGGTCATGGTTTTGACCAGCGTCGATTTCCCAGCCCCATTCTCCCCGATCAGCGCTGTCACCTCTCCGGCATAGAGTTCCAGCGACACCTCGTTGAGCGCCCGCACACCGGGGAAGCTCTTGGATATGCCGGAAAGGGTCAGGATGGGATCGGTCATGAATGAGGTCTCTTTGAAAGCGGCCCACCCACACCGTCATTGCGCGGCTTGACCGGGCAATCCATGCGATGTCGCCACTCAAAAAATGGACCACACGGTCAAGCCGGGTGGTGACGTCGTGGACGGAGCGGGAGCTTACCCCCGCTCCTGAAGCGCCTTAGTAGATCTTCGAGAACTCTTCGATATTGGTCTTGTCGAACTGGAACGGCGCGGCCATCGCGGCGGAGATGGTGTCGTCCAGCGTCACTTCGCCAACATGGCCGATTGAGAAGGTCGCACCAGGCTTGGCTTCTTCACCGTCGACCAGCGCCTTGGCCAGGTACACGGCCGAATAGCCCAGATCGATCGGGTTCCACAGCGCCACGGCCTGGCTCGCGCCATTGTCGATGAACTGCTTGAACTCGGACGGCAGAGCCAGACCGGTGACGTTGATCTTGCCGATCAGGTTCTGGTCGGTCACCACCTGCGCAGCAGCCACGACACCAACGGTGGTCGGGGCAATAATGGCCTTGAGATCCGGATAGGCAGCGATGAGGCCACGAGCCTCTTCGGTGGACTTCACCGAGTCATCGTCGCCATAGACGGTGGCGACGAGATTGATGTTCGGGAATTTTTCGGGAATGACGGCCTTGGCGGCTTCGATCCAGGCATTCTGGTTGGTCGCGGTCGAGGCGGCAGAAAGAATGGCGACATCGCCACCGTCCGGCAGATAGTCGGCGGCCAGCTTGATGATGGTCTCGCCGATCAGATTCACGTCGGACGGATTGAGGTGAAGCTGGCGGCCTTCCTGGGCGACGCCGGAATCCCACGAAATCACCTTGATGCCGCGCTCCATGGCACGCTGCAGGGCGGGGACAAGCGCGTCGGGATCGTTGGCGGAGATCGCGATAGCATCGACCTGCTGGGCGATCAGCGCGTTAACGACTTCGATTTGCGCTTCGGCGGTAGCGGCGGTCGGGCCGGTATAGATGACTTCAACGTCACCCAATTCGGTAGCCGCTTCCTGGGCGCCCTTGGCCGCGGCGTCGAAGAAGCCGTTGCCGAGCGACTTCACGACCAGCGCAATGCGGGTCTGGGCGAGCGCCGGGGTTGCCAGGAGCACAGCAGCAGTCGCCGTTGCGGCGAGCAGTTTCCAAAGTTTCATGAGTTCCTCCCTGAACAGTGGTTGATTTAGGCTTGGTCGTCAGGCCACCGTGGCTTGCGTGTGGGCCTGGGCAGTCGCCTCCGCCACGATGAGCCGCACACCTGCCGTTTCCAGCATCTGACGGTCCTCGTCGCGGATGCCGCTATCGGTAATGACGGCGGCAATTCGGTCGAGCCCGCAAAGGATGAGGCTCGAGCGTCCCGAAAATTTCGATGAATCTGCCAGGACGATCAGCTCGTCCGCCTGCCCGATCAGCCCCAGTTCGGACTGGACCAGCATGGGATCGGCCTCCATCAGGCCGTGGGCACCAATGCCCTGGCAGCCGATGAACATGCGCTTGGCATAAAAGTGGCTCGCCACCACACCGCCGAAGGGCGAGAGGATGACGTTTTGCTCGCGGTAGATCGTGCCACCGGGGATGACGACCGAGTTTCGCGAATTATGGATGAGAAATTCGGCAATGGCGAAGCTGTTGGTAAAAACGCTCAAGCGCTTGCCGGTCAGATGGTGCACCATCTGATAGGTCGTCGTGCCACCATTGATGATGATGGGTTCGCCATCATTGCACATCTCGGCAGCGACACGCGCGATTGCGCGCTTCTGCGCGATATTGAGCGTTTCGTTGACCGAAGCGGGTCGCCCCATAAGCCCGCCCTGCGCAGGTGGATTGATCGCCTCCGCCCCGCCACGCACCCGCCGCAACTTGCCCTGAACATGCAACGCTGCAATGTCGCGGCGTATGGTTGCCTCCGAAGATCCCGTCATGTCGCACAGCTCGGGCACCGTCACGACGGGGCGGCCCTGAACGGCAGACAGTATGACGCGATGACGCTCGGTTTCGTGCAAGATGCTTCTCCCTAAACCATTTGCTTCCATCATTGCCAAGCAGTGTCAATCATCAAAATGCCTGTTATCGTCAATTTCACGCATAAATGACGAAATATGATCGTTTCTGATTGACAGCGCGACGAAGGATATGGCCATGTCGCGACCGCTACCGTCTGCCTTTTCTATTGGGAGGAACCCGATGTCCACCGCGCCCAAGCGCCTTGAAAACAAGTGGGACGACGCCAAGGCCGCGTCGATGAGCGAGCCCGAGCGTCTGGTCTACCGCTCCAACCTGCTCGGTTCGGACAAGCGTGTCACCAATTATGGCGGTGGTAATACCTCGTCCAAGATCATGCAAAAGGACCCGCTGACCGGCGAGACGGTCGAGGTTTTGTGGGTCAAGGGCTCGGGCGGCGACAATGCCTCGATCACGCTCGATGGGTTTGCGACCCTCTACATGGACAAGCTGCGCGCCCTGAAGGGGCTTTATCGCGGCGTCGAATTCGAAGACGAGATGGTGGGCTATCTCCCCCACGCCACCTTCAATCTCAATCCCCGCGCATCCTCCATCGACACGCCCCTGCATGCCTATGTGAATCGTCCCTATGTCGATCACATGCACCCGGACGCGATCATCGCTATTGCCGCTTCGAAGAATTCCAAAGAACTTACACAGCAGATTTTCGGCGACACCATCGGCTGGCTTCCCTGGAAGAAGCCGGGTTTCGAGCTTGGCCTGTGGCTGGAAAAGTTCTGTCTCGAGAATCCGAATGCCGAAGGCGTGATCCTCGAATCCCACGGTCTCTTTACCTGGGGCAATACGCCCAAGGCATGCTACGAAACTACGATCCGCATCATCAATAAGGCGATCGATTGGTTCGAGCAGCAGACTGAGGGCAAGACCATCTTTGGTGGTGCCGCGACCCAGTCTCTCGATGCCGACGCCCGTCGCGCGATAGCCGCCAAGCTAATGCCGAAGATTCGCGGCTTCATT
>ERZ781398.3623-NODE-3623-length-11890-cov-5.663625_pt1 | contig 11890 bp, 1 predicted proteins | sample MGYA00433077_ERZ781398 | MGnify/ENA primary metagenome ERZ781398 (study PRJEB29847, sample SAMN06458254) | wastewater metagenome | isolation source: Wastewater bioreactor | place: South Africa: Cape Town | study: EMG produced TPA metagenomics assembly of the... | reverse complement strand
AATCATTACACAATCATCTCGATTTACCACGATTTCGAATTCCAATTTCACTTGCTCTTGCACAAATCAGTTCTTCTTGGGAACAAAAGGATTTCGATCGTTTCTGTCAAATTTTCATTGAACATCAAAATGAATACGATAGTCTTATTCTGTTAGGTGCTTATACTTTAATTATTAATTTAAATGATCTACAGAAATATCCATCGAACAGTATACTATTCAATGCTCTCAATCGTATCATCAATTCTGCAGCTCAATATCAATGGCCAACAGTGTGTTCAGCGGTATTCCATCAAATCGCTCTCATTTTAAGAAAGATTCCAATTGAAATAGTTTTACAATGGATGGATGCATTTCTAATGCAATCATCTTCACCCGATATACAAACAATATCAACTCTTTGTCGTTTATTAGAAGGAAAACCACATGAATATGAAAATATGAAATGGTTAAATCATGCTTCATGTTCAATTCTTCAATCTTTAACAAATCAAGATAATGAAATAAATGATTATGCAATTGATCGTCTCTTAATCAAAGTTGCCTTCTCTCATCATCAACTCCTCTCAACTCCTTCCAATTCACTCAAAGATTTCTTACTCAAAGAAGAAAATCAATCGAAAACTATACCGAATTTTCTTCTCCCTCTCATCACGATATTGTATGGTGGTTTGAAACGAGAGAATGAAAATGTGGTATTCGATCCAACTTATATTCATCGAGAATCATCAATCATGACACCAATGTTGATTCGTCTCCTCTCGATTGAAGATCGTGTTAAACAAGAACATGGATTAAAAATATTGAAACGCGATTGTATCAAATGTTTTCTATCGAAATTAGAAACTCGTGATGAATCGAATGAAACCATTGATTTATGTTTATCAACAATTTGTCTGTGTGGAATGGAATATATTCAAGATAATTTATCAATAATTTCGCCTGAAATCATTCGAAAGAGTATGCATCGATTGAAATATTTGTCGATGATATTACGACAATTGTATTTTCCACTTGGTGATAATGATCGTTCAATTGAAAATGAATCGACAAAATTTCTTAGTTTAGCCATTGATAAATTTCAATATGGTGACTCAGCTCGTGTTCAATTTTTAGATTTGTTAAATTTATTAAGAAGTGGTATTGCTCGATTACGAACATCATCGACATCATGCTTCATTCCAGGTTCTTCTCAATGTAGTCAACGTGTGACATTGTTTCTGCCGAATGCTCTTCGAAAAGAAGAGAAGTTTCTTAGTGGTCTTTTATCAAGTGATACTCGATTGTTGTCGGATCGTGCTGCATGTTCATTACTTCCTCAATTCAATAAACTATTTTGGATATTAAAGGATAGTTATGAATATGCATCACATTACCGAATGAAATTAGCCATGTCTTCCGTTCCCGAATATTTACTTTTTCGCAATGATGAAGATATACTATCGTCATTTGTGTTCATTCCTTCACATTTACGTTATCTCTATCTTCGATTATTACAACAAAAACTCATTAAAATTCACGAAACTGATTCAACGAATACTGGTGACAAAAACTATCTCTATTTCAATCATATTCTATTCGAATGTTTAATTTGGCTTCGTAATTCAACATGTCGACGATTAACATTACTCGACGCATTGATCACCATATTACCATGGCTTCGACTGCAATGTCTCGATAGTATTGGCTACGGTCTTCTGTGGTCAATTGCAACGGATTATGCTGAATATTTAGCCATGTTCTTTCGAGCAAAACAACGGCCAATCGATGAACAAACCGGTCAATACAAAGAGAGAATCGATACATTTCCAAATGAAGCTCGACTTCGAGCTGACAAACGTCGTGCATTAATGACGCATTATGTTGACAAAGAACGCGAACGTGTTCAACAAGCTTTATCAGCGAATACCGATGGGAAAAGTATGAATCTCTGTTCGGCATCGATTTCTCTCGCTTATCTTTGCCGATGGGCTCCAGATGAGAGAATTATGTTGTTTTTCAAAGAGAGTATTCAAGGTTGTATGTCCATTACCGACAAACTCGCTCGTTTAGATGCTCTCTGTCTTATTGCTCAATATTGTCACTTGAATCCTGATGAAATTCAAGCACAAACCGGTATTTCGATTCAACAGGAAATCGAACAGCAACTTACGGAGATCTATCCATCGTTATCTCTTCTTGTTCATGCCAGTATATTTATTCGATGTTTACCTCTTCTATCGAATTCAAAACTAGTTAGTAAATGTCTTCGAAGTCTGTTCGATAAATTCGGTGATAATGATCAACGAGATCAACAAGCTGTTTTCGAAGCATTAACACCGTATTTACAATCGAATCCTGTGTTTTCTTCAACGACAAAATATACAATCTATAGTCTATCGAGTGACAATCGAATTATACACAATCAATCAGCTGTTATCAAGAAATATTTCGATGGTAGTAAAGATGTTCAGTCATCGTTTCGTGTTTGTCTATCGAATTTATATTTAATTGTGCTAACAAAAGATTTGCACGAATGTGTTCGACATGATCTTCGACAATATTCGAGTGAAGAATCGATTGTCTCGAGACTTTGTCTTGCGAAAAATTCGATTCTAACCGAAGCACAAGCACGAGCCATCACTGATCTGCTCAATTCGATTTCATCGATAAAAAAATCCAAGAAAATCCTTCGTAAACTCAATGATGCTCTTCATCAAGTGTCAACAATTGAATTCAAAGCGCGATACACCGTTGAATTCTGGTTGAAATGGAGAGATTCCAATGAATTATCAGTCTTTGCCTATCATGCTGCATTGCTTTTGACGAATTCGGATTTTTGGTCAACTGAAGCTGCTGATATTATTTGTGATTTACTTTGCAATGAAAACGATCGTTTTCGTCATCGAACCGAAGAATTCTTTCGCATGGCCTATACGAACAATGCTCGAACAAGTTCAGAAATCGGATTCAATGTTCTTTTGACTTTAATTAAAAAACGTGCGTATTTCGATCGACATTCGTCAGCTGCTAAACTTACATTAGATCGTTTGTTAGCATCGATTCGATTGGATACACAATCACACATCGAAACTCTTCTCTGGTTAGAACGATATCGAATACATGCATCGATCGACAAAGATTACTCATTCGATCCATCGAAATTATGGCCGAATTCAAATGTATTCGAATATTTCTCATCGGATACAACGATTGATACATGTCCGTGCATGAATACATGCAGTTTAACAAGCGATCTTTCGATGTACATGTGCGATTTGATAAATTGTCATTTTTTTTCATTTATGGAAATCAATGGAGATTCAGCAACGAGTTCTGTTCAGCGGAGTCATGTGGAATTTATTGTTTCGATACTTGTAACTTTGAATGGAAAATTAATTCTGACCGAACAATTGCGTGTTCATGCTATTGAAGCTTTATTAAAATTATTTAAAATCTCGAAGAAAGAAGAAATTCATCGAGCAATTGCATACAATCTTGGTCATATTTGTAGCAGTCTGACGCATAAAATTATCTTCAAACAAATGCAAACTTTTACAAACGATAGTTCTCATCAGGTTTTAGCGGCATTCATTTCGAGTTACGCTTATTGTCTCGGTACGAATCGAATTAAAATCGATTCAGCTGATAAGATTTTATTTACTAATTTAATTAAACATTCGTCGACTGTTGTTTCTGAAGCAGTACGTACTGGTTACGGTCGTATTCTTACTGATCAATCGCTTCTCGAATCACTCGATTCTGATTATATTCAATGCTACCGTTCTGTGATTGATTCGACATCATTTCCAGATATTCATAAAACTCAATTAACTCTCGAGACTAATGCTGCAGCATTCATCGAAAAGAATCAAGTCTTTCTACCGTTATTCATCACAGAATTATATGATAGTATTCAAAACTTTACTAATAATATATCAGTAAATCACGGTAATAGTTACTATCTAACCTATGGTCATCCTCAGTATGTTAAAATTGCGAGTTTATTAGCAACAAAAATACCAACTATATTCTGTGCTTTTGTCAACGATTGGTATAATGCTGATAAACTAAAACAAGCACTCTATTTTACTAGTAAACAACATAACTTTCCTCAACGTGCTGCTTGTTTAACAATTCTCTCGACATTCGGTGATTTAACTATTGAACTATGTGAAATGATGATGAATGCTCTTTATGATGATCCATATATTCAAATCAATTGTTATAAATGTTTATCTCGAATTAAATCGATCAAAGATGAAAAAATAGTTCTCAATCAATTATTCAAATATTTGAAATCGAAATCAATGAATATTCGATATGTAGCTGTGAAAATTCTTCTTCATTTATGTCGATATTCTTTGATTTCTTTGAAACAAATCGAAGTAAAATTGAATGATGTGATGAATGATCCTTCGTCGAACGAAGGTCTATGGTTAATTCAAGTACAAGAAGAACTTTTCCAATATAGTGTTTATCTCTATGCTGGTCGTTTAAAAGATGTAGTCTACACGCTTTTCATTCAACATTTGATGAACGATACGTCGGAACTGGCGCGACGAAATGAACTCAATGAAATTGACTCAGATTTTTTCGATGCAGAAAAAGCAGCACGTCACGCTTCGTGTCTATATGAATCGAAGATAGTACGAGCTACTACTTAAATCTTTTTTTTAAATAAACATTAGAAATTTGAAAAAAATTACGCCTCTACGACACAGAGGTTTTTTCCAACGTAGCAGTAGGAAGAAGGAGAATGAGCGAAAATGACTTTTGTTTTTGTAACGTAAAAAGATTTGCACAACACATGGTACGAAAGAGAAAAGACTGCGTAAAGGTATAAAATACGAAGAAAAGAAAAAAAGTGTGCTGCTTTGAATTTGATGATAAACAAATACAACTCTCAGAATACATACAAAACTGATGGTAATAGTGTAAATATGAGATAGTTGATGTTGAATTTAATTTATTTTCAGTCAAATCATACGACTATAAGTAAAACGATCGATCGATTTATTCAGCGTGCGATTCGAGTTGAAGCATACAAAGATTATTTTAAACTTCTATCGGCTAGTTTAACTCGATTACGTGATAAATTCGATGCAACAAATACCGCCGATACGGAGAATGACATTAGAAGAATTCTAGAAGCTATTGAAGAAATTGTTGAGAATTCTAATGAACAGGAAAACAATCCAAATAGATGTCTTCTACTTCGATTATATAGACGAATATGTCAACATGAAGCTGACCTAACAAATGATTATCAAACTAAAGTACAAATTCTGTCAAATGCATGTCAACAAGAAAAACTTATTATGGAAAATGTTCTTAATAAAACACGAGATCAACAATCTAAATCAGTGGATTTTGATATTCGACAGCGTTGTAATACAATAGATACATATCTTCAGAATTGCCTTCAAATTCAAAATAGTGTCACTAAAATTGAACTTGTTACTGATCAACTGATAAATATGACTCAAACTTTATATGATATTTCCAATGAACAATCACAATCAATGAGACATCCATGGCAATTGAACAATGTGCCTTTTAATCAGACACTCATCAAACTCAGATATGATAAATTAGCAACATTTCGATTCAATTTTAGATCAAGTTTATTCAGTGAACTTTATCATAACCTTTTAGAATACGAAGAGAATGATATCACTGTGGAAAATATTCTTCAATTGCATCAGTGGATTGTCATATTAGGTGATCCAGGTAGTGGAAAAACGAGTTTTGTTCGATACTTCATTTATCATACTGCTCAAGCACTTCTCAATGGACAACAAACAACTCAATATGGATCTATTCGAATTCCTATTCTTGTTTCACTTTATGATTTTGCTCAAATCTTACAACGAAAACCTGCACTCACTCTCTTTGATTATCTCACAAAAACCTTAGATCATCAAAAAGCATTAGTCCTTAAAGATTATATTACAAATGGACAGGCGACCATCATATTCGATGGTCTCGATCAAATACCAACTAATTCCAAACACCGTCAACATATTCTTGATGTCATTGAAACTTCAATTGGTTCATCATCTTCAACAATGAATCAATTGATTGTTACAAGTCGACCGAGTTCATACTATGCATCTCCTCTCTCTCCTCAGTTTACACCATTTATCATTCAGCCACTCACTATCGATCAAACTAAAAACTTTATTGATCGATGGTTTATTCATGTTCATCAACAAATACTTGATAGTTGCCAATTGGCTATTCTAAATCAAGCTCAAAAACATGTTGAACCATTTATCAAACTCGTCGAAGATTCGAACAATATTCCCATTCCTGAATGGACTTCGAATCCATCTCTTACTTCATTACTATGTACCATGTTCTTTAACCAGCAAGATTCATCCTTCAACACCAAAGATTGCTTCGTTTTCTATGAACAACTGATTGATTCGACAGTCACTCTATGCAAACAAAATCATTCAACTATCGAACAATCGAAATTAATTCGAATATTGAGTGAAGTTGCATACTCCATTGATCGATACTCAACATCGAGTTCAATTGATGAAGAAGAATTAAACGACGTTTGTTCCAAAGCATTGAAAGCATTCAAAAAGAAAACAGTTCTCTCATCCGAAGATATGAATACGATTGAAAATGAAGGAATGGATGTGGCAAGAATAGTTCGTGAAGAATTGGGATTATTGATCAAAAGACATAAATCATCATATAGTTTTCTTTATCCATCGTTTCAACAATATTTCACTAGTTTGAAACTAATCGAAATAGGCAGAAATGAACTTTTGATTCTGGTTGAATCATTACACAATCATCTCGATTTACCACGATTTCGAATTCCAATTTCACTTGCTCTTGCACAAATCAGTTCTTCTTGGGAACAAAAGGATTTCGATCGTTTCTGTCAAATTTTCATTGAACATCAAAATGAATACGATAGTCTTATTCTGTTAGGTGCTTATACTTTAATTATTAATTTAAATGATCTACAGAAATATCCATCGAACAGTATACTATTCAATGCTCTCAATCGTATCATCAATTCTGCAGCTCAATATCAATGGCCAACAGTGTGTTCAGCGGTATTCCATCAAATCGCTCTCATTTTAAGAAAGATTCCAATTGAAATAGTTTTACAATGGATGGATGCATTTCTAATGCAATCATCTTCACCCGATATACAAACAATATCAACTCTTTGTCGTTTATTAGAAGGAAAACCACATGAATATGAAAATATGAAATGGTTAAATCATGCTTCATGTTCAATTCTTCAATCTTTAACAAATCAAGATAATGAAATAAATGATTATGCAATTGATCGTCTCTTAATCAAAGTTGCCTTCTCTCATCATCAACTCCTCTCAACTCCTTCCAATTCACTCAAAGATTTCTTACTCAAAGAAGAAAATCAATCGAAAACTATACCGAATTTTCTTCTCCCTCTCATCACGATATTGTATGGTGGTTTGAAACGAGAGAATGAAAATGTGGTATTCGATCCAACTTATATTCATCGAGAATCATCAATCATGACACCAATGTTGATTCGTCTCCTCTCGATTGAAGATCGTGTTAAACAAGAACATGGATTAAAAATATTGAAACGCGATTGTATCAAATGTTTTCTATCGAAATTAGAAACTCGTGATGAATCGAATGAAACCATTGATTTATGTTTATCAACAATTTGTCTGTGTGGAATGGAATATATTCAAGATAATTTATCAATAATTTCGCCTGAAATCATTCGAAAGAGTATGCATCGATTGAAATATTTGTCGATGATATTACGACAATTGTATTTTCCACTTGGTGATAATGATCGTTCAATTGAAAATGAATCGACAAAATTTCTTAGTTTAGCCATTAATAAATTTCAATATGGTGACTCAGCTCGTGTTCAATTTTTGGATCTGTTAAATTTATTAAGAAGTGGTATTGCTCGATTACGAACAGGTACCTCATCGATTCTAATTGAAAGTGATTCAAATGCTGTTGAAGATCGAGTCACGTTAATTTTACCCAACGAACTTAAAGCGGAAGGGAAGATTCTTAGCGGTCTTTTATCAAGTGATACTCGATTGTTGTCTAAGCGTGCTGCATGTTCATTGTTGCATCGATTTACTAGTCTCTTTTGGATTTTAGAACAAAGTGAACAATACAATACACAAACTAGATTAGCTGAATCCATGAATAATGAAACACAATATTTAGTTTTTCAACATGATGAGGATGTTCTGTCATCATGCATTTTTATTCCTTCAAATTTACGAAATCTCTATCTTCGATTATTGCAGCAACGATTTATGATGATTCGTGAGGAGGATATTCATTCCGGAGATAAATATTACCTTTATTTTGGACATATTTTAACTGAATGTTTTATGCAATTATCGAATGGATCCTGTAAATATTTAAGTGTTGCAGGTCCACTAGTTACATTATTACCATGGCTTCGAATGGCACAGTTGGAAAATTTTGCCAGTAGTCTCTTATGGCCAACAGCAATAAAACATTCGATGTATTTGGGCATGTTCGAAAATACAAAAGGATATACCATGAATCATGAAACTGGAAAATATACAGATGAGGTAGCACTATTCAATAATGTGTCCGATGTACGAGATGATATACGTGCAAATTTAATAAAAACTTATATTCATCAAGAACATGATCGACTAAAAAATGCTTTAGACATAACGATGAGAAAAAATAATTTACAGTTATATGGCGCATCGGTTTCTTTAGCGTATGTGAGTCGTTGGAGTGAAGATGAACGAATGGAAAAATTAATCAATGAAAGCATTCAAGGAGCCATGGAAATTACAAATCGAATTGTTCGTCTCGATGCATTATGTGTTATTGCTTTCTTTGCTTGTCCGATTACCGAACGAATTCGAATTAGTACAGGTCGATCGTTGTATCAAGAAATCGAACAACAACTTACTGAGCTTTATCCATCGTTACCTCTTCTATTACACGCTGCGATGCTCATCCGATGTTTACCTCTTCTATCGAATTCAAATCTAATAAGTCAATGTTTAGAAAATCTCTTCGATAAATTCGGTGATAACGATCAACGTGATCAACAAGCTGTTTTCGAAGCATTAGCACCATATTTACAATCGAATTCGAGTTTATTTAATCATCACTACAAAAAAAACATATACAATCAATCGACAGTCTTAAAAAAATATTCCGATCTCAGCACTGATTTTGCCGTATGTCTATCGAATTTATATATAATGGAATTGAGACATGATTTACATGAATGCATTCAAAATGATGCTCGTCAATTTACAACAAATGAATCTATCGTAACAAGATTATGTCTGAGTGAAAGTCCTATGCTTACAGAAGCTCAAACATTAACAATAAACAATATTCTGAATGATGAATCTAGACGATCGAAAGGATTACTTCACGAACTAAATGAAGCTTTGCATCATAAAAAATTTGTTGAATTCAAAATGCGACATACAGTAGAAACATGGTTAACATGGAGGAATTCATCGGAATTATCGTCATTCGCTTATCATGCTGCACTTCTTTTAATCAAATCTGATCTATGGTCGGTTGAAGCTGTTAGTATTGTTTGTGATTTGTTATCGAACGAAAATGATCATTTTCGACATCGAGCCCATGCTTTGCTTCGATCATTCAATGATCAAGACTTTCAAACGACATCGAAAATTGGTATCGATGTTTTATTAACTTTACTGAAGAAACGAGCGTACTTCAATGTAACTTCATCAGCTGCTAAGATTAGTCTTGCACGTCTATTTGGAGCTATTAATTTAGATTCACAATCACATCTCGAAATTCTTCTTTGGATCGAACGATATCGTATTCACGGTCTAAACAACCCACAATATTTCACTAATCAACGAATGGTTTTGACAAATCCATATATAACTACGTATTTTCCAGCAGATAGCCCAATCGATGCTTGTTCTTGTATGGATGCAACGAATATCACTGGTGACTTGATCGTCTACATGTGTGACATGATCCAGTGTAATTTCTTTTCATTTTTGGACATAGATGGATGTTTAACATCGAATGCAGTCGAACAAAGTCACACTCAATTTGTAGTTTCCGTATTGATGGGTCTAAAAACACATCTTAATCATAATGATTTTACACGTGATTTAGCTATGGAAGCATTAATGAATTTATTCGAAATGTCCGATAATGATGATATTCGACTAGCAGTCGTCTATATGCTTGGTTATGTTGCAAGTGGAACAACATATAAAAGTTTAGTTGAAAAAATACAAATATTAACTAATAATGGAAACGGCGAAGTTTTCAATTGCTCCGATCGTATCATAGCTGCGTTGATTTCAAGTTATGCTTATTGTTTATGTTTGCATAGTATTGCACTTGATCAAGATGATTTGGATTTATTTGCTAATTTATCTCAATGTTCGTCAGAAGTCATTCGAAAAGCAGTTCGTATGGGTTACGGACGTACACTGACTGATCAGTCACTTCTCCTTGGCATTCTAAGTCTTGATTATGCTCAATGCTATCATGCACTTCTCGATTCAACAGCACATTTGTTTTTGTACGATGTTACAACGATTTGTGAAGATAATGCAGCAACATTTATCGAAAATAATCTAGTCTTTTTACCACTATTTCTCACGGAATTATATGAAAGAATTCAACATTTTACGAACAATATATTGCCATATGGAGACAACGATTACGATTTAGCTTATGGTCATCCTCAGTATGTTAAAATTGCGAGTTTATTAGCAACAAAAATACCAACTATATTCTGTGCTTTTGTCAACGATTGGTATAATGCTGATAAACTAAAACAAGCACTCTATTTTACTAGTAAACAACATAACTTTCCTCAACGTGCTGCTTGTTTAACAATTCTCTCGACATTCGGTGATTTAACTATTGAACTATGTGAAATGATGATGAATGCTCTTTATGATGATCCATATATTCAAATCAATTGTTATAAATGTTTATCTCGAATTAAATCGATCAAAGATGAAAAAATAGTTCTCAATCAATTATTCAAATATTTGAAATCGAAATCAATGAATATTCGATATGTAGCTGTGAAAATTCTTCTTCATTTATGTCGATATTCTTTGATTTCTTTGAAACAAATCGAAGTAAAATTGAATGATGTGATGAATGATCCTTCGTCGAACGAAGGTCTATGGTTAATTCAAATGCAAGAAGAAAAGTTCCCAAGTTATATCTATTTTTACGCTGGTTCATTAAAACATGCAATTTATGCTCTCTTTATTCAATATTTGACAGATAATATGTCGAACACAATCGAAAGAAATGAGTTCAACAATATAGATTCCGATTTAATTGATTCCAACAAAGCAGCACGTCTATCTTCGTGTAGTTACAAAAAAGAGGCGAGCAACGAACTCGAAGGAACAAATGAAAATTAATTATTACCATCATTCTCACTAAGTCATCATCCTCCTCCTCCTTCTCTTATTCTAGATACTATACGTTGTTTGATCTTTATACTCAATTCATTCTAATTAAAGACGGAATATCATTCTAAATAAGAAGTGCGCATATTCAACACTTTGAACATGACTTAATTAAAGATGTTATTGTCTTTTCAAATACAAATAAATATAATTAATAAAATCGAAAGAATAGGACTGCAAATCGAATGAATGAGAAATAGATAGAATTTCATTTGGTTATATCGCTGATTTCCAACTTGTATATTCGTGCCAGCTTCAACATCTGGACGATTATTATTCGTATTTTGCTGAGTCATTTGTACGTCATTAACTGTTGAGTTTGTTATCTGTTTCTGTTGACATTGAATTTGTTCGCAAGCAATAAAAACAATCATAGTCAAGCCTGTCCATATGGACATAATAGTGATCAATTGAATACGATTTCG
>ERZ781398.3616-NODE-3616-length-11913-cov-4.190757_pt1 | contig 11913 bp, 7 predicted proteins | sample MGYA00433077_ERZ781398 | MGnify/ENA primary metagenome ERZ781398 (study PRJEB29847, sample SAMN06458254) | wastewater metagenome | isolation source: Wastewater bioreactor | place: South Africa: Cape Town | study: EMG produced TPA metagenomics assembly of the... | reverse complement strand
TATACATCTATTAAAGTTAATAAAACAACAACTACAGATTTTATGAGTAGATTTTTTTTCTCTCTTTTCTGAGTGAATAACCAACGATGAGTCAACTTGGTTTTAATGTGTCATAAAAAAATAAAGGAAGAAGAAAACAACATTTTTTCTGCAATGGTCACACTGAAAAACGAAACGATGCAATCAGCTGCATTTTATTTGCAAACAAAGATCAATCGTCAATTATATCCAAAGTCCAAATATCCGTTGACACATTTACTCGATCAATCATCTTTCGAAGATTTCCTTTCGAAACAACCGACCTACGTCAAACATTTTAAATATACATTAATTGTTCTGTTCGTATTTACTTTGCTAACTACAGTTTTCTTTCAAGTACATATTTACGTTTTTAATTCTTTGTTTGGTCCATTTCATTTAAATACAAACGAATTTGTTCAACATGTTAAACAGTTTGACAAAGCTCAATCATGGTTCTATCGAATCGAATATGTTCAAATTGAAATTGGGGAAAATAATATTCAAAATCCCGAAAATTCCCAATCAACAATTAGAAAATATTCGGACCCATATACACGTCGACATCATATAGCGACGTATAAAAAAATGAAACAACCGAATATTTATGTTAAATTACCAACAACTTCTCAAACGAATTTTCATGCTCAGCATCGTTTTCATTTCCCATCTTATTCAATCAAAACATTAAAATGCATTGTCAAATATCTCGAACAAAATTCTCACATAGAAAATCAATTTTTCGTTGAAAAATCCGAGTATATCAAATTTATTAATTCTGAATATGCAAAAAACAGTAGCCAATTCAATAAATTAATTTTAACTAAATGTGGAATTTTAATTGGTTATCTATATCGACCACAGTTTGATAAAGCTTTTATTCCAACTCGTGAACATAATTTTTATGTAAATGATATTGCTTTTGATGCAACCAAACAGTATTGTTCATATATTCCATTGATCATTTCAATGCTTATTTTCTCTTGGTTACTTTGTAAATCTTTATTTTATCTTTCGATTTATTTGTTCAATCAAATTCGAAAAAAACTCCATTTTAAAATCGGATTATTTTCATTTCCGTTAAATTTACCGAAAAATGTTGTTGATGACTTTGGTTATTAAATTTCGAAGGTCAACCACATGAACAATTACGTCAATTAGATGAACATCTTCAACAAACATCATACCAAACGGAACAAAATTTGTTTATCATTGAAAATGATTATCAACAACTATGTGTTGTTTTATTACGCGATAAATCCGGAGGAAACTATCATCAATTACCGTTTCTTATTTGTCCAGTGACAGATATTAAAAGTATTCATTACGCAGGCATTGTCTATGGAAAAGATTCGTCAACGATCCCATGGCCATTTACGATCAATGAAAATGACGATCATTCGGATTGGTTACACGCACAATTAATGGACTTGAGTCAACACTATCGAAATATGTTCGATTTCGATTTCGAGAAAATTTGTTTTTTAAAATTATTTTGTTTAGATATGAACATCGTCTTCGACATGAAAATGAACGTTCGATGTCGAACAATTTCGAAGGAGTTCGTCAACGACGTACAAATGAACATGGGAATACAAACGAAGATAAACAATTCGACAAATGTGTCCTTGAAGAAAAGAATATTCAACGTCTTAAACTTGAACGTCGATCGATACTCGAACAATTGCGTGGAATGGCAACTCCCGCATCACCAGAATTTATTGCAGAATTTCGTTTAGAACGAAATCTAGAAAAACATTCGGTCGATTCCAGAATGGAAGAACAACAAATAACATGTCCAATTTGTTATCAAGATTTTTGTCTGAATGATATCTATCGAATTTGGCCGTGTCCATCAAACGTTCCACATAGATTTCATGATGAATGTATGTTAGACTGGCTAAGAATACGAAATACTTGTCCAATATGTCAACATCCAGTTGACAGTGCTCCCAGAGACAATCAAATCTATTTACGATTTTTTAATGGCTTATTCTTTTAACTTTTGCTATATTTTAATAAATAAACAAGAAATCACAAATTATTTCGCATATTTCTTTGTCCACCACTTAGCAATTTCATTGAATTTCTGTCGATCTTGTCGGTAATACAATGCAGCACGTGCATTATAAGGATCCTCAGAATTTGCATCAGTTAATAGAGAACATATGCCGAAGAGTAATTTTTCAATGGACCATGTTGAATTCCATTGAGAACGTAAAATATCGATGCAGATGTCCCCAGTTAGATGAATATTTGGATGATAGATTTTCGTTTGGAATCGAATTCGAGGTGGATGTAATGGAAAATCAGTTGGAATACGAATGTCTAATTGAAAATGGCCACCCTCATATGGACTATTTTCAGGACCAGAAATCGATACTTGCCAATGAAATAAATTCTTATTAATCATTTTAGCATTTTCAATCGATTGAAATTCTTTCAAGAGACGTTTTGACGACATTTCATCTATTCTCTATAATATCATGACAATTGTCAGATGGTTTTCTTTATATACTTTTATCAGGTAAATACATCTTATATTCTCTAGGAGAATTACTTTGTAATGGCGCAATGACTATGTACGTCATCCAAAAAAGTAGATCAAACATCAAAGTATTTTCTATGGTTGGAACTTTATGATTTTTTTATCTACTAATTTCACAAAAAATGTCGACTTAATCTAGTTCAAATTAATTATGAATGATATATACACAGTTTGTATTAAAAAAACAATTCAAACAAAATTTGATTTTAAATATCGTATAACTGATAAAAATAAGAATAGAGAAGATAATCCATAGAGATTTATCATCTCTGAAGATTTTAAATCTTTCATAAAGAAACAAAATCTATGTTTATATGATTAGTTTTCTTAGTCTTGGAACTTATCGTAGAGGTCCAAGTGCATTTTCTTTAATTGTTGTCTCTGATAAATATTGGTCAATTATGAACTAAACTTCTTTCTCGAGTTTTATTGAATATCACAGGTATTAATTGATCTAGTTCATTATACGCTTCTTATAAAATAACACTCAATTGATTTATTATTCGATAAAATACAAAAACAATGCTCATATAAAAGTGACGCCATCTCGTTATCTTTTATTCATGACCAATTAGTCTGATCGGACGGTCGATTAATAAAGAACATATCTAGCTACGACTGATTTCTCAATTGATCATGTTGAATTCCATCGAGAACGCAAAATGTCGATATGAACATCACCGATTAAATTAATTCTCGAGGTTTCTATAAACGTAGATGTTCTGAGATTTAATTTAAATCAAGATTTGATAACACAGTGTTTTATGTCGATTAAAAATAATTTTTTTGTATCTAAGTCAAACATTAAAGTGACATGCATGATCGAAAATATACTAATTTGGATGAAAAAGGACTTTGTCACGATTTATTTCGAAGTTGTTACAGATAACAGTAGTACCTTGCAGTGAACAACTGAAAAAATGAAGTCGTCTTTTGAGTTTGAAATAAACAGAAGGAAGATTATTTATATTTTTTTAAATAACATTTTACGAAAAGAAATAAAAGTCTGAGTTATTAATTAAAAAAAGAGACGAGATTATTATTTTATTGAGTCAAGGAGTTCGTGCGTAAGAAGTTGAGAAAGAAAAAGTAGCTGGACCATAAATATTTAATATAAAAATAAAATTTCAATTTTCTCTTGCCTTCATTTCAAATTTTAACACAGAGAAGAAGATTGTGTCAAATCGGAATGTCTGATCCAATAATAGAAACATTGAGTTATTTTATATCGAAAATTTACGTTTATATGGGCTCAACAGTCATAATCGGTGGTGTTCTCGGTGGACTAGCGAATATAATTATTTTTCTTAGTCTTCAAATTTATCGTTCAAGTCCAAGTGCATTTTATTTAATCGTTGTTTCTCTAATCAATATTGGTCAATTATTGAGTGGGCTTCTTTCTCGAGTTATATTTAATATAGCCGATATTGATTGGTCGGAATCATCGTATTCTTATTGTAAAATAAGAAATTATTTATTTCAATTTTGTGCTGTGGCATCACCTGCATGTTTGTGTTTGGCAACGGTCGATCAATTTTTAGCCACATGTTCTCGTCCTGAATGGCAACAACGAAGTAATACGAAAACTGCTCATCGTTTATCAGCAATAGTGATTCTTATTTGGCTGCTCTATGGTCTAACCTATCTCAACTATTATAATTTAGTTGTATCAACATCAACAGGCAAATCAACTTGCATCATAACTAATTCAATATTTTCTCGTTATTACAATGATTTTCATGTGCCTGTTTTAATGTGTGTAATACCACTTTTACTCACAATTCTCTTTGGTTTATTAGCTTATTCAAATATTCGACAAATATCTCATCGAACAGTTCCATTAGTTCGTCGTCGACATGAAATTCAATTGACAACAATGGTTCTTGTTCAAGTTGTTTTCAATATCTTTGCAACAACACCATGTTACATCGTTCTCACTTTTGCTTCACATACAAATCTCACTCAAGATCCTATTGCATCGGTTAAAATTCGATTAGCAATTGCAATAACAACTTGTCTTTATTATTTATATTACGCTGTAAATACATCTATTCATTATATGATTTAGCTTTGAGCTGTTTTTCTCTTTTTTAGATTCCGTTTTATATTTATATTTGTGTGTCTCAACGTTTTCGAAAACAATTTTATTATGTTGTCATTGGTAATCATTACAATCGTTGTCGAACAAATCAAATCGTCCCCACTTTACCAAATGATCGCAAAAGCAACAACTCAACCTGTTGAATCATTCTAATTAATTAACTTCGTTTGATTTTGTCACGTTCGAAAACTCATTTATCTTAATTTGTTTTTAAATTGCAGGTTGCCAGAATTTGCGCATTTGTTTAATTGACAATCGAAATTGTTTCATGTAGAATTTCGATGGAGTAATAAAAAGAATGAAAGTGAGCATCGAGGGAACGAATGAAACGAAATAAATAAGAAGATAATACCATGAATTCGTTGTTGTTTGCATACATTCCGATGCAAATGATAAAATAAAACGAGGAATTCCGAGAATAACTAAAACAACAGGTGCTGTTAGCAGATGTTTGTGTTGAACAAGTTGTCGACGAAGAGTTTCCGATGGTTGTCGTTGAGGATGGACGAGCTTTTGTCGTCGAATTTGTTTTCGTATTAAAATAATAATCGAAAAAAAATTAAGTAGAAATGGAATTAAAAAATGACAAAGTTGAAGAATATAATTATATGTTCGCAAACCAGATCGATGTGTCACAATACACCAAACTCGTCGGATATTATTTTCATTTTCAATTTCTTTAATTAAACGTCGATAAATTGGATCATGGATTGAACTCATAAGAATAACAACCAACAGACTGATGAGAAGTATTTTTGCTGTTGTTTTACTTTTAATTTTATTAAAATGAATTCCTCGAACAGCTGTAAATGCTCGTTCGACAGCAACGAATGCATTCAGCCATTGATTAAACGAAAGACAAACTAACAGAATAAAATCCAACGAAATACATGGAACTGTTAAAAATCTTTGATCGGTGAGAATTGTCATTTGAGTTAGAAGAAGAATAACAAATTTCAATGTAAAAACAATGATAACTAAAAGCGTAGCAATTGACGAACCTAAAAGATACAAACCACAACCAACTTCACGGACAATTCTTCGTTGAAATGTAATCAACGAAAGGAAACTATTCGTCAAGCCAATAACCAAGAAAAGAATTGTTAAACAAAAACTTATTTTAATAATCAACGGTTGAGATTGAAAATTCTTTGTTGGCAAAATATAATAACCGAGAATGGCATCGATCGAAAGACCGAAACCATTGGTATTGAATTGACAACGTTTACCGTAGAAACACGGCGGACAAATACAACGAGATCGTTTGGCACATGTCAACGAATCTTGATGACATTGACCGTCATTTTCACATTCACTTTCGCCCGAACAATTAAATGACATTTCATGATCAAATCGAAAACAATTGGCTAAACGTTTTTGTTGATAATTGTAACAAATACAAAGATGAACTTCATCGTAGAAACAAGATAAATCAGCACGAGTTCGACAAGGCAAATGATAGGCTTTGATTCGACGAAGAAGATCCCATTGAACAAACGTCGAATTGAATAATTCATCGAGACGCAAACAACGATCACGTGAATCGACTTGTTTTCGAATGATTTCCGACCGGTAAAACGATGTTTGCAGACGAAATAAATAATAATCTCGATCGATTTGAATGAACACCAAATGAAATGGTTGCGACCAATAAAATACAATTTCATGACGTTCAATAATTGGAACATTGACAAATGTTGTTGTTCGTTCAGGATCTTCGAATAGTTCAACATGAATAAAATGAATTAACAAAATTTCCGGTAGAATTATATTCGAATCGAATGAAAGAACGAATTTCGTATCGGCATATTGACAAAATTCGCCTGAATATCCTTTCGAACAAATGCAAATGAAATTTCGTTGACGACTAACTAAATTATTATAAGCAAAACATTGACCCTGATTGAAACAAGTCGAATTCGGTTCGATTTGACAAATTGGATCGGTGAGTAAACATCGCGAACCGATCTTATTCACTGGACAAACGCAAATCGATCGATTATTTGTTGATACACCGACAAATCGAGATTCTTTCGAACAATTGTCTGCGAATGGAATTGTACAAAATCGACCTGACCAACCTCGATGACATTGACAGAATGTTTTCGATTCGTTTGTATTGGCGTAGATTCGACATTTGCCGTGAACACATCGATTGATTGAACAATGTTTTCGATGGACAATACTCGAAGGAATATTTATGATTTTCACCAGACGTTGAACGGGCAAAAATGAGAATTGAATAGGAAAGAGAAAGGTTGCTCGATAGGTCAACGAGATTTTCTCGTAGATATCGATTTGAATTGAATATTGTTTTGTTGAATCTTTCGGTCGAGTTGCATAAATTAAATGAAAATGAAATTTCGCTTGACAATCAACTGATGATAAATAACTGAGCTGTTCGTACGAATGAATCAATGGTTGTTGTTGATTATCATCAATCAATGAAATCACAATTGCGAATAGAGTTTGCCATGAGTCAGATAATGTTCGAAATTGAAGTGTAAGACTAACACGTTCATTTTGATATTGACATTTGTTTCCGTAGTAGCACAACGGACACATGCAAGTGTGTCGAAGACTTTCATTCGACCAAATATTTAAAATAAGACCGCGATGACAATGTGTTCGATATCGATTTGATTGTTTGACTAATGATGATTTCGATTTGTCGATATTAAACGATGTTTCAATTTCATTTGTGTAAGTGATTCCATCGAGTTTGAAAGTAATTAAACTCCATTGTTTTTCATAAAAAGAATAACGACAAAAAAACAGCTCAATAGATGAAATTTGAACAAGACTAAATAACGAACAAATGCTAATATTTGGATAGGACATTTGATTGGCTGTGCAAAACTGTTCATCATCTCCTTGATCACAGTCTCGATGACCATCGCATAGACGAACTTTCGAAAGACATATCGATACATTTCGTTGAACACAAAAAAATGTCTCATAAGCATCATTGGATTCTGGTTGAACATTTCTTTGGCATAACCTTCGTTCGTCAGTTCCGCCGAGACAATCAACAATTCCATCATTCGCTTTTCGAATTGGTAAACATATGAATTGATTTGTAAATGGCGAAACACAATAATGATGATTGGCCGAGCAATTAAATAAAGTTTTATCATCATAACAATTACTTTCATCGGCACCATTCGGACAATTCCATTCGTAATTACAATGTGTATAAACATTATCGCATTCCCATTGTTCACAATCAGTTTCATCGGTTTGATATCGTCCATCGATGAACTTGGCAAATAAATCTGTATGTTCATCGCAAATATGTTGAAATGAAATTGTTCTTCGATCGGAAACCAGTCGTTCCCTTTCATCTTCACACCAATCATCTTCTTCGATTCGACAATCGCAAATTTTATCGTGAAATAATATTGAACTTAAATATTTATTTGATTGTTCACATTTAATATGAGTTTTAGTTAATTGATCGAATGAATAGATTCGAATGATTTCATTGAGATTTTCATCGTCTTCACGTGGACAATCGTAAATTCGATCGAGAAGACGAGATTTCGAAATACATTTCGATGAATTTTGACATTGATACATATTTGCTCGTTGACATATTTCGTTTGTATAATTGATATGTAAATGATACTGTTTTATTCGAACATAGAATTCGTCGAGAACAACGAGATAGAGTATCGTCAATGTTAATAATCGACCGTGAGCTTCTCGTATTTGAGATAACATTGATTGAATATCCAAACATTTGAGTTCGTTCAATAAGAAGATTGTCGACAGATTTGAAAAGAAAATATCATAATCCGAACTATTGAAACAGATATAAAATGGAATGTTGAGAAAATTTGTTGACATTTGAAAATCTTTTTTTAAATAAACAAAATAAATATTCGAAAATAAAACTGGAATACGAGGATAAATTAGAATATCCGGGCAAGTTTTTTGAATAATATCAATACATTGATTGACATGATAAGAATTCGATGAAAATCCATGAATTTTTTGTGAGAAATTAGCTAAACAAGTCAATGCTAACCAACATTGTTCATTAAGAGATTCATGTTTCGTCAAAATCATTTTATCAATCGAAATTTCTCGACGATTTCTTGAACAATGATTTGAAAATGTTTGAAAACTACAAATGACATCTTCATGTTTCATCGAAGGTAAATATCGTTTATGCGTAGGTGTTAAAATCGAATCAGTCGTTGATAATTCATCGGTCATATCGAGACAATCAACAATAAGTTGCTGATCTTTATAGAATAACTTCGGAATACATTCACCATTTCGACATTGATATTCATCTGCATTACATTCGTTGACGAGTAATTGCCAACAATATTTTTCATCGATTCCATCGTCAGTACAATCGATCTGTTCATTACAAATATCAGTCCAATCTAAACATAATCGTGATGAACCACGATTACAATTTATGTGAATATAACAAGTTATATCCGCAGGATTAAAGTCAAACGTTCGATAGAAAGTGAAAAACATTTCATAGAATGTCGATTTACTTGAATCGTAAGCGGACAATTCGTATTGACATTCAGAACCAAATCTTGGCAATGTACAATTGAAGAAAAGTTCATTGGATAGAGAGAAATCATTTTCAGTTGATAATTGATTCAAAAAGAATTGATATCGTTCAATGAGATCCATTGAAGCCGATGACCAACGATACAAATCTTCGCTTGTTACACCTTGTTTCCATAGTTGAGCAAAGGTTAGATTTGCAAATTGATTTGGATTTTGTACAAACGATTTCACTGGTAATTCACCGAAACAATAGACGAGAATTTCACGATCATGACTTCGTTTATCTGATATAGGAAAACTAAAGCAATTGTGTTGGATTTGATCACCATTGATACTTTTATCGGTTACATCGGTGTAATAAAGATTTAATTGCAGTCGACCAAAAATCGAATCAAATAATAGAATATTTAATAAGTACAAAGAGTATTTCATCGTGATGAAATGTTTCTTAGTTTTCTGCTAATAAAATATGAGCAGATTTTAAAAAAAATGATTTCTTCTATTATTATTTATTGACGGAAAGGAAAAAAGAGAAAAAGGTATCTTTTAATAAAAACATCTGTCATTGAATAAACTACATATTATAGATAGTAGTAATTTCAAATGCAGTTAATTGTCGTGTGTACACTCGAAAATCATCGATATCACCATCGAATGGGCCAGATGCTTTTCCAATTGAATTCATACCAACACAAGCATTATATCCACTAAGACTATTTCCTAGAGTAACAACGTTCGACGCTGCACTCGCTACATAAGACGTATATAATGAATTCGATGCAACGAGTGTTCCATTGATATAAAGACGTAGACCATTGATTGGACTCCATGTTTCGACTAAATGTGTCCAAGTAGGAGACATGGGTAACAATGGACCATATAGAGTTGTTTGAGGAACATGATAGACTTGAACAATAACAGATCCATTGAGAGCAAATCCTATGAAAGGATAGCACCAACCGGTACCCGATATAGTTTTTGATACATGAACGACTGTTGATGTTAGCAGAGATCGAGGTCGAATCCAAAGAAGAATCGAAAATGGTTGAGTTGACATACCGAGACCAGTAAAACTCAATGCTTGAAAGTACGACGTTGCCGTGCCATTAAATGAAATAGCGTCTGATGAATGATGAGAAGAAATAATTGTCGTTGACATATAAGATTTTAAAAGAGAATTAGGTCCATAGTCACTGTATGCATCTGTGTTTGTTGTATCAAATGGAAAACAACTAACAAGAGTGGCATCTTCTCGTATCTCACATGAAGATTTCGCTCGATTAGTAATTGATAAATGATCTATATAACCCTTCAAATTAAAATCATGAAAGTATAGTTCTTTATCAAAATCATTTCTACTTGAAAAAAATTCAAATTATTCATTGATATAAGTGCTGGTACAGCACCGATCGTTACAGTACCCATGCTTGCTAATAAAGGTCCGGAAACGATACATTGAGCATCAAGTAAACCATCAAGATAAATCGATAGTGTAAGAGAACTAAGATCAAACACAAATGCAACATGTATCCATTGATCTGCAGTTAGAGGCGTATTTCCTTGACAATTATTATTATAAAAACTTATATAAAGATAATTGTTTGAGGTTATCTTGCGAATAGTCAAATGAAGACATAGATTCGTTGCAATTGTTGGACAAAGACCCAGAATACCATGATCCAATGAATTTGGAAATGAAGTAGGTCGAAGCCAAGCTTCAATAGTAAAACTCGTTGATGATAATGGAATGTATGATGTTGAAAATGATTGCATTGTTGTTGCATTCAAAGAAACAGCTTGATTGACATAACCATCGACAAATATTGGAGATTGATTTGCTGTTGCATCATACATCTTCATCGTATCATTCAAATTGCCATCAAATGACCATCTAGCTAACAGATTCGATGTAAATGTCCATTGTTCACCTGGACATAAACAACTACATACGGTTGAAACGATAGTTTCTATTGAAGACAAACAAGATCTTTTAGATAAAACTAAGAATAGTATTTGACACTCACTCGATGAATTCACTTTTGTAGGTTTATTCACAAAAATAACTATAATGGCAATGATAGCACTCAGAAATAGAAAACAAAGTAATAAGGATAGCAGTGCATAACACTGTGAGTGTGTACCATAAAATAGTCTATTATATTTTCGTTTTTTCTTTTTATGATCCGAAGGCGAAAGAAATTTATCTGTAGAAACTGTTTCACTATTGACTTTATTTCGTTTTTTAACAGATTGATGATGAGATGAAACAGTAGCAGTAGATCGATTTAACGAATGTTGTTTTTTCTTGGACGATCGAATTGTTGTGCGAATAACAGAATTCTGATGTTTCTTGCGTGCCATTAATGATTTTATAATGAAATACTAGCAGGCAATGTAGTTATAGACTTTATAATATTGAATAATGAATGACTATTTCAAAGGTTTCTTTTTAATTATTGAAAGAAAAAGAATTGTTTATACATCAAACGCCAATTTTAGTTTCATTTGGAAATATCGATTCTCTGAGTGAGAATGTTATTTCGAAGCGTGAACAATTATTCTCATGATTTTGTTTTTCGTTAAATCAATGTATCAAGATGAAAAAAACAGTTGTTTTCTTATCATGTTTATCGGCATTCGATATAAAATGTCATAAACACATTTTTTTCCTTTCGACTAAATAAACAGATGTTTTTTTCCTCTCTTT
>ERZ781398.3602-NODE-3602-length-11945-cov-4.410765_pt1 | contig 11945 bp, 10 predicted proteins | sample MGYA00433077_ERZ781398 | MGnify/ENA primary metagenome ERZ781398 (study PRJEB29847, sample SAMN06458254) | wastewater metagenome | isolation source: Wastewater bioreactor | place: South Africa: Cape Town | study: EMG produced TPA metagenomics assembly of the... | reverse complement strand
TTTTTATTGGTTGAGTAGATAATGCTAATGCAGCTAATGTACCAAGTCCGATGGCTATTGAAATGAATAATGTTAATAATACCTAGATAAACAGAAGACGAATTTAGTTTTTTTTTCTTGAAATTTTGATTCATATTGTGATATTGACTTTCGGTTGGTTTCGAAAATAAACGATTCGTGATGATGATAATAATTATCATTTCTTATGACTACGTAAAAGATATAATCAATCGGCACTGATTCCTGTAATTTTATTGACATTTATTACATACAAAGAAATATCTTTCAGCATTAATATTTATGTCAAAAAAAATGATTATTAGTCGACAAATACAATTTAAACATCAATCATTAACAACTATTTATTTTCACTAATATCGGATTGTAAGACTCGTGCATTTTTTCTCTCGGTTGAAGTCCATGAACTTTACTGATTAGGGCAAGATTATTATTTATATATGTTATCTATACAGAAATCTTCTGGGATAAAATCACACACATTAGTTTCTGCTTATCAACATAGCAAAATACGAAAATCTAATTTTATAAATATAGATAATAACATTTCGGTACATTTTACTCGCTGATCTATTGAAATACATGGCTTATATGATTGATTAATCAATAAACATAATTTTTGTACTAAAAGAATGTTCTTATATGACAGAAAATCATTTGTTTTGATTATGGTTTTTTTTGTTTTTTGACTAATCGTATATTCCTTCATAAATAAATAATGTCAATCAAGAACAAAATAGATCAAACTCATACAAGCTAACGATCAAGAAATCTTTGAAGAAATTCTCTTTCAACCGATGTGACATTTATCTTAAAATAAAATTCAGAGTGAATCAATATTTGAACTCAAACAATTGTCTTTTGTGTAGAGTCACGTTATTTTAAAATATATGCAAAATTTATCACATGAAAAACTCACGACTCAATTAAAATCTACAGAATACGATATTATCTACAACAGGAAACAGATTCTCGACAGAAAGGAAAGGTGGACGAGCATATTCATCGAAATAAAACTACATATATAGACGTCATAAGAAATGAATCAATCTTAGATTCTATTAACCGGAAATGGTATTTTATCACTTCTTATTCGCTTTTTCATTGGGCATAATCTATATTTATGTTTTCAAACGTTGACTTTCTTTGATTTTTTTGTCATTGCTAACATGTGTTTATCGATTAAGATTTTATCCCATAAATTAACGTTGACAAGAACGTGTGCCTTTGATTTACTAGCGAACTATTCAAATGAAAAGTTGTGAATACTTTTTTTTATTAAAATGTGAATAATAATTCAATTTAGTTGACTTGAACTCATACCAAACCAATTATAGATGTTTAATTCGCAGAAAATTATCCTTTTTAACTCTCATATCTTTAACAATTGATTCGAAAAGAAATTGTTTATCGATGCGAATAGAAAAGTAGTTCAACAACATACCTTAACACGACGTGGAGTCAACAGTCGATAATGTGGTAAAGCAATATAAAAGAATCGATCGAGAGCTATAAACGAAATAATAAGTGACGAAATAATAATTAGATTCTTTGAGAATGAATAAAATCGACAGATTATAGTCGGTGCATCGAAATCTCGATATTCCATGATTGCAATCGTTGGTATAACAATTAAACACGTCCATAAATCGACACAGGCCAATATAAGAATAAATATAACTGATGTTGATTTCGATGAATTCCAACGATTTCCGTATGCAAGTAAAATAACACTATTACCTATTGTACCAATAATGGATACAAAAGTAAAATAGGTCATTAAACTGATATTTGTTAATGTTGTCATGAAGTAAAAATAGTTGGTATATTAGTTAGTGTGGCATCTAAATAAAGCAACAAAGAAAAATGAATATCAAATAACTGAACGATTGAATGGCTTCTGTTCTTCTCCCTTCCTCATGTTTTGTCAAATTTAGCTATCTTTGATTTATTTAATTAGGGAAAAACATTCGTTTGGCTTTAATAAATAAACAAGAATTTTGTTCTGTCAATTCAAGTTAAACGAAATCTATTCAGTCAACTCAATAATCTCGATGAAATCAATTTATTATTAAAAATAGTATACTAAAAAAAAACTCATCATTTATGTATTGACACTATTGATTTTTATATACTAAGAGTCTCGTGTTTTTCTTATTACTTTTGTGCGTTTCTACTAAATGAAGTTAGTAGAGAAAGAAAAAAAAAGAGACAGAGCGACATAGAACAAGGAAAATATTCTCTTGTCGGCAGTAAAGAACATTGACAAGCAAGTCATTCTAATCAGGAATATATATAAAAAAAAAGAAAATATCTAGATTAATTATTTATTAATTCAAGTAATCATATACTACTGCATTTGAAAATAAACCGTCATGCAGAAGTGAAAGACTGTTATCACGAAAAAGATTATGATTTGAATAGATTTATATACACTCAAGAATTGATAAGTTCCTATTACCACAGAGAAACGAACGTATATCGATAACTATGGATATTTTTATTAGCTATCTCACTGTTGATACGCAGAAGAAAACCAAATGCTTGATTTTCACATACCTCGAATAAATATTTACGCTAGTCAGCTTCAAAGAACAGGCCAAGCGGTGTTTTTTTGTCTTGTTAGAATAATTTCGTTGGAGATTTAATCGTCATACTAACTAGTCAAGCGATCTGAACTATTCAAAAGAAAAAAGAAACAAAAGCACATACTTGTTTATTAATGAACTGCAAACGACTAATATGATTATATCTCTACAAATCTAATTCGATGGCAAAAATATTCTTCAATTTCAAGATATTAATGATAAAAATAAGTGCACTTGTTTTTTTTCTTCAACGGAGTTTATTTACAGAGAAATAATAAACAATCTACCTTGAAGGAAAATATTTTACAAAAATATATTCTTTGTTCTTTAGTCTTAATTAAGTACGAAATATCTTAAGATTATCTTAAATAGTCTAGCTTGATGCATCGGAAAATAATTCAATTAACTATGGATTGTCAAATATTTTAAAGTTATTGAAAAGACTGACTTTTCCTAGTTTAATTCCATTCCAAAGTACTTTTTAAGTACGTAGACGCATAACTATGGGCTCGATAAAGGACAAAATTCAGGAAACAAAAATACGCAAATGAGAGAGAAAAACTATATGAATATGTTGACAGTGATTTAAAAAGCATCAGGAAAAAAATTAATATGCTCATCAGGTTGTCCCATTGGAAACCTATGAAAATCATTTTTATTTTGCAAGTTATTATTTAGTGTTTTAGTGTCGCAATAGCTATATGCAGTCTTGTCGACTAGCAATGATTGAATAACTAATGAGTTTGTCAATAAATGTTCTTAATGGAAATAACAATCGTATTGAAATGTTGTACTTTCGAAAACGATCGATTTTCAATTTAAAATGAGTAGATGCGTAGGAATAATTAGTTTGAAGACTACTCAGTGTAATTTAATCTATTCTAAGCGTAATGCTAGATGAACCCATAATCAAATCAGAAATCAGCCGAAAGAATCACGTTAATAGTTCATCGAAAGATAGAATCTCTCGCGCTATGTATCGTTCGAACGTTGCATGCTGATAAATATGATTATTTTAATTCAATGCAAAGAATTTTGTTCTCTTGTGTTCTTCTTTGATTTAATTGTCATTAGAACGTAATACTACTAGTATTTTTTTCTCTTTATTAATTGATATAATTCTATCGTCGATTTCTAATAATAGAATCTCTTTTAAAACTAGAAGTATGTGTGTATTTTAGGAATAAATACTCAACGTTCGATCAGAATGAATAGTTGATAATTAAAGATACTTTCATTTTAATGAGTCAACACTTCTCGTTCAATAGCAAATAGAGGACAAAAAAAAACAAGAAAACTTTGTAGAGCAAAGATGAATAACCAACCTCTTACTAGTTTTTCGATATTTAATGTGCTCTTACTGCGATCAGAATGATAATAAGAAAATCGTGCAGAAGCTTCCATTTAGTATTTGCTCAAAAGCAAAAGAACAATGAAAGATTCTCTGTTACTCCTTTTCCCTCGCGTTTTTCTCGGCTATTAAAAGATCGTTTGCGTACTCGACTATCTAAAATATATGCAGAACTAAAGAATATTCTATTTAATAAGAAAAAGAAAAACGGATTGTCTTCTATTGATCTACAGAGACTATAAAAGGGCAAAGTCAATCGGTTGATTTCTTTGAAATGTCTTGGATAAATAGACAAATCATTTGTTTATTGAATTATTTCCCATTCAAGGGACATTTCTTGGCATTACAAAAACAAAGAAGTGAGACTAGTAATCGAGTCATCAAATGATGTTTTTGACGAAAAAAAATCACCCCAAAGAAACTGATGTGTAACTACGCTAATTACAAACTTGATATGACGACCGGAGTATAATGTGATGCTGTTTTCGATCCTGTTCGTTTCCTTCATTACCAACGAGAAAAACATTTGGCTAAAGCATAGAAAACGAGAATAGAAGAGCTCGAGGTTTCTACTAAGAATTTTGGCATTGGAAAAATACCACTAATCATAAACAAACAGAGAGCGTAGAAAAAGAAAATCCAACATATGTAAAATAATAAAGAACAGTTAATAAGAATAGGGCTATATAAAAAAAAAGAAAGATTAGTTTTTTTTTTATAATAAGATCTAGTTTCATAAAAATAAAGCATAAAATTTAATTAAATTTGTGGCAAATTTTTGATAGATTTCATTCATTGTTTGTTGAAGGATGTAATTAAATTAATCTCGAATCGTATTTCAGTAGAAATATTAGGAAATAACTTCAAAACGACAATATTGAAAATAGAAAATAGTTTGTTCGCAGGAACACTTTACTTTTTATTCTTACTTTGTTTATTTGCAACTGGGTGAATTAATCGTTGAAGTTAGTCTTTTTTTCCTTTTCCTCTTCGGCAAACAATTATTTAAAAGTATCACATATTTAATTTAAGAAAAAAATATTTCTCACCTCTGTACTTTATATAATTAATAATTTCTAACGTTTACATTGGACAGGAGTATATCTGTTACACTTTCTTTTTTTTATGATATATTTTTAATCATTTACGCTTAAAAACTTTTCGTAATCGAAATATACTTGATTAGAATTGACTTGCGTTCTATATTCGCTTGGTTTGTCAAGTTGTATGATACTCTATGACATTTTTTTTCATCAGATCAACTAGTTCATAAGATTCTTTGATCAGATCTCATAACAACAGGATTCTCCTGATTTTGAACACAAATAAATGTGAGGTTCCTAATAATAATCAGTTAAATCTATTGTTTAGTATTACTAAAGAAAGTTCAATGTATCCATTCTTTCCATAGGAAAAAAGACTCTGAAATTGGAGACTCGAGAGAACATTATTTTAGCAATGATTTTATTGTTGAAAATTACTGAAGCATTCGCAGTTAAGAATTTGTCTAGCTATTTAATCAACTATGTCATTCGAATTATGTCAATAACTAGCTTTTATTAGTGCCGGAGATCTACCGTTTTCATTTTATTTTTTTTCTCAGGTGCACATTTTTAAATATTATATTACCTGTGAGACAGTATTTAATAAAGAATTTCAAATTCATGATAAACACATAATGAGATGCATAAAACAGAAACGTTATTATTAATGTTTCTTCTTCATATGACTTTTTCTCTATAATGAAAGCGTCATCTAATATTTACGAGTTTTCGTTTACCCTGGTTTAAGTATGAAGGAAATACTCAAGGAAATGACTTTAAAAGAAAGAGTATATTGTATCACTATTTTTTATTCTAGTTCCTACAAACCAACGTTAGACCAATATCCATTTAAATTATTAATCAAAAAGTACTTCTAATTTTATAATTGAACTTTATTCGATACATGCTCGATGGTATGATTTTTATTTTTTGTCAATTATATAAGTGTACGATTAGACATTTCTCTTTTTCAAAAGAGCTTTCGAAAAACTACTAGTTCAGTCAATGTCGCAGTAGAAAAATTATAATTACTCAAATGTTTACTTTTTTTTTATTGTAAAAGCATTTTATTCAATAATGTCTCAGAAACAGACTTTCTCAATTAAAAATAATAAGGAAAACAGTCGAAATAAAATCATAAAGGACAATTATTGAGCATGAAATCAGATAATTAGGTCAAGAAATGAATCTTGAATCAAAGAAAGGCAAATATACGTTTAATGAATGTTGACGTACTTAATCTTTCTGTCTGCGCTTCCCACGTTGTTTTAGGCGAAATTTTCCCCTTTGTTTATTAAAACTAAAATAATATCCGACCTAATTTATGCACTTGTTTTCTTCTTCGAAACAAAAAAGATCCGTTGATCTTTATGTTTATGTTGTTGTTGTTGTTGTTGTTGTTATCAGTTTTTCTTTATTTTTATTATAACAAAAAAACAAAAAAACAATCGACAGTCATTAGTATTAATAAGTACTAAAATGCTTGAGTCGATACAAAAGCACTTTGCCATTATTATTTCCTAATGTGAGAAATCCACTGTTCGGAGAGAAGTCGAATCCATTGACGATTTGAATTTTCTTATCGTGGAATTCAGGAAAATTATCATAGACTGTTAATGTTGGCATGTGAACCTAAATAAGAAAAAGCTCCTCAAGAATTATTTTCGATTATGATTTAAAGTTGTCTTCGTTACCAATCGAATAGCTCTTGCTAAATGATACGAATTCATTGCTAATAATTCTGATGTTGAATTCATTTTCACATTTTGTATTGGTGTTGTTAAATTTTTCAAATATTTCAATGGTTTCGGTTCTTTGGTTTTCATAACATCATCATAGGAATAAACATTAACAATTCCACTTTTTTGACTACGAAAGAAAGAAAAAGAAGTCATAATATCAAGTTAAGTTTAATAAATAATTTACCCAGTGACAAAATATTGTTGATTCGATGATACACACATACTCGTTGTTGAAAAGCTTCCATCGTCAATAAAACGATGTACCGCTGCACGTCGACGAACATCAAAAACAGTGACAACACCTTCATCTATAAAGAAAACCAAGTGAAATCTTAAGAGGAATCATCCATTTAATCTACCTCCGGAGGCAAACATCAATTCACCGTCTTGTCGAAATGTGACACTATTTATGTTTCCCGAAATTTGAGTGCTATCAATCAATTCTTTCGACTAATTCAAATAATAAAATACGTCGAAATGAGAAAATAAAGTTCGAAGTACTTACATTTGTTGAGACGAAATGTAATTGTCCATTTTGATTGATAAACACAATCATCGAACCATCAGGACTTAATTCAAATTTTCCCAATCGACCTTCGAATCCTAGAAATCGAAATTATATCAAATTGACATTGATCAATCAAGAAAAAAACTCGATCCAACCTTTTAACATCGGTATTTGCATCGTTTTGGCTTCGATCATGTCAAAAACTTTGAAAAAATTTCGATCACCGGTTACAATAACTTGTTTTCCGTCACGAGTAAATCGTGCCGTATCAATCGAATATTTTTCGAAGAAAAGTGATTGTATACGTTCATTTTTCTTTCCATCAACCTAAATACAATGATTTGTTTGTTTAATTTTCTCAAAATCAACGGCAATTTACTTGATAGAAATTTAAATATTGACTACGACCAGCTGTTAGCAGTATTTGAGCTGTTGGATGAAATTCCACTGAACGTAAAAGTTTCTTTAAACGAACGAGAGAGAAAAAAACAACTTTGTCAAGTTAACAAATCAAACGAGCATACAGAATGAGCAACATCATGTTTGAAATCAGCACAACGAAGACAATCAATGGATCCAGCTCGTAAAACATTCGATTTAGTTAAATAATTACCCGTTCGACGAAATAATTCTTCGTCACTATCATCTAATCAACAGAAATGAAAATCAATTTCAGACATGGAAATATTCACCTTCATCTTGTTTCTTATTTAACAATTTCTCTGCCCATGAAGGTCGACCCATGACACGTTCATATCTATAGTTGACGTGATTATTTCGAAAATAGAAATGAAATAATTTACTCAAATTTGAGTTTCGTTTCGTATTCTCCAGTGGTAATTTTTCGACGTTTTCGTGAAACTAATTGATTGAAATTTGGTTCACGAACACTGAAATCAAACGAAATGTGTAATCTTTTGTATAGAACAAATTCAAAATGATCATATACGTCTCTTCAGTAACTTCTTCACTATCGATCCAAGCTGGTTTTTTCTTATTCGTAGATTTAATTTGCTGATCCTAAAGAAAATCATTTTCACTAACCTGTTTCTGCTTATTTGTTGTTAATTCTTCAACAAAATCATCATCATCTCCAAACACTAAATGTGTCAAAGCTGATTCTTCATCGATACGTTCTTCGTCCGCCTCTTGTTTATCATCATCTGTCGCAAGTGTATATTTTATTTGACGTTTGCCTGTTTTCTTCTTCTTTTTTCTTTTCTCAACTTTCGATGTTTTGCTTGTCACTTCGACTGGCGCATCCGAATCGGTATCATCATCTACTTTATTCATCGTATCGATCATGATTATGTTCTTTTTTTTCTAAAATATTGAAAAAAAAAACAAATTGAGATTTTATTCGATTGATTAACAAGAGAAAATTATTATTTTGATATGTGAAAAAAAACAAAGAAATGAAATGTAGAAATAACAAGTTTCTAAAGAGATATGATTATGTACAACAACAAGGAATGTTTGATTGAATGAATAATTATGTACAAATATCTGACCGATTAATGATTGCAAAAAAATCTAGAAAAACCAATCTTTAGCTTCGGTTAAATCGGGATGTCGTGGATCTCCTCGATAGCAGCATCAGCATCGATAGCTTGATCAGCACCTTGATCTTCTTTTGTTTTATAATGTCCACTTTGACGTGATTTTTGATAGCAAATACCGATGCCAAGGAGGACGAGTAGGCCGACAGAAGTGACGATACCAGCAACAATAGCTACATTTCGTCCGTAGATACTCGATTGAGTCACCGGCCGAGGTAAAACTACAACAACAACAACGAGATTATTTACTAAATAAAATGAAATGAAATCAACAAACCAAGGATGCTAAAACCACGATCAGGTGGAATTTCGACAGGTTCAGGTAGATATTTCACTGGTTCTGTACCACATGGCCATTCCCTAAAGAAGATTTTCGTGAAACAATTAAAAACAATCTCGTTTTTTTTTACCGAATACTTCCACCAGTCCATGTTATATTCGGATCACGTTCTTCCAAAAACGCATATTTCAACGGGAAAATTCGATTAAATTGTAATCGTGCAATACATCCTGTAAAACCTTGTTCAGGCGGCGTACTCTCATTTCTTCCGACATATAAAACTCGAGGACTATCGAATTGCATATCGATTTGTTGAGTTTGAGAAAAAACAAATTCATATGGTTCATAATTATCCACACTAATGATAATCCGTTTGCCATAATCACGACGTTGAACAAGAACTTCATGATCTTGCCCATTGGTTAAATCGTATGGAACGTTATACTCAAATGCATCAAACCCGTAATTAAATTGAACACGAACACCACCGTTATTGTTCAATTCAAGTGTAAAATAATCAACAAGACCTTTCTCATCGGCTTTATCGGACTTTAATTGCATTAGAATACCTTGTTTTTTGTACGTTGTAAACAAAACTCGAATGATTTCTTCCTCAGTTGCCGTTACACCTTCAGTTGGAAATGTATATTTAATCATCGTATTCGCTTCTAATCGAGTGCCGATTTCAGTCGAACAAATCGGTCCACGGAATGGTGTAAATGTACAATCGCAATCGTAACTCGACCAACGTTCATTGCATTTGCCACCGTTTAAACAAGGATTACTTTGACATTTACCGACACAACCCGGTGAAACGCCGTACATGCCTTGTAAAGCTTGAGATTTCAGGTCGATTAGTTCGCCATTGACTTGAAACGCACGAATACAGCCGACGAAACCGTTTCGATTTCGAACGGACGCACCAATGGTTAAATTCGATGTTAAACGAATGTGCCGAAAGGTTGTTTGATCTTCGGGATTCGCAGCCGATAGACCATCGACCGTTAATCGAGCTTCTTGCCGATTGATTTCCAATTGAACTGTATGCCATTCATTGTCGTTGAAGTCATACGGCGATCGAATCGTAATAATATTCGTTCCACGACCGACACTGTATCGAAAGGCGATTTCTCGAGGTGCTTGAAGACGAATTTCAATAAGATCTCCATCGTCATAGCCGATGTTTTGCAAAATAATTGCCGAACCGAATGTTGCCGAATCAAAGCCGGTTTTAAATTGAAAACGAATGTCACCCGCGATTTTCGCTTCAAATGCCGGTACGGTTATAATAGCATCGGCTTTTCGAAATGTAATTGTATTATCATAGAGCAAATCTCCTTCACATTGAAGTCGACCGATGTGATATCGACCGTATTGCTGCGAGTCAGCTGGTCCCGTGTCACCAAATCCGACTCTCAACACCGGCAAAAACTCTTTTCTTGTTAAATATCCTGCGTCTTTCAATTCTCTCGGCAATTTTGAATCACAATTACAGAATAGATTCGGATCGACACATGTCATATCTAAACCGCACGCGCATTTGCCCGTACCAAGTTCACTTCCACCCCAATAGTCCATCGTTTGATTCGTTCGACCGACCCACCAGCCGAACGGTGCATTCGGATAATTCAATAGCCGAGAATTGAAACACGTGTATTCGATGTACTGTTTGCATACATACGATCGATCGACGGTCGCAAAAACTTGAGGCAATGGCACGCGATAGTTAATTCGTTGAATATAAACCGATTCCGGCAGTTGATAACCACTCGAAACATAACTTTCCGATTCATGATAATGACCGATTTCTGTGACATTTAAAGACTCGGACTTTCCACCGAAACGACAAAGGACAGTAAACGGTGTCAATGGTCCGCTACCATCGATGTCAATCGTCGTCCAACGTTCGGGAATAATCTCGTCGATCTTCATTCGATTGAGTTTATAATCCAGACATGACAATGGATAATCACTGATATGACAAACAGCTCCGCTGTAACCCGTTTTCGAACAATCACAACGAAATCTCGTCCAAGTCTGATAGCAGATTCCACCGTGACGACAAGGATTCGGCGTACAACGATCGAACATTTCACACGAATCGATCAGAACATCGTGATTAATCACCATGCCTGCTCGAATTCGACTGTCGCCCAAATTTGTCAAACTTAAATTATTAATTAAATCTCGTGGAAGAATTTGAACACCACTCATAACAAGTTGTCGGACGCAACCAACGAAACCATTCATCGTCGTTTCGCGATTGATTTGATTTCCATCGGAACTAAACGTAAACCGATCGGTTGTTGATAAATTATTTCTTGTAAAGGAAAACTCCGGTTCGTAGTCAACGGTTATGTTAAAACGAAATTGTGTCAATAGAAGACTGATTTCATGCCATTGACCATTGTTTAAGTTATCTCGACGATGACGAACTGTTCGTTTATTTCCTTCCAATTGAACTGTACACGCCAATTGTCCTTCATCAAGAAAAAGTTTCAAAAAATCTTGATCCGGCACATCGTTGATTCCGATCATCAATTGCCGTGGTTCGGAGAGATTAGTGTAGAATAAAATTCCATTTGGTTCGAAAGTACGCATTTGAAATGAGAGGTCAATCGATGTTGCACCTGGTTTTCGAAAGATTTCCAAATAGGAACCAAATGTTCGAAATGTATACGGATGCATATTCATTGAGTCATCCTAAAAACAAACAACAATTTCACATATTTTGTTCAAAAACAAAACGCGAGCAAAGCAAAGCAAAAAGCGGCAAGCAGAAGCAAATGATACCTCACATTGACTTTATCTTTTCAGAAATCTAAATGAGTTTCGTCTTTTAGGAATCGATTGATG
>ERZ781398.3593-NODE-3593-length-11965-cov-3.457935_pt1 | contig 11965 bp, 9 predicted proteins | sample MGYA00433077_ERZ781398 | MGnify/ENA primary metagenome ERZ781398 (study PRJEB29847, sample SAMN06458254) | wastewater metagenome | isolation source: Wastewater bioreactor | place: South Africa: Cape Town | study: EMG produced TPA metagenomics assembly of the... | reverse complement strand
GCCGTCGGTTCCAGTTCCGCCTCGATCCGCTTCCACAAGCCGCTCGGCACGTCGGCAGGGATCACCGTGTCGTCCAGCGCCTGCATTCTGCCCCGCAGCATCGCCACCCGCTCTGCCAATCCAGGGTCACGATCGAGTTGCGCCTCGAACGCCGCGAGGTCGGCGCCGTCCAGCAGCCCCAGCACGTAATCGCCGACCTGCTCGTCAAATGCGGCGCTCATCTCAGGCACTCCTGCAGCGCTGCGATGGAGCGTCGTATCCACGATTTGGCAGTGCCCAACGGCACGGCCAGCCGTTCCGCCACCTCGCCATTGCTCATCCCGACAACGTAAGTCAGCAGCACGGCGCGCCTTTTCGGCTCATCCAGCTGCTCGAGGCAATGCTTCAGCCCTTCACTGTCCGGCAGCGTCTGGAACGCCGAAACCGCGTCGTGCTCGCGGGCGCTCATCGCTTCCAGCGTCGTTGCGTCATGGAATTCCAGTCGCCCGCCGTCGCGCAGCAGGTTCAGCGCCCGGTTGCGCACCATCGTCGTCAGCCAGCCGCGTGCGCTGCCTCGCGCCGGGTCGAACTGCCCGGCCCGCTGCCAAACCGCAACAAACGTCTCCTGTACCACTTCCTCGGCAAGGTCGCTCCGCCTGACGATTCGCCGCGCCACTCCGAGCAGCCGTCCCGCCTCGCTCTCGAACAACGCCGCCAGCGCCGCACGCTCCGCCTTGGCGACGCGCGCCAGCAGGGTTTCCGGGGTGATGGCCTGTCGGATGTCGCTCACCGTGTGCTCCATTCGACGATTACACGCGATCCGTCCACTCGGATGCAACGCACGAAAGTTTTTCCGCGCGCTGCATCCAAGGGCCAATCGCCGCGGGTAGTCCCTGTGAGAGCGCCGAGAAACATCTCGCCGCTGCTCCTCAAAGAGACGAAAAGCCAAGGAGACATCCATGACTGCCCGCACCTCTCTCGTCGCCCTCGCCGCCATCGGCTTTGCCGTACTGCCCGCCGCGGCCCTTGCCGCCCCGGCCGTCGCCCTCGTCGGTGACAAGACCCTTGTCAGTTTCGACACCGAAACCGGCGCCACCGGCGCTTCGGTGGACGTTAGCGGCGTCGACAGCCTGCTGGGCATCGATGTCCGCCCCGCCGACAATGCCCTTTATGGCGTCGCTGCCGACGGTTCGGTCGTCATCATCGATCTCACAAGCGGCGCTGCCACGGTGAAGAGCATGTTGTCCGAAAAGCTGGCGGCCGGCGTCTCCGCCAGTGTCGATTTCAACCCTGTCGCCGACCGTCTCCGCATCGTCGGCTCAGACGGCACCAACCTCCGCGCCAATGTCGACGACGGCATGACCACCGTTGACGGCAAGCTGAACTTCGATGCCGCCGATGCCAACGCCGCAGCCACCGCCAGCGTCGTGGCGGCGTACACGAACTCGGTGGGCAAGCCCGAAAAGACCGCGATGTACGACATCGACACCAAGCTCGGCCTCCTGCAGCAGACCACGCCCAACGACGGCGTTCTCGCCACTCGCGGCGCCCTCGGTGTCACCGGCGCCACCTATGCCTTCGACATCGCTGCGACTGCCGACCTCACCAACACCGCCTACCTCGCGACAGGCGGCGCGCTCCATACGGTCAATCTCGAGACCGGCGCGGCCACCAAGACGGTTGATCTGGCGATCGAGGGCGATGTCCGCGACATCGCCATCCTGCCGGCGATGTAACGGGAGGAGGGGCTGGCCCAGCGCCGGCCCCCGCTCTCGGGCGTTACAGCTTCACCGCCAGTCCGCTACGGATGCTCTCGTCTGCGGCGATGCAGATTCGCAGCGACTGCACCGCGTCGTTCATGTGCCGGCTCAGGTCGATATCTTCGACGATGGCGCGATAGACATAGTCCTGCTCGCGGGCGCACAGCGCATCGTGATGCGGCTCCCCCTGCATCGAGATGTACTCGTCGGAATTGGCAAAGGCCCCATCGGCAGTGAGCGCCGCCCGGTGCACCCGAATCTGGTCGGTACGGGTGTGCGTATCGAGATCGTCGGAGCGGGCCCCCGGCTCCATGACGATCGACACCGCACCGTTGGGGCTCATCACGTCCTTGATGAAGAACGCGTTCTCCGAAACCATCGGTCCCCACGCTGCCTCGTACCAGCCGCGCGAACCATCTTCGAACAGCACCTGCAGCGCGCCGTAATTGTACATATCGGGCGCAATCTCGTCCGAAAGCCTTACCCCCATGCCGCGGACCTCCACGGGCCTCGCATCGGTGATCTGGCACATCACATCGACATAATGCACACCGCAATCGACGATCGGCGATGTCGCCTCCATCAGCGTCTTGTGCGTCCGCCAGTTCGCGCCGCTCGATTGCTGGTTGAGGTTGAGGCGGAAGGCGTACGGACCGCCGAGCTTGCGCGCTTCATCGATGAACCGGATCCAGCTCGGGTGGTGCCTGAGGATATAGCCGACGACCAGCTTCCGCCCATTGGCCCTGGCTGCCGCCACGACGCGCTCCGCATCGGCCACCGTCATCGCCAGCGGCTTTTCGACGAAAACATGCGCGCCCTGTTCCAGCGCCATCACCGCGTAGTCGGAGTGGGTGTCGGTATAGGTGTTGATCGAGACGAGCTCCGGCTTCAGCTCCTGCAGCGCACCGGCATAGTCGGATCGCACCGTGTAACCGGCCAGCTCTGGCTCGAGCTCGGGCGTGCGCCGGTTCCCCAGGCCCGCCACAAGTACACGAACGCTCACGTCAGACTCCTGATGAGACACCGCTCCGGGCTTCGCCTTGGCGGGAGGCCAAAAGCCCTCGATTGCATAATGCCAAAAAAATACCACTTGTCGAGCCGCGCCGCGGACGAAGCCCTCCTGTGGGACCGATCTCACAGGGAGATCATGGCGCGAGGCCAGAAACCGCTTGGCCAATGGTCTTTTATTGGTATTATAGCGAGCAACGAAGAACGTCATCCTGCGATCGGCCACGACAAGGCCGAGCGGAGCAGGGTGGTCTGGTCCGGGATCGGTGATTGACCAGCAACAGCAATGCCCTGTTCAGTGCCCAAGCCATCATCCTGCCGCAGGGTGGTCCGCTTTACCTGCAGCTGAAGCGCTGGATCGAGGACGCGGTGGCGCGGGGCGCCATCAAGCCCGGCGATGCGCTCCCTTCGGAGCGCGATCTGGCCGCGCGGGTCGAAGTCTCACGCGTCACCGTGCGCAAGGCCGTGCAGCATCTGGTGCGCGATGGCGTGCTGATTCAGCGCCACGGCTCGGGGACCTTCGTTGCCCAACATCAGAACCGCGTCGAGCAATCGCTGAGTCAGCTCACCTCGTTCACCGAGGATATGGCGCGGCGCGGCATGGCCGTGCGCGCCATCTGGCTCGACCGTGGCATCTATGATCCCTCGCCCGAGGAGACCATGATCCTGGGTCTGTCGCCGGGCGAGCAGGTCGCCCGCGTCGAGCGGCTGCGTCTTTCAGGCGATATGCCGCTCGCCATCGAACGTGCCGCGCTGTCGGCAGCGACGCTGCCCGATCCGGCCTCGGTCGGCTCCTCGCTCTACTCGCATCTCGAAAAGACCGGCAACCGGCCGGTCCGTGCTATCCAGCGCATCCGGGCCGCCAACCTCGATGAGGACGATGCCCGTCTGCTCGAGATTCCCCCTGGAGCCGCCGCGCTCCACATCGAACGGGTCGCCTACCTTCCCTCGGGGAAAGTTGTAGAACTGACCCGCTCGGTCTATCGCGGCGACACCTATGATTTCGTCGCCGAGCTCAGAGTCGGTGACGCCGCCCGCAAATGATCGCAAACCGTGAGTGATGCCGTGACCACAGCCGCCAACGCCAGCTACATGCGCCAGGAAGTCGAAGAGACCCCGTCGGCGATCGCCCGCCTGCTGTCGGAGGGCAAGGCCGACTTCGTCGCCGCCGGCAAGGCGCTCCGCGCTGCCGACCCCACCGCCATCGTCACCATCGCGCGCGGCTCCTCCGACCACGCCTCTTCGTTCCTCAAATACTCCATCGAGCTGTTGGCTGGCGTGCCGGTCGCCTCGGTCGGCCCCTCGGTCTATTCGATCTATGGCCGGGAGCTGAAGCTCAGCGGCACCGCCGCCATCGCCATCTCGCAGTCGGGCAAGAGCCCCGACATCGTCGGCATGACCCAGTCGGCGAAGAAGAATGGCGCGTTGACCTTCGCGCTGACCAACACGCCGGATTCGCCGCTCGCCCGGGCCTCGGATCAGACCATCGCGCTTCGCTCGGGCGAGGAGAAGTCGGTCGCCGCCACCAAGACCTTTGTCGCGTCGGTCGTGGCCGGGCTTGGACTCGTGGGAAACTGGTTGGAAGACAAGGCGCTGCTGGCCGCTCTCGACTCACTGCCTGAGGTTCTCGAACAGGCCGTGCATTGCGACTGGTCGCCGCTGCTGGGCGCGCTCGACCAGCATCAGTCGCTCTACGTCCTGGGTCGCGGTCCTGCGCTTGCCATCGCCAGCGAAGCGGCGCTCAAGTTCAAGGAAACCTGCGGCATCCACGCCGAGGCCTACAGCGCTGCCGAGGTCATTCATGGCCCGGCCCGCATCGTCGAGCACCATTTCCCGGTACTGGCCCTCGCCGCCCGCGACGCCGCCGAGGCCTCGGTCGCCGAAGTCGCCGAACGGCTGGCCGGGCAGGGCGCCCGCGTCTTCATCACCTCGGTCAATGCCCAGAGCGCTGAACGGCTGCCCTTTGCCGCTTCCGGCCATGCCATCACCGACGCCCTGGCGCTGATCGTCAGCTTCTACGGTTTCGTCGAAGCCCTGAGCCGTCGCCGCGGCTTCGATCCGGACCGTCCGCCGCACCTCAAGAAGGTCACGGAAACCATCTAACCCGCCTCGACGGCCTGCGTTCGGGAACGTTCGGAACAGGATGTCGCCCCCCTCGGGAGTTGGGGGCGGCCAAAACACTCGGAGACAGACTATGGCCAAGCAAGCCTTCACCGGAGCCCGCATCTTCGACGGCGCCGAGTGGCACGACCACATGGCGCTGGTGGTCGCTGACGGCAAGGTCGAAGGCCTGATCGCCGCGGATTCGCCGACCGATGCCATCCGCGTTCCCGCCGATGGCGCCATGATCGTTCCCGGTTTCCTCGATCTGCAGGTCAACGGCGCCGGTGGCGCTCTGCTCAACGACACCCCGACGCTCGATGCGATCCGCACCATCTGCGCCACCTTGGCGCAGTTCGGCTGTACCGGTTGCCTGCCGACGCTGATCACCGACACGGTGCCCAAGAACGAGGCCGTCATCGCCGCCGGTGTCACCGCGACAGACCAGCATGTCCCTGGCTTCCTCGGCCTCCATCTCGAGGGCCCGCATTTGTCCATCGCCCGCAAGGGGGCACACGATCCGGCACTGATCCGCCCGATGGACGAAGCCGACCTGCAGCGGCTTCTCGCTGCCAAGCGCGCACTGCCGACTCTCCTCATTACCGTCGCCGCGGAAACCGTTGGCCCCGAGCAGATTTCCCGCCTCGCGGCGGCCGGCATCGTCGTCAGTATCGGCCATTCCGACGCCACCTATGTGCAGGTTGCCGCTGCCGTCGAGGCCGGAGCCTCGATGGCGACGCACCTGTTCAACGCCCAGAGCCAGATCGGCAATCGCGAACCGGGCCTGGTTGGCGCCGTACTCGACCTGCCGGGACTCGATGCCGGCCTCATCGCCGACGGCATCCACGTGCACCCGGCCTCGATCGGCATTGCGCTGCGCGCCAAGCGGGGGCCGAGCCAGATTTTCCTCGTCTCCGACGCCATGTCGATCACCGGCACGGACTGGACCGAGTTCGAGCTCACCGGCCGCACCGTCTACCGCAAGGACGGCGCCCTGCGCCTCGCAGACGGCACCCTCGCCGGCGCCGATCTCGCCATGATCGACGCCATTCGCTACGTCCACCAGACCATCGGCGTGCCGCTCGACGAGGCGCTGCGCATGGCGAGCCTCTACCCCGCCCGCGCCATCCACGCCGAAGCCGATCGCGGCCATCTGACCCAGGGTGCTCGCGGTGACTTCGCCGTGCTCACCGACGATCTGAAGGTGCGTTCGACCTGGATTGCGGGGAGAGGGTGTACGGCGCCGCCTAGAACGTCTCGTAGCCGAAGAATTTAGCCCATTTGGTCAGGGGCGCTGCCTCGGCCTGCGTGAACAGGAAGTCGTAGTTGCGCCAATAGGTCTGGACGCCGAGCGACAAGCCTTGGCGCACCTTCTGATAGCTTGGGGTGCGATTGGCGCGCTCGCTTGCTCGTTCGGCAAATTCGAGCACCGCTGGATTCCAGTCCAGTCCCAGGAACCCTAGCGTGCTCCGCATGACGGTTTCAAAGTCGGTGACAAGGTCATCGTACCTCACATAGTGAACCGACGGGTCGTCGAGCGAATGGACTTTGAACCATTCAGTCATGGTGAGGTCGTAAATCCGGATAGTGTCCAGCAGGTTGAGAAAGTTCGCCATTGCCGGATTTGCGCCGAAGCGCTGCTGAAAGCAGCTGAGCGCGACGTCGTAGGGATGCCGGATCGAAAAGATGAAGCGTTGGCTGGGGATCAGGTGCTTCATGAATGGAGCAATCAAAGAACGTATCGGCAGCTTGTCGACATAGGTATCGGCGCCATTCTTCTGCCGTAGGCGATCGAGCGCGGAAAAATAGCGTTCACGAGCCTCGAGGTAGAGCGCGGCGCTGCGAGGTTCGTGCTCTGTTTGGCCCTTGTTTCCCCGGTCGATGTAGCTCGTCGTCGCGTGTATCGATGGAACCTCCTCGAACGTTTCGACGCGAGGGTGTGCGGCCAAAGCATTCTCCAGCATCGTCGTTCCCGACCTGGGGAACCCGAGCATCATCACGTAATTGGGGCGGTCCAGGGCTGGAAGGGGAGGCACTGCCTGCGCGTTCCGAGCCAGGCAGTCTGCGATGTAACTGGTCGGCTCGAACGATGCCGCGTCAATCGTGTTCATGCTGGCGTAGCTTCTGAACGCCTCTCGATAGCGCCCGAGCTTGTAGTGAGCTTTTGCCCTGAGTTGCTCACCTGCCGCGCCGATGGAGTATTGCCGGCGCGCTGCACGTCCGCGATCTTCGAACTCCTTCAGCTGGGAAAGACACCCCTCGGCATCTCCGGCGGCCAGACGGACTCCGGCCCTGAATACGTCCGCCTGCAGCTCCAGCATTTCGATGCCAACCGCTTGCGCCAACGCATACTCGAGAAGATCGTATCGCCTCGCGCTTTCCAGCGTCGTCGCAAGCGCCGAGAACGCCTTGGGGTCGTCTGGTCGCACGGCGACGGCTTTGGCCAGAATTTGCACCGTGCCGCGCCACCCCTCAACGAGTTCGGCCGAGGTGGCGGCGTTGCGCAACATGCCAACCTCGCCCCAAGCGAGATACTTGGCGATCTCAACATCTCGCTGCTTGCCGTTGTCGTTCCGGGAACGAGCCTCGATACTGGCCTTCTCCAGGTCCTTGACTGTATCCGGCCCCAAGGCAGCCACTTCTGCCGCGAGGATATGGTCGCTCAATCGGGTGAAGTGGTTGAAGGCGCGCCGTCGAACCGCGCCGTGTCGACATAGCTCGCGCAGCCGCGGCAGGTCTCCGTGTTGGACGGCGTCTCGTTCGATGAGTCCGAGAATTCCACCGACCGACAATATGGGATCATCCGACTCGGCGAGCATTCTGTAGTACCTGTCGCCGTCCACGCTGAAATCGCGAAGCCCCGCGATGGGGGCAAATAGCGTTTCGTCTTGCAAGGCAAGCTCAGTCATCTGACATCTCGGCAAGTGTGTGGATCGGCTGCGGAAGCCATGTGACCGAATAGGGCTATCCGCGGCCGATATACGGCATTGTAGTGGCCATGACAGTCATGAACTGCACGTTCGCCTCGAGCGGCAGCCCACTCATGTAGAGGATCGCATCCACTACGTGCTGCACGTCGAAAGTTGGCTCGGGCTCCATCGTGCCGTTGGCCTGCAGCGACCCGGTGGTCATCCTGGCTGTCATGTCGGTGGCAGTATTGCCGATGTCGATCTGTCCGCAGGCGATGCTGAAGGCCCGCCCGTCCAGCGAGATCGCCTTGGTCAACCCGGTGATCGCGTGCTTGGTCGCCGTGTAAGCGGCAGCGCCCGGTCGCGGCACATAAGCCGAGATCGAACCGTTGTTGATGATCCGGCCCCCCTGGGGGGCCTGGTCCCGCATCGCCCGGAACGCCTCACGCGCCACGTAGAACGCGCCGTTGAGGTTTACGTCGACCATGCCCTGCCAGGTCGCGATATCGGTGTCGCCGAAGCTGGCTTGTGGCGCAAAGCGGCCGGCATTGTTGAACACCACATCCACGCGACCCAGCTTCGCCTTGAGATCGGTGAAGTAGCGATGCACCGCTGCCGGATCGGTAACGTCGCAGACGCCACTATAGCTGGCGCCGCTGAGTCGGGCCGTCTCCGCCAGTTCAGACTCACGCCGCCCCAGAATCGCCACTCGATAACCGGCTTTCCCCAGCCCGATCGCCGTCGCCCGACCAATTCCCGAGGTCGCGCCGGTCACCACCGCCACCTTGCCGTCTGTCATTTTCTGCTTTCCCGCCCTAGTTTGCCGTCATATGGACGAGGACTTGCGGCATAGGCAAGGCAGCCATTAGCAAGGACCAATGTCCTCCTCCCGTCGTCCCCCTCGCAGCCAGTCGCAAAGTCCGACCGTCGAGAGCCTGCTTCGGCTCGGCATGGAATTGCACCAGGCCGGCCGCGGCGGTGAAGCGGCAGACCTCTACCGGCAGATCCTGCGCCGCGACGACAGCCATCCCGCAGCCAACCACCTGTTCGGCCTCACGCAGTTGCAGCAGGGCGAAACGACCGCCGCCATCCGCCACATTGCTGTGGCGCTGAAGCAAGAGCCATCGAACGCCCAATACCTGGGCAATATGGGCGTGGCGCTGACCAGGGCGGGGCGCAACGATGAGGCGGTGGAGGTGTTTCGTCGGGCCGTGTCGACGAATCCGACATCGGCGGAAGCCCATTCGAATCTTGGCTTGGCGCTTCGCGCGTCAGGCAGCTTCGACGATGCGGCAGAGGCATATCGCCGTGCCACCGAGATACGACCAACTGAAGCTGTGTTTCATTTCAGATTGGCGGGCGCCCTTCGCCAGGCAGGAGATCATTTCGCGGCGGAGGCGTCCTACCGCCAGGCGATCAAGCTGCGGCCCGACTATGCTGAAGCCTACACCAGTCTCGCATTCATCCTGATCGACCAGGGCCGCGCAGATGAGGCTGTGGCCCTGCTTGACAGCGGGTTGATCGTTCTCCCCGACGAGGCCGCGCTCCATCTGCAGCGGGCCCGCGCCCTCTACGCCCGCGGGGATCTGCAAAGGGCGGTCTCCGGCTTCGATCGCGCCCTTGCCCTGAGGCCGGCCTATGGCGAAGCGCATCTTCAACGAGCCGTCTCCGTTCGCTATCGGCAGCGCGACGGCGCCGTGGAGGCCATGGCGGCTGTGTTCAACTCGGACCGCGTTGCCACTGAAGATCGCATCTTTGCCGGCTTTGCGCTGGGCAAGGCTCTGGCTGACCTCGGCGATCACACCGAATCCGTCGCGGCATTCATCGAGGCAAATCGACTGCAGCGGCAGCGTGTCGCGTTCTCCTTGAGTCGCGAGGTCGAGTTCATGAAATCGACTGTTGCGCGCTTCCGGGAGGTTGAGGAGATGCCGCTGGCCGCCACTTCTGAGGCGAGTCCGATCTTCATTGTCGGCTTGCCGCGCTCGGGCAAAACCACACTCGAGAAGCTTCTTTCATCTCACCCACGGCTCGCTGGTGCCGGGGAACTTCCAACCATGGGCCGGCTGGTGCGCGAACTGATGCGGGAGGCGAATGGGGCCCCGTTGTCCATGATTGCCCCCGAGCGCTTTGCGGCGCTGGGGCGCGCCTATATCGAGGAGGCCGGAAGGTCGGTCGCCGACGGCAAGCGCGCCATCGATACCATGCCGTCCAACCTCTACCATCTGGGGTTCATCCGTCTCGCTCTTCCCCACGCCCGGATCATCCATTGTGTTCGGCCTGCAGCAGAGCACCGTGTCGCCATATTCGAGAAACTCCTCACCGGCGCCGGGTTCGAGTACGCCAACGACCTCGCCGAACTGCGCGGCTATCATGCGGCCTATGCGCAACTGATGGCGGATTGGCACGCTCGGTTCCCGGGCTTCATCCATGACGTGGACGTGGGTGCCCTGATGGCTGATCGGCAGGTTCTGGCCGAGCCTCTGCTGGCCTTCTGCGGCGCTGCGTGGGATGACGCGCTGCACGCGCCTGTTCAGTCCGAGGCCCAATACGATGACTGGTCTCGTGACGAAGGCGCGGCTAACCACTCGGCGCACATGGCCGTCTGGCGGCAACTCCACCCCGAGCTTTTGAGCTAGAAACCGGCTTTCGAGGCTCGCGGGCGGCTCGTCGGCCGCAAGTGTTAATGGTCGGTTTCCAAACCTGTGCCGAATTTGCAACAGGCGATCCGCAACCACCTTGGCGCTGCCCCAATTCAGCCATTCTGCGATTGCGCCTCCCGAACTCCTGCGTAGAGTGGCTAATGCGAATCCATGCATGGGATCGTTTGTCGGTCGCAAACGCGACGGCAACACACACAAGAGTGTGGTCGCGTTTCGACAAGCCGCCGGGCAACTGGCAAAAACGAATGACTGACTTTGGAGGTCAATAATGAAAATCAGGAGCCTTCTTCTGGGTTCTGTGGCGGCAGCGGGTCTCTCGACCGGCGCCTTTGCGGCCGATCTCGGCGTTCTGACGTCGCTTGACGTTTGCGACGCTCTGGGCCTGTCGGGTCTGACGATTTCGTCCGACACCAACTGCCTGCAGATCACCGGTGAAGTGAAGTACAAGTTCACCTGGGGTGACTTCGCCGACGCCGTGACCATCCCGACCCCGGCCGATGGCGGCGTTGGTGTTGGCATTGGCGGCAACGGTTCCAATGACTGGCGCTCGCGCTTCGACGCATGGATCAAGTTCGTCGCAACTGCCGACTCCGACTTTGGTCCGGCCAAGGCCGTGCTGAAGCTGAAGCAGAAGCAGTACAAGATTGTCACCAACGAATCGATCACCAGCACTGGTTCGGCCAGTAACGACGGTGTCTACCTCGACGAAGCCTACGTCTCGATCGGCGACTCGACTGTCATCATGGCGGGCAAGAAGGGCTCGATCATGAAGAAGGGCGACGACGAGCCGCTGAACTGGCTTGGCCTGTTCAACTCGGAAGACGTCGACGCTGGCGTGTCGTGGGGTGTGGACCTGCCCGATGGCGGCCATGTGATCCAGGTGACCTCGGACCTCGGCAATGGCGTGTCGGTTGGCGCTGGTCTCGAGAACCTTGACGGCTCTGACAAGGGCGTGAGCTGGGGTCCGCTTTCCGGTGGCGATGGCCTCGGTGACGGCGGCATGGTCATCCAGGTCAAGTCCGACCTCGGCAACGGCTTCACCGTCAGCGCCGGCCTCGAGAACCTCGACGACGACAATGCTAACGGCGGTGCTGGTACTGCTGTCGGCGTGATCGCCTACGCTGGCGAAGGCATCTCGGCTCACATCACCGGCGCTGCCGCTGGCGTGCTGGATGGCGACGTCGAAGCCTGGGGTCTGCATGCCGGCTTCGCTGGCACGTTCGACAACTTCAAGGTCGTGCTGGCTGGTGCTTATGGCCATGACGACCTCGCAAGCACCGACTACTGGAACGTTCTGGCGTCGGCTTCGGCTACCTTCGACATGTTCACCATCGCCGCTGCCTTCGAAGCAGTGGACGACGGTCTGGGCGGCGGTACCGATTACGGTGCGGCTGGCTCGGTCGGCGTGACCGTTTCGGAAGGCGTGACGCTGAACCTTGGTGCTCGTTGGTTCCACAACGACTCGATCGGTTCGGACTCGTACCAGGTTGCGGCAGGCGTTTCCGCTGCTGTCACCGAGACGATCACCCTCACCGGCGAAATCGGCTAC
>ERZ781398.3589-NODE-3589-length-11971-cov-4.446039_pt1 | contig 11971 bp, 8 predicted proteins | sample MGYA00433077_ERZ781398 | MGnify/ENA primary metagenome ERZ781398 (study PRJEB29847, sample SAMN06458254) | wastewater metagenome | isolation source: Wastewater bioreactor | place: South Africa: Cape Town | study: EMG produced TPA metagenomics assembly of the... | reverse complement strand
ATCAAGGCAGCAAAAATGGTAACAATAAAAAAGTGCAAAAAATTCGTTATGTTCTCAATGCAGCACGTCGACTTTCTCGTGTGCCCATTTCTCCATTTGAACATTCGGACAAACTCTAATTTTCGATTTTGCTTCTATTTTACGAACCTCTAATTACCAATAATCCATCATCTTTAATTATTGACAAGCGTTAAGACATTGTATAACATGCATTAATTAGATTGGGGTTGATAAGAAAAGGAGACAGAAAATGTACGATCATTTATTTAATAAGCTTTGCCCATGAAAACGCGAGAGTAGTGAGGTTGAATATCATCAGTTAATCGGTATACATATCTTGATTTTGCGCATGCAATAAATACGTAGGTAAAGGTGATTGATTGAAAGGTGGAAAATGAAAAAAAAATCGTAGTTAATTAAAATCTACCGACGTAAACGAAGAAATATCGAGTTAGCATATTTTGCGTTAATGAAATACCTTCAATGATTTGACTTAATTCAATACTAATCTACGTTGATTTGCAATTATGCATGATCGTATTTGGGCAAATCGAGTCTCGTTTTTTGCTAAGAATTGTCTAATGAAGCCTTGTCGTTCAATGTTTAATTATCTCGATTGATCACATTTATCTTCGACTCAAAAAAGACAAACATATACAAAACGATGAAGATAAGACCATTAATTTCTCTCAATTATCAAATATCATGTAAATGAGTGTGTCACGCATAGTCAATTGAAGAAGAAGAAAAACGAAAAGTCAATTTGAAACGTCAAAACAAAAAAAAAGAACGAGAAAGTGAGAGAGAGTTCGAATAAATTGATTTGCATATTTTGACATTCTTGAAATGTGACAAAACAATGATCATTTAATTGCAAGAATGATATTAAAAACGAAGCAGGTGAATGATTTCGAAATGTGAAAAAAAACAAGTCTCTTCCAAATCATTGATTTTCATGCTGATAAAACAAAATACAAAAAAAATCAAATTTCAGCATATTCGCTTAATGACATGGAGAAAAAGACATTTAACGTGATTAGTTTTGGATTACATCATGTCGAGAAAAAGAATATATCTTCACATATTATCATCATTCGTTGCGCTTGTCAATCGTTGATAGTGATAGATGCTTTTCTTCACCTATCATCTAATTGCCCGTTTTGAGTCGTAGTATTAGAGTTAACCTCATCTCATTTGAGCTAAACAAATCAAACGTGAATTTGTCATTTAGCTCGCGTTGAATGTCTCGAGCTCGGAGGCGTTTACCTGTCGAAATAAAATTATCGAGATTTGTTGCATCGAGAAAATTAATGATAGTTTTATAGTGATTGATCCCTTGCGATTAAAGATGCACAGAGTTGAGTTTCTACGTATGATTTCCGTTTTATGGATAAACTTTTGATTTCCTTTCTTTTCTTTTTTGAAGCGAACGAATATTGATATTCTTGATCGTTTTGCTCTGTGTGTCTCTCTCTTGCGCTCTTGTCCAATCAGTTCATTGCTCAAACCAATCAGATTTTTTCTTTAGGAGAAAGAGCACAAACGAGAGCGAGAGAGAGAGAAAAGAGAGAACGACGAAAAAGGTAAATTTGATTTCACAAATTAGAATTAAATCTCTCCGATCAATCGCTCGAACTATGGATCATGTATCGAAAAAAGTTAAACGCAATACGGACTTTAGTATTCGTTCGTTGATAAATTCTTCTCAAAAAATCGACGAACTTTCTCATCCAGCTCATATAACCAGTCCATCGAAATCGACAAGCAACGAAAGTTTTCAATATTCGCCGTCGTCATCGTCGAATGGCGCAAGTTTTGCTCGTGTATCTTGGCCATCGTCTTCAACTTCTCAAACACCTTGGCTACCCGATGCCGAAATCATTGATAAAGCTCGAAATAACGAACTACCGAAAATCAATGCAAAAATCTGTTCACTTCGTAAACACAAACAAAATCGAAAACCACGAACACCATTTACAACAACTCAATTATTGTCATTAGAAAAGAAATTTCGTGATAAACAATATTTAACTATTGCTGAACGAGCCGAATTTTCGACTTCATTAAATTTGACGGAAACGCAAGTCAAAGTAGACACACACTTGAAACAACTTATTCAATTTAAAATGCAAATTTTTTTTTCTCGATTGATTTAGATTTGGTTTCAAAATCGTCGTGCAAAAGAAAAACGTATTACCGAAGCCGATGCAGAAAAATACCGTTTCCTTCAAATGAAACATCCACTAGCTGTTGCTGCTGCTAATGTTCTTCATCATCATCATCATTCATTGTATACGGCATTCATGTCTCCGCCAACAACGACATGTTCATGATATTCAAACTAACCATCATTAATCTCGGTTTCTAGTCAATAAACAATAGCTGCTGTTTGTTTCTTAGCACGATAAATATACACACAGTAGAACATTAAACGATATTCATAGACTTTTCTACTGATTTATCTGTTCATATTTACATATGTTTTCTTTTGCAGTTTTCCTCTTTCTCTTTTCTGTATTTGGTTTATGATTATAATAATAATAATAAAAAAAAACGAAAGTAAATCATAACTTAATGATCTTTAATTACTATTGAATGGGAAATATAAAAAAACGAGTAACTCGATTTCGGAGAAAGACACGGCTTGTTTATGTTTATATACACATTTCGAAAGCATGTAATCATCATCATTAGATCTAGTTGGTTGAGTTGAAAAGGTCAACATTGTTGTCATATCGATGAGTATCTATTTGATTCAATGAACTTCAAAGACATTGAATCAATTATCTGTCTCCTCCTATTTAATTAAATGATGATCAACATAGATCTTTGACGAAAAACAATTATTCGGTATCTTAAGAAAAAATCTTTTCAAATGAATAAGATCAAACGAAAACCTGTCAGAAGATATTATTTGAAATAATGACAAAAGTTTATTGAAAAACAACAAAAATAGCAACACTCGGATTCGTCATCGAAGGGGAAGAAATAATAAGCACCTAAATTTTTATCCATGGACAAGAAACGAATATGAATGAGAAATTTGTTGAATAAGCGCAAGTTTCTGTTGAATTGTCAATTGTGTATAAGTTAGAAAATTAATATCTTCATTGAATTCTTTCGAAAGCATACGTTTCGAATTTAATTGCGTAGTTAAATCTTTTAATTCGTAAACAAGTGAAAGAAAATGACCGTAAGTTAAATAACTCATTATCAAATCGTTTTGATCACTGGGTTCATGTTGATTTCGATCGAAAACAAGTAAACCTTGTTGATTGATAATCAACGCAGGTGATTCAGCATTGAGTATTAAAACATGTTCGATTTCTCTTAGTTTACGTATGATTCGTTGTCGAAGTGTGGACAGATCATATCGTCGTTGTTTAATTACTCGATTAGCAACGAAATTTTTCGTTGCAATTGTAAAAAAAGTCATTAATAAAATAGCTGGTATAGTCGCAAGTAGGCTAAAATTGATTTCATTCTGTTTCATTAATTGATCGATTTGAATAACTAAACCTTCGCCATCGACTTTGACTTTTTGCACTTGAATCAAAATACCTTTGATTAAATCTCCGAGAATAGCCGATCGAATAGGTGAATCGAGTTCGTGTTGATAATGTTTCATTACAATATTCATATCTTCATTGATTGCATTCTGTTTTAATGTCGAAAGGAAATCATCGACAGTCGTTTGATTGATTTGAGCGAGTGCTGTTGCATGTTGTCGGCCGTAGTTTTCGAGCATTTCTTCGAGAATTTTCTTCGAACTAATATAATTCATTTTCGAATTTTCAAATTCAACATCGGATGAACGTGAGTGAAATGTTGATGTATAAATTGTCTTCAATGGATCTACTAAATGTTCATTAGCGAATGATTTCAATGAATCATAAGATGTCAATACATAATCATGAATTGCTTGTTTATTCGAATAGATTTTATAGAGCGTATAAACACCAATGGCACTTAAACAAATGTAATAGGGCAAGTATCGTTTGAAATGTGTTGGCCGATAATAGAGTTGAATTTTCTCATGCCAACGCATTTGATATTCATCGAATGAATTCAATATTTGCGAATATAATTCGACCACATCGGACAGATCACTTTGCGCATTATATTCGACTGTTTGTTGTTCGAAAAAGATTCGATGTAGTTCATTAGTTGACTCCATAAGTAAATCAAGATTGAATTTATCTTGTTGTTCAAGATTTGATATTCTATATGCTAAATGTCCGATGATATTGGCAAGAAAATCTTCTTGACTAATAAGAAATTTCACTTTTTCACTTATACGTATTTCATCACGTTTCGAATCGAACCAAAGTAATGTTTGCAAGAATTCATATTTATGTGTTTGCCAATAGATTAAATGGTGTTTTAAACGAAAAGCATGATCCAATACTAAACTACAAACAAGTTTATGTGTATGAATCGATAGAAGTAGAAGATAATTAGCTAATGAACGACGATATAAATCGTTTGTTTGAGAACTAATTTCTAGATCTTGAATATGTTTTATTGAATCTAATAGTTGTTCACGTGTTAAACGTGTTCGATAGATCGGTATACGATTCGATAGACACGATGATAGTCGATCGATTTCATTCGAATAAACCCGACACCAGGGATGATTTATCGTACTTTCCAGACGTTTTTGTATATCATCGAGACGTCTTTCCATCTGAAGAAAAATCGTTGATGATCATTTGAAAACAAATCCTATGTTTAGCTTTTATATGCATATATGTATATATATATATATACTCCAATTTAGAATTTATTTAGAACCAATATCAATAGCACACACGGTCTCGTTTGTGTTTTGTTTTTCACAGAAATATTCTCAACAAGCCTGTAATAGTGATAATAGTAATAGTAAGATAAACGAAACAGAAAAAGAACTGTAGAATAGGAGAAAAAGAAGAAGAAGAAGAAACTATTTGTACGCAGTTAGCGAACAAAAAGAAAATAGAGAAAGAGAGAAAACGGGAAGACAGAAAAAAAAACTGAACAGCAGCACCACCAAAAAATCTAGTGTTGCAAATGAAAAAGAAAAACAGAAACTAAGCAACATTCTAGGTTTTGTTTTTTGAAATATCAACTACAAAGAAAGAAAAGAAAAAATTTAGCCACAAACACAGAAGAACTAAATTACACGATTACATAGAACAAAGATCGAACCCATACAGATTATATGTTTAGAAAAATAATCGACAGACTAGATAGATAATAGACAAGAAACACAGGACCGGGAGTGATGAATTTCTTTAGATTTAACTTTCGTTTTCCATAATACGAGTAGTAGTTTGCTGTTTTTCACACCGGAAGAAAAACTACAAATACATGTATACTGTTCTCGCAAAAGATTTACACACACAGACAAAACTGTTCTCGCCTTCGGATGTTTTGTTTTCGATAGTCACCGGCAACAAAAACGATCTTTCTTGACTAATAGACACATACACATATTGAATTAGATGGAAAATACTGCTCTTGACAACGGGGGGTTCACTGTTCTCAAATAAAGAAAGAAGTAACACTAAATGAACAAACAAACAGAACGAAAAAGAAAAATGAAAGGCCATTCTACATAAGAAATACTGTTCACTCAGAATAAACTATACAAACAAACAAAAGAAAAAGAAAGAAAGGAAGGAAAAAAAACGAAAAACGTACATTGAAATTGAACTTTTCAATGTACATGTAGAATTCAAGGCCAAAAGACAGAAGAAACATATTTGTTTTTCTATTGCAAACGAAATGAATATGTATAATATATATTCCAAGAGATTTCTAATGCACGTATGCGGTTAACAAAGACGTTCGTTCAGATCAACTTGTTCCATACTGTTCATGAGAATCACTATCGTTCTGTGCATTAGATATCGATGGCGACGGTAGATCAGCTGTTGATTGTATTGATTCACCATCATCGGATGCAATCATTAAGCCTTCAGTATTATCATCGTAGGCATCGAGCTGATGGTAATCATTTGCCATTGAAACCATTGAATTACTTGTTGTTGCAAGTAGAGATGAAGCTATTGGATTTGTTGAACTCGAATTAGGTGTTGCTGCACGTGTTGCTGAATGGACTGTACGTGCGTGTCGTCGAAGACTGTTCGAATGACGAAATGCTTTGCCACAATGCATACATGTGAATGGTTTAACGCCACTGTGTATTCGTAAATGACAACTGAGATTGCCCTGTTGACCGAAACGTTTATTACAAATCGGACATTCGAATGGCTAGACGAGAAGAAAAATGATTGAAAATCAAAGAAATCAAGTCGATTGAATACTTTTTTCTTATTATGATCTCGCATATGTGTTTGAAGATCTGCGTAGGCCGGAAAAATCTTTTCACAATGTTCACACTAAACAAAACATTCTCTCTTGCTTCAGAATTCGATTGATTATCGTACCTTGAAACCTGAATTGGTGAACTTTAGATTACCATGTTCGTTGGCAATGTGTTTTTTGACATCGTCATCTTGAATTCCGCATATCCAACATTGTTTTTCATTGATAGCATGCGTTTGACAATGAAGTAAATGTGTTTTATCACTGAAAAGAATCTTTCCACATTCGACACACGGTCGAGGATCGAGTTTTTTCTGTTGTTTTTGTTGTTGATGATCGGGCGATGTTATTTGTTGATTTGGCGAGAGCAAATGCGTGCTCGATGGTGATGATGTTGATGAAATATGAATTTTAAGTTTATGCGGATAATCGGAAGACGAAGATTTAGCACGTTTAGTTGAAAGTGGTCGACGAATTAACGAGGGCGAAAGTGATGATTCATTCAATGGAAGACTTTCTTTGTTCTCGTCGAACATTTGAGAATTCATTGGACTACCATTAGTCTACAAAGAAAAAACGGGAAAACAAATAGTAAAATAATAAAATAAAGAACAAAAACCAACCATTAGATTTTGAATGTTCGATGATGATGAAGTTAGAACTCGATTGTTTTCATGAGAACTTTTTGTTGTTAATTCTAATGGATATGCATCAGATGAATCGTGTTCCATTGTTGGTGAGACCTGAATTGAAGAAATATTTTCTTTTTCTACGATTTGAATAAAAATCCTACATCGCCATTGTTGTTTATTGGCAATGGATGATTCGATATTGCGCGTTTTTCGGGTGTTGATTTTCGTTTTCTTCCGCTGCTCGCGTGTTTATTATTTGATTTGACAGGCGTCGATGTCACTGCTTGTGTAGCACCTGTTGAATCGTTGAAATATTGCATGAAAAGATTTTTTTGTATATTGGCCAATGTATTTATCATTGGATGATTATTCGTATCGGGATAAGGCGAATTTGCGTTGATTGTTGATGCCATTATTTGTGCCAAATGCATTTGAAATAGATTCGAATTTGCTCCGTCAAGTAGATTACTTGTTGTTATCAAACCATTCGATGTTGACAGAGAATTTTTTGAATGATAGAAATTCGGTGATGATTTTATTAAACCGATTTCATCATCATCATCATCATTATTGTTATTATTGCACGGATGAATTCTTGTTGAAGATGTTTTTATCGGTGTTTGCATATTCGAAAATAATTCGCCATTCGATGATGACACCGACGGTTTCGTCTCTTCTTGTTCATCATCCATCTCCTATTCACAGAAAAGAACAGACATACACATCATATTTATTTCGAAAGACAAATGTTCGCACCTCGTCATCATCTTCGAACTCTTCATCGGATTCAAGATTTCCGATGGGTATGAATTCTTCTTTGAGAATTTGTTTGCCTTGTTTTTTATTTTGTAAACGAACGGATAATGATGATGTTCTCAATTGATTCGATTTATTAAGTTTGATTTTTAATTGTTGAATAGTTTTTCGTACATATTTTGCACATTGTTCAATATCTAACAGACTCATCGAACAATCTGAACAAATGAAATTCGATGAATCGGTTCGTGGCGATATTTGTACATGTAAATAACGATCAATCAAATCACTAAAACACACAGTTGAATTTCGTCGAGTTCGCGGATACGAATGGCAACAACGAGTTTTCAATTGAAATTTTCGTCGTTCGAAATGTTTAAACAAATGATAAGATTTTTGATATGCTGATGATCGATCACGTTGTATCAGTGAGAAACAAGTTCGACAACGATGTTGAGTTTGAATGCCAATAGTCATAATGAAAAATACTTTTTCTTCAAAATCCAATCACAAGTGTTTCATTATTTTTAAATCAATGATTTCATAATGGCTGAAAAGAAAGAAAATTCTTCTTGCTTTTGTTTACGTGCTTTTTTTTTCAAAATGACAAATCTACAAGAACAACATCGATTACATGTTTGACATCAAGCACAGATATTTCAACGAAGAAAAACAAAACAACATCGATCACTTGACGTTTATTTTTTACTCGACATCTATCCTACCCGTGACAAAAGCAACTCATCATCACTATATTTGATCGACTAGCCGAAATGCTGCTTGACGTCGTGGTGGAATAACGTGTAGGAAATTCCTTTTGACGTCATTACCACTATTCACATATCGGTATAGTGGACTATGTGGATAGGGTTTGACAGATTCGGTTGTAATCACAAGAAAACCGGGTACTTTCGATCGAATTGTGTAATCATAGGCGATTGTCGTCTGAAGAGAAAAGAAAATCGATGGAATTGAATGTGAAATGTTGTTCGATTTATTTACATTTTCACCGGGATATAAAACGAGATTGTTCTGTAGTGTTAAAATCGCGCCCTTTTCAACCCATTGACCATCCTTCACTTTGATATCTCGATGTTTCGGTAGAAGAAGATTGGGTTTGAAAACTTTCGCCGTTCGAATCGATTGTTGAACAACTAAAATCGACGCCGAAAAATTTCAGATTTCATCGAACAAAAAAACTTCTTTTACTCGATTGACGTGTTGAACACAAACTGTTCAATACTTGCAATGCAAACATCTAAAACGAAGACGTAACAAATAAAATCAACGATTTCATTCTCTCTCTCTCTCTCTCTCTCTTCCTCATTTTCTTTTTATTCTTATCGTATATGCGAACATTCACATCGATTACTCTATTCTTTCTCTCTCGTTTTACTATCAATAACCTTGTGTCGACCTTCAAACTCAAGGTTATTTCCAACTGAACATCGATTCATTTCTTTCTCTCTCTTTCTATTCTATTCACTGAAATGGAATAGGATCCATTTACGTTCATGATAATCGACCCTCAAGAAGAGGTCTTTCTTTACATTTTGCCTTGAACACTAAATAGACAACCGGCTGATGCCGACTGAATACGATTAACCTTGGATGAGAAACATTCGTCCGACTCTTAGTCCTCTACAAAAGAAAATCGTTCAAAATCGTTCAGATTTCTATCGTCAAACGCACGAAAAACGAAACGATTATCAATGATTTACTTAACAAATAATCGAATTTGTTGTTGTTGTTTTTTCACTCTCCAAAAACAACAACGAAATCCAAAGAAAATAGATCGTTTCGAAATCATTCAATGATAAATATAGATGCTCAATAGTTCAATTTTAACGAAGAATGTAGCGCTACTCAACTTGAATGATTGGTGAACGGATGATATCCAATCGAAATCGATCAATAATTGGAAAAAACAATTTCAATTTCAACGAAATTATTTCGTTCTTAAATAGATAAGATGAATTTCGAGTGAAATTCTTTTTTATTTTCCAATTTTCATTCGAATCTCAAATGTAATCTGCTGACATCTATAAATTCCAAACGGCTAAATTCACTGAAAACTATTTCGAAAATAGTTTCTCATGATTTTTTTTCTCGTAAAAAAATTTCGAATTTTTCAATCTATTCAACATGATTTTAAACATCAGGTAAAACTTGTACAAAAAACTTCAATTTTGTGGTTGGTTATTAATATTTCAGTTTGTTTATTCCGAACTAGTCAGTACAGTACCGTTTCGTCTTGCAAATAAACGAAGAGACGAAACACAAAACACACGCATTCAAAATGATTATCAATTCTAATCTATTTGCTTTTCAGATCGAAAGTTATTTTCATCGAACAAGAAACTACAGACAATGGTTCGATACGCACGTATGTGTTTTTGAAATCGAACTGTATTCGATTAGTTTTTGATTGTTTTTTTCGTTTAGGTTCTGTCGAAAATCCATCGAAATCATGTAAAGCACGTGGTGCCTATTTACGTGTTCACTTCAAGAATACACGTGAAACCGCCAATGCTATTAGACGTATGACCGTTCGACGTGCCAATCGTTACTTGAAAAACGTCATCAACAAGAAAGAAATCGTTCCATTCAAACGATACAACGGTGGCGTTGGCCGAAAAGCTCAAGCTAAAGTTTTCAAAGTCTCACAAGGTCGTTGGCCAAAGAAATCAGCCGAAATTCTTTTACAATTATTGAAAAATGCCGAAGCCAACGCCGATGTCAAAGGTCTTGATGTTGATCATCTCGTTATCGATCACATTCAAGTCAATCGAGCACCGAAAATTCGTCGACGAACATACCGTGCACATGGTCGTATTAATCCATATCAATCGTCGCCATGTCACGTTGAATTAATCTTGAGCGAAAAAGAAAACGTTCTCACACGTAATGGCGGTGCTGCTGACAGCGAACCAGCAACGAAAAAGAAAGAATCGAAGAAGAAACTCAAACGACAAAAGATGATGAATAGAGAATAGATTGTTTATCAACAATAACAACAGCAGTAACAACAACATATTTCTCTTGTTCATTGTTTGTTTTTGGTTTATTCGATTTAAAGAAAAACAAAAAAGAAGAAAAAATAAAAAACAACCGAATTTTTTGACCAAATAAAAAAAAACTTCAACTATCTATATCCATCAACACGTTGTAGATTGTCATTTGAATGTTTCTTCCTTCATTTCGATGAATATATTCACCAAAGCAAAGAATTCTATTTTTGGAGTTACCCAACCAAGAAATGTTCATTCACTTGAGAATCTCAAGTAAGAACGAAATCGATTTCGAAAAAGACTTATCTTCTTTTTTGTTGTATACGAACTCAAAGATATTTACACGCCATTTTACAACGTAATCCAACTGTATCCGATGTCAATCGTGATTTATTAGTTGAAACATTGCGAAGCATATCAGAAATTCTAATTTGGGGCGATCAAAATGATAGTTCAGTGTTTGAGTATGTGACCATTCTCGATTAGCATCGACACACTTTGTTGTCTTTAGTTTTTTTCTTGAACATGGAATGTTAATTTATTTTCTGAATTATATGCGACAGAAATATGGTCGATATATATGTGTACAAATTTTGCAAACATTAAATATTCTTTTCGAAAATATTCGTGATGAAACTTCTCTGTGTAAAAATGTTCACTTTTTGTTTGAAGAGAAAAAGTCGATGAATATCTTGAATTTAGATTATCTTCTATCGAACAATCATGTGAATAATATTATTTTACATAAATTTGATTTTAGTGATGAAGAAATCACTGCATATTATATATCATTTTTAAAAACACTTTCATTAAAATTAAATAAACATTCGATCAATTTCTTTTATAACGAAGTAAACCGAGAAACAAAAACAAAAAAAAAACTTTCAAATCAATCGAAATATTTTCTTCTAGCGAACAAATGACTTTCCATTGTATGTCGAAGCAATTAAATTCTTTAATCATCCCGAAACAATGATTCGTATTGCCGTACGAACGTTAACTTTGAATGTTTACAGAGGTAGAGCGAATTTTGATTTAATATCTCTATTCGAATGAGTGTTCTAGTACCTGATCCTATTATGCATCGGTTTATTTTGGATTGTACGGCAACGGAATATTTCTCGAATTTAGTTTGGTTTATTCGTAATCATATTCTTGATTTCGATGTTTTGATTCGAAATAATCGAGAGTAAAATTTTGTTCGACATAGAAAATTAAATTTCTTTGTATTTTCTAGTATGAATAATCGTGTACAATTAACAA
>ERZ781398.3588-NODE-3588-length-11971-cov-4.478936_pt1 | contig 11971 bp, 15 predicted proteins | sample MGYA00433077_ERZ781398 | MGnify/ENA primary metagenome ERZ781398 (study PRJEB29847, sample SAMN06458254) | wastewater metagenome | isolation source: Wastewater bioreactor | place: South Africa: Cape Town | study: EMG produced TPA metagenomics assembly of the... | reverse complement strand
CCGCCGCATTGTCGTTGCCGACGCGCGCCAGCAGGCCGAACAGATTTTCGCTACGCACCGCCATCAGGCCAGAGTTACAAAGATTTATGGCACGTTCTTCAGGCAATGCGTCCTTATATTCGACCATCTTCACGATATGCCCGTCGCCGTCCGCGATCACCCGGCCGTAAGCGGCGGGGTCGACGGGACGAAAGCCGAGCACCACCGTGGCCGGGGCATCCGCCGCGTGGAGCCGCTCCAGCATCCGCCGCATCGTCTCGGTGGTGACGAGCGGCACGTCGCCGTAGAGGATAAGCACGTCGCCCGCGAATCCGGCGAGCGCGCCTTCCGCCTGATGCACGGCATGGCCGGTGCCGAGTTGTTCCGCCTGATGCACCACCTCCGCGCCGACCGGCGCGACGGCCGCCTCCACCTGCTCGCGCCGCGCGCCGACCACCACCACGGTGCGCGCCGGCTCCAGCGCGGCGACGCTCGACAGCAGGTGCAGCAGCATCGGCCGCCCCGCGAGCGGGTGAAGCACCTTGTGCAGGTCGGATTTCATCCGCGTGCCATTGCCGGCGGCGAGGATGATGGCGGCAATCGGTCTGTCGTTCATGCGGAGCGCTTTCGCATTGGAAGCTTGCCATTTCCATAGCCCTGCTGTCTGGCGCATGACCGATGAATGTTTTTCCGTTCACGATCGTCGGGTTCGATCTCGACGGCACGCTGCTGGATACCAGCGCGGACCTTGCCGCGGCGGTGAATCATGCGCTGGCGGCGGAGGGACGCGCGCCGCTGCCGGTCGGAGAGGTGCGCGCGATGATCGGCGGCGGCGGACGACACATGCTGTCGCTGGCGCTGGCAGCAACCGGCGGGGGTAACGAGGCGTTGCTCGACCGGCTCTATCCGGTGATGATCGACTTCTACGCGGCCAACATCGCGGTCCATACCATGCCTTTTCCGGGCGCGCTGCCGATGCTGGATGCGCTCGCAGGGCTGGACGTGGCGATCGCGCTGGTGACGAACAAGGCGGAAAGCCTCGCACGGCTGCTGCTCGACGCGGTTGGCCTCACCGACCGCTTCGCCACGATCGTCGGCGGCGCGGGCAAGCCGTCGCCAGTGCCGATCGAGGCTATGATCGCGCGTTGCGGCGGCGGCCGCGCAGCGTTCGTCGGCGATTCGATCTATGACGTCGGCGCCGCGCATGGGGCCGGGATACCGGCGGTCGCCTGCGCGTTCGGTTTCCTCAACCAGCCCGTCGAATCGCTCGGCGCAGACGCCGTAATCGCGCATTTCGACGACCTGATTCCCGTGCTCGAGAGATTATGACCCATCAGGAACACCTGACCTTCTGGAGACTGCTGCTCGCCATCGCGGCGACCTTCGCGATCACGATGGCGCTGCTCCCGCATCCGCCGCAGCTGGTCAACGTGGGGGACAAATGGCAGCACATGGCCGCCTTCGCCACGCTGGCGGTGCTGGCGACGCTCGCCTATCCCAAGGCGCCGTTGTTGCAGATCGCGGAACGGCTATCCTTCCTCGGCGCGCTGATCGAAGTCGCGCAATCGATCCCCGCGCTGCATCGCGATTGCGACATCATGGACTGGCTCGCCGACACCGGCGCGATCCTCGCGGTGGTCGTGCTGGTCGCGCTGTTCAGGCACTTTCGCGGCGACCACGCGACCTGGCCTTGATCCACAGGTGCCGCGCCAGCATGGCCGGCGGCATACGGAGCCAGTGCGAGCGGACGTAGAAGGCGAAGCGCGTCGCCGGCCGCGTGCCGCGCCCCCAGCCGTCGCGTGCGAGCAGGCGGCGGCGCGCGGCTGTATCGAATAAGCGCTCGGCTCTGCCCTCCTCAACCGGCGTATCGAACAGCAGATGCGCCGCCCGCAACGCCCGCGATACGACTTGCGCCGCCTGATGCAGATCCGCACGAGCAGCGAGTCTGGCCAGAAAATCCGCATCGAGCCCGGTGAACTCGCGCACCAGCCGGTCGATATCCCACAGGTTGCGCAGGCCGCCCGACAGATCGCCGTCCGCGAACAGGTGGATCGCGGCATGGATCACCATATCCTCCGGCGACAGGATCGACAGGCCGTTGCCGAGCGGCGCGGCGGCGGCGAACAGTTGCGCGGTGTCGGGCGTGAGCCGAGCGGTCGGCGGCAGGATCGTGTGGTGGACGTCGATCATCCTGTCACGCTCGCGATGGATCAGCGGCGGCAGTTCGTGCATCCAGCGCCGGTAATAGCTGTCGTCATAGGGATCGGGCTTCACCCACTCCCATCCCGCCGCGAGCAACGCCGTCTCCGCCGCATCGAGCGCGACGCGTGGCACTAGGATATCGAGGTCACCGATATGTCGCCCCTGCCCCGCGTCCAGCCCCGCCGCGACGAAGGCGGTGCCCTTTAGCAGGATCACCGGGCAGCCGAGCGGCGCGAGCGCGCGGCGTGCCATTTCCGCCTCCCACAAGGCTTGCCGCCGCCCCTCTTCCGCCGAGCGAACCGCCGCCGCGAGGATCGCCTCCACCCGTGCCGGCAGTGGGAGGCCGCGCAGGCGGTAGGCGAGCGAGCCGATCAGCAGTTCGGCGCGCGCGACCGTTATCACCTCGCCCCATCGCCCGGTATCGAGTGTCAACGCCGTCTCGGGCACGGCAAGCAGTCGGCAAAGCAGATGCGCCGCGTCGCTCACGCTTCCGCCTCGATCGCGGCGATCGCGCTTGCGGCGTCGGGATAGTCGATCGCGATCGCCGGTACCGCGCGCACGAAGCGGGTCAGCGCGTCGAATCCCTGCTCGCCGAGCGCGACATAATTGGTCGAGGCCTGCGTCAGCCGCACGAACGCCTCGCCCGCGCCGACCGGGCGGGCGTCGGGCGTGAAACCATAGCGAGGGAAGACCAGCCGCACCGGTCGCGCCAGTTGATCCATCGCCGCCAGCGCCGCTTCGCCCGGCACGAGATGACGGATATCGCCCTTCGGTGTCCCCGCCATCAGCGGGCCGAAGCGCGCATCGGGCAGCGCCGCGCGCACCACGTCGATCGCCGCGTTCTTGAGGCTCACCAGCCGTGGGAAGGCGTGGAGCAGCCCGGTTTCGGGATCGAGCAGCGCGAACTCATCCCCCATCAGCCGCCAGCCGCGCGCGGAGAGCAGCGCCGCCAGCGTCGATTTCCCCGCGCCGGATTCGCCGGTCAGCACGATCGCCCGCCCGTCGCGCTCCACCGTCGCGGCGTGGAGCAACAGGAAGCGCCGCTCGCCCAGCGCGAGTTGCAGGTTCATCGCCATCTCGGCGGCGAGCAGACCGTGCGCGAGCGGCAGCGGCGCGGCGTCCGGCAGCATGTAATCGCCCGCGATCGCCACCGACGGGCGGACGAAGCGCCGCCACGGCCGCGTCGCGGAGAGCCGCACGGTATAATCGGCGATGCCCCCCTCCGGCGCGGGATATCCGGCATAGAGCGCGCGGAGCTGATCGACCGGCGCGCGCCAGTCCGATCCGACGCGGAATGACGCCGGCCCGATGCGAACGGAGAAGACGTGCCTCACGCCGCCTCGACCAGCCCGGTCGCGACCAGTTCCTCGAGCCGCTCGATCAGCGCGCCGCGCTCGTCCGCCGCGAGGCCGAAAGCGTCGGCCAGCGCGTCCAGCGTGCGCCATTCGCCCGCCATCGCCTCCATCAGCTCCGGCACCGGCGCGACGGCGAGATGGGTGATGCCCGACGCGCGATGATAGATGGCGACGAGATCGTCGAGCGCCGCGATGCGCAGCCCGCCCTGGGCCGGCGCGCGATAGCGCGTCGCGGCCATCGCGCGATTACTTCCGCAGCATCTGGAGCGAGGCGAAGCAGGTGAAGCCGGTCGTCCCGCGCTGCAGCCGCCCGACATATTTGAGATAGGCGCGGCTGCGTTCGTAATCCATGCCGGGCAGATTGCCCCCGGTCGCCATTGCGCGGCGCACGTCCTCGCCCTTCAGCGGGCGGAGCGGCGGCGCGAAGGCGTTCTTCGTCCCCGCCGGCACGACATTGCCATTGGCATCGATATAGCCGCCCGCGCGGCCCGGATCGGGCACCGGTATCTCGCAGGTAAGCACCGATCCCGCCGTCTGCGCCAGCGCCGGGCGGATCGAGACGACCGCCGCCGCCCCCGCCGCGCCCAGCATCAACGCGCGCCTTCGCGTCGTGCGCGCCTCGCGCGGTTCGCCGTCATGGTCGGTTTCGTCGCTCATCTCGCCCATGCAGTCCCACAATCGGCCCCGCGAGACAAGCAGCGCCGCCGGGACGTATCACCCCGGGACGTTTACCTTTCGGTTTACGCGCGGATGCGCGTGCATCGGCAATCGGCTAAAGCGCGCGCCGTGCTGGACGGAATCACCCCTCGCGGCTGGCTCGCGGCCGGCATCGTCGCCGTGACGGCGGCCGTCACCTGGGCGCTGGCGGGCGACTGGCAGGTGCCGCTGGTCGCGCTCGCCGGCGGGCTGGTCGCGCTGCTCGCCGCCTCGCAGATGCGCGAGGAGCGCGAGGCGGAGGCCGCCGCCCGCGCCCGCGACGCCGCCGTCCCCGGCCCGGCGATCGAGGTGGCGATCGACGCGATTCTCGAACCGGTGCTGCTGCTCGAGGGCACGCGTGTCGCGCTCGCCAACCGCGCGGCGCGGACGCTGTTCGGCGACCATGTCGCGGGAGAGGACGTGCGCACCGCGATCCGGCATCCGGCCGCCGCCACGCACCTTTCGCAGCCACGCGACGGCGAGCCGCCACCGATCGAACTGGTCGGGCTGGGCGGACTGAACCAGCGATGGGAAATGCGCGCCAACGCGATCGGCGGCAATCGCCGGCTGGTCCACCTGCTCGACCGCACCGACGCCCATGCCGCAGAGAAGATGCGTGTCGATTTCGTCGCCAACGCCAGCCACGAGCTGCGCACGCCGCTCGCCTCGATCCTCGGCTATGTCGAGACGCTGGCGGACGAAGCCGGCGACGATGCGGAAATCCGCGCCCGTTTCCTGCGCATCGTTTTCGACGAGGCGCAGCGGATGGATCGGCTGGTCGGCGACCTGATGAGCCTGTCGCGGATCGAGGCGGACAAGTTCCGCCAGCCGTCGGATTCGATCGATCTCGCGCGGCTGATCCACGACGTGGCGACCGCGCTGGCGGGCGCGCATGACGGGCGTGGGCAGGATATCTCGCTCCACGTCACGCCGGGCCTGCCGGTGGTGACGGGGGATGCCGTCCAGCTCTCCCAACTCCTGCACAACCTGATCGGCAACGCGATGAAATACGGCCGCCCCGGCACGCCGATCCGCGTCGAGGCGGCGCCGGCGGCGGGGAACATGGTCCGCCTCGTCGTCGCCGATCGGGGCGAGGGCATCCCGCCCGAGCACCTGCCGCGCCTCACCGAGCGCTTCTATCGCGTCGATGCCGGGCGCAGCCGCTCGCTCGGCGGCACCGGCCTGGGCCTTGCGATCGTCAAGCATATCGTGGAGCGGCATCGCGGCAGGCTCGACATCGCCAGCACGGTCGGCGAGGGCACGCGCGTCACGGTGATGCTGCGCGCGGCCGATGCCGCTGTCATATCAGCGTAACCTCAGTGTCACACAGGCGCACCGGGAACGAACGCCACCAGTCGGAGGCGCATGGGGTTTTGATGATTCGCCGCGCCGCGCTGCTCGCCGCCGTATCGCTGTCGCTCGCCGCCTGCCACGATCAAGCGGCGGGTGGCGGCGGCGGCACGCGCGCTCCAATCCGGGCGGTCGGCTCCTCCACCGTCTATCCCTTCACCGCCATCGCGGCGGAACAATTCCTCGCCAACACGCCCGGCGCCAGGCCGCCGGTGATCGAATCCACCGGCACCGGCGCGGGGATGAGGCTGTTCTGCGCCGGGATCGGCGCGACGCATCCCGATATCGAGGACGCCTCGCGCCGCATGCGGCGGGTGGAATATGACGCCTGCGCGCACAACGGCGCAGGGCGGCTGCTGGAAATCCAGATCGGCATCGACGGCGTCGCCTTCGCCGAATCGAGGCGCGGCGCGCGGATGGCGCTGACCCCGGCTGATCTTTATCGCGCGCTCGCCGCGACGCCGGGCGGGCGGCCGAACGCCGCGCGGACATGGCGCGACGTGAATCCCGCGCTGCCCGCCACGCCGATCCGCGTCTATGGCCCGCCGGCGACCAGCGGGACGCGTGACGCGCTCGCCGAGCTGATCCTGGCGCGCGGCTGCGAGCAGGTCGATCCGGCCGCCGCCGCGCTGCACGCGCGCGATCCGGGCGCGTTCGCGGTACGCTGCCAGCGTATCCGCGAGGACGGCGCCTATATCGACGCGGGCGAGAACGACAATCTGATCGTCCAGAAGCTCGCCACCGATCCCGATGCGATCGGGGTGTTCGGCTTCAGCTATCTGGAGGAAAACGCGGGCACGGTGGTCGGCCTGCCGATAGCGGGCGTCGCGCCGAGCCATGCGACGATCGCGAACGGCAGCTATCCGGGCGCGCGGCCGCTCTACATCTATGTGAAGCAGGCGCATCTCGGCGCGGTGCCGGGGCTGCGCCGGTTCCTCGCGCAATATGCGAAGCTGTGGGGCGACGGCGGCGCGCTGGCGCGGCGCGGGCTGGTCCCCTCGCTGCCAGCCGTGCAGGCGCGCTCGGCCGCGATCGTCCACGACGAGACGCTGCTCGATCCGCGAGAACTGAGGTGACGCCATGTCGCCACTGACGCTCCTGTTCCTGATCTTCGCGCTGGGCACGGTCGGCTGGCTTACCGCGCGCGCCCGCGCGGTGCGCTTCCGGCTGGCGACGCCGGGGCGGTTCAGCTCGCTCCCCGGCCATCACGCGGCGTTCGCCGCGCTCTGCACGGTAGCGCCGGCGCTGCTGTTCGTGCTGGCGTGGCGCTTCGTCTCTCCCGCGCTGGTGACCGACGCGGTGCTCGCCACCCCTGCGGCGAGCGCCCTGCCCTCGCCCGGCTTCGAGCGCGCCGCCATCCTCTCAGAAGCGCGCACCTGGCGCACGGACACGCTTATGGCGCGTTCCACGCCCTCTCCCCCACGCTGGCGCCTTTCTACGCCGCCGCGCAGAAACGCCATGACCTGATCGCGGCGGCGATCACGCTGCTGCTCGGCGGCGGCAGCTTCGCCTTCCTGCGCGTCACTCCGCGCTTCTCGGCGCGGACGCAGGTGGAGCGGCTGGTGATGGGGTTGCTGCTCGCCGCCTCGCTGATCGCGATCCTGACGACGATGGGGATCGTCGCCAGCCTGCTGATCGAAAGCGCTCGCTTCTTCCGGATCGTGCCGGTCACCGATTTCCTGCTCGGCACGCACTGGTCGCCGCAGGTGATCGACCCGCGCGATCCGGGCGCCTCGCTCGGCGCGGTGCCGCTGTTCTGGGGCACCTTCTTCATCGGCGCGGTGATCGCGATGATCGTCGCCGTCCCCTTCGGCCTGATGAGCGCGATCTACCTGACGCAATATGCCCGGCCGGCGACGCGGCGCTGGATGAAGCCGATGCTGGAGATCCTCGCCGGGGTGCCGACGATCGTCTATGGCTATTTCGCCGCGCTCACCGTCGCGCCGGCGGTGCGCAATCTCGGCGTGTCGCTCGGCATCGCCTCCGCCTCGTCGGAAAGCGCGCTGGCAGCGGGGCTGGTGATGGGGGTGATGATTATCCCGTTCGTCTCCTCGCTCGCCGACGATTCGCTCGCTGCCGTCCCCGCCGCGATGCGCGACGGCAGCCTCGCGCTGGGGGCGACGCCGTCAGAGACGATCCGCCGCGTGCTGCTCCCCGCCGCGCTGCCGGGCGTGGTCGGCGGCGTGCTGCTGGCGATCAGCCGCGCGATCGGCGAGACGATGATCGTGGTGATGGCCGCCTCCGGGGTCGCGACGCTGACGCTCAACCCCTTTGCCAGCACCACCACCGTCACCAAGCAGATCGTCGACCTGCTGACCGGCGAGGCGGAGTTCGACAGCGCCAAGACGCTCGCCGCCTTCGCGCTGGGCCTCACCCTGTTCGTCGTCACCCTGCTGTTCAACATCGTCGCGCTGATGATCGTGAAACGATATCGCGAGGCTTATGAGTGACGCGCCGCCCCGGACGCCGACCGACTGGTCGGGCGAGCGGATGCAGCGCCGCATCGCGCGCCGCTATCGCGCGGAGCGCCGCTTCCGGCTGCTCGGGCTGGCGGCGATCGCGCTGTCGGCGGCGTTCCTGCTGGTCCTGCTCGGATCGATGCTGACGCGTGGCATCGGCGGCTTCACCGAGACGCGCATCGCGCTGCCGCTGGACCTCGCGGCCGCGAAACTCGCCGTCGATCCCGCCCGCCTCAAGGGACGCGGCGCAGACCTCGCGCTCGCCGACGCCGGGCTGGAGGAGGCGGTGGACGCCGCCGCCAACGCCGCGTGGCCGACGCTGGGCGGCGCGGCTTTGCTCTCGGACGGCGCATGGCTCAGGGTGCGCGGCGCGGTGGAGGCCGATCCGACGCTCCTCGTGCGCCGCGCGACGGTGGAGGTGCCCGTCGCGAGCGCGATCGACATCGCCTGCAAGGGCGACGGCACGCCCGAGGCCGAAGCGATCGTAAGGGCGTTGGGCGACCAGTTGTCGCGCGGGTTCAACCGCGATTTCCTCACCGCCGCCGACTCCACCGACCCGACGCGCGTCGGCATCTGGGGAGCGCTCAAAGGATCGCTGATGACGATGTTCGTCACCATCGCGCTCGCCTTCCCGGTCGGCGTGCTGGCGGCGCTCTATCTGGAGGAATATGCTCCCCGCAACCGCTGGACCGACCTGATCGAGGTGTCGATCAACAATCTCGCGGCGGTGCCCTCGATCATCTTCGGGCTACTCGGCCTCGCCGTGTTCCTCGGCACCTTCGGCCTGCCGCGCTCGGCCGCGATCGTCGGCGGGCTGACGCTGGCGCTGATGACCATGCCGGTGATCGTCATCGCCGGGCGCAACGCGATCCGCGCGGTGCCGCCCTCGATCCGCGATGCGGCGCTCGGGGTCGGCGCGTCGCCGGTGCAGGTGGTCTTCCACCACGTCCTGCCGCTCGCTTTGCCCGGCATCCTCACCGGCACGATCATCGGCGTCGCCCGCGCACTGGGCGAGACGGCACCGCTGCTGCTGATCGGGATGCGCGCCTTCATCGCCGCCCCGCCGGACCGGCTGACCGACCCGGCGACCGTGCTGCCGGTGCAGGTGTTCCTGTGGTCCGACGAGGTGAACCGCGGATTCGTCGAGAAAACCTCCGCCGCGATCGTCGTGCTGCTGGTGGCGATGAACGGCATCGCCATCTACCTCCGCAACAGGTTCGAGACCCGCTGGTGATGCGCGACAACAAGCCGCCCAAGATGACCGCCGAGCACGTCGACGTCTTCTACGGCGATCATCAGGCGATCCGCGACGTCTCGATCCATATCCCGCAGGAGGAAGTGACGGCGTTCATCGGCCCGTCCGGCTGCGGCAAATCCACCTTTCTGCGCACGCTCAACCGCATGAACGATACAGTGACCTCGGCGCGGGTGACCGGCGATATCCGGCTGGACGGCGAGAATATCTACGCCCGCGAGATGGACGTGGTGCAGCTTCGCGCGCGCGTCGGCATGGTGTTCCAGAAACCGAACCCCTTCCCCAAGTCGATCTACGAGAATGTCGCCTACGGCCCGCGCATCCATGGCCTCGCCAGGGGTCGCGCCGATCTCGACCGGATCGTCGAGGAATCGCTCGTCCGCGCCGGGCTGTGGAGCGAGGTGAAGGACCGGCTCGCCGATTCCGGCACTGCGCTCTCGGGCGGCCAGCAGCAACGGCTGTGCATCGCCCGCGCCATCGCGGTCGATCCCGAGGTGATCCTGATGGACGAGCCGTGCAGCGCGCTCGATCCGGTCGCCACCGCGCGGATCGAGGAGCTGATCCACGAGCTGCGCGGCCGCTACGCGATCGTGATCGTCACGCACAACATGCAGCAGGCGGCGCGCGTCAGCCAGAGGACCGCCTTCTTCCACCTCGGCCAGCTCGTCGAATACGGCGACACGTCCGACATCTTCACCAACCCGCGCGAGGAGCGCACGCGGGACTATATCACCGGCCGCTACGGCTGAAGGGATCGCGGATGGCAATCGGACAGGAACATACCGTCAAGGCCTTCGATCAGGACATCGGCCAGCTTCGCGGGCTGATCGGCCAGATGGGCGGCCTTGCCGAACAGGCGATCGCGGACGCGATGACGGCGCTGCAACGCGGCGACCTCGATCTCGCGCGCCGCGTGCGCGAGGGCGACAAGGCGCTCGACGCGCTGGAGATGGAGGTGGAGCGCACCGCCGTCCGCGTCATCGCGCTGCGCGCGCCGATGGCGAACGACCTGCGCGAGGTGGTCGCCGCGCTCAAGATCGCCGGCGTGGTCGAGCGGATCGGCGATTATGCCAAGAACATCGCCAAGCGCGTGCCGATGATCGAGAGCGGGAGCCGGATCGAGCCGCTCTCCACCCTGGCCGCGATGGCGCGGATGGCCTCGGGCATGGTGCATGACGTGCTCAACGCCTTCGCCGCGCGCGACGCCGATGCGGCGCGGGAGGTTTGCGCCCGCGACGACGCGCTGGACGATTTCTACGACAGCATCTTCCGCACGCTCGTCACCTATATGGTCGAGAATCCGCGCACGATCAGCCAGGTCGCGCACCTGCTGTTCGTCGCCAAGAATCTGGAGAGGATCGGCGATCACGCCACCAACGTCGCCGAAATGGTCTATTTTGCCGCCACCGGAACCCGGCTTGGCGATCGAGAGAAGGTAACCAACTGATGGCCCGCGCCCATATGCTTCTGGTCGAGGACGACGCCAGCCTCGCCGAACTGCTCATCTGGCACTTCAAGCGCGAGGATTTCGACGTCGCGCACACCATCGACGGCGAGGAGGCGCTGCTGATGGCGAAGGAGAAGGTGCCGGATATCGTCCTGCTCGACTGGATGGTCGAGGGCATTTCCGGGATCGAGGTCTGCCGTCGCCTGCGCCGCGCCTCGGACACGCAGAACGTGCCGATCATCATGCTCACCGCGCGCGGCGAGGAGGAGGATCGCGTGCGCGGGCTGGAGACCGGGGCGGACGATTACGTCACCAAGCCCTTCTCCCCACGCGAGCTGGTCGCGCGCGTCGGCGCGGTGCTGCGCCGCGTGCGGCCCGGCCTCGCCGGCGAGGTGCTGAGCTATGCCGATCTCGAGATGGACACCGTCGGCCACAAGGTGCGGCGCGGCGGCGAGGTGATCCCGCTCGGCCCGACCGAGTTCCGCCTGCTCAAGCACTTCCTAGAGCATCCCGGCCACGTCTTCTCGCGCGAGCGATTGCTCGACAGCGTGTGGGGGCACGACAGCGATATCGAGAGCCGCACGGTCGACGTCCACATCCGCCGGCTGCGCAAGGCGATCAACGAGGGCGACCGGCCGGATATCATCCGCACCGTCCGTTCGGCGGGCTATGCGCTCGATTCGGAAGGCTAAAAAAGCGCGCATTTGTCGAATCGATAGCGAAACGATGGAGCCAACCGTCCATTCGTGCGTTGGCGGCTGGCGTATTCACGACGCGAAGTGCGTTTCCTGACAGGAGATTTCGGCATGAAATTCGTTCTTCTGGCCGCTGCGGCGTTGCTCGCCGCTCCCGCCATGGCGCAGGATACCGCGCCGCAGCCGGCTGACAGCAGCGCCCAGATCGGTGGCCTGCAACCCAGCGCGCCCGCGCTTCAGGGCACGCCCGAGCCGGGCTCGAAGGTGATCTTCAAACAGGCGCCGGATCCGAACACCGCCTTCCCGCCGCCGGCCGCGAAGGAAGACTATCCGGTCTGCAAGAAGGGCCAGTTCGATGGCTGCGTGCAGGCGGGCACGGGTGACGGCCATGTCAATAAAGCCGGCCCGGCGCACCGTGCGAAGAAGCATGTGCGGAAGGCCGCGGTGAAGAAGACCACGACCACGACGACCCCCGCCACGACCACGCCGAAGTAAACGGCGTCGTGACGCGGGCGGTTGCGCCCGTTCGAATG
>ERZ781398.3579-NODE-3579-length-11982-cov-3.811436_pt1 | contig 11982 bp, 13 predicted proteins | sample MGYA00433077_ERZ781398 | MGnify/ENA primary metagenome ERZ781398 (study PRJEB29847, sample SAMN06458254) | wastewater metagenome | isolation source: Wastewater bioreactor | place: South Africa: Cape Town | study: EMG produced TPA metagenomics assembly of the... | reverse complement strand
ATCAATTCTAATTGCAATGGCAACTTTGTCATTTGTTTATTTAATAACAAAAATATTCCGAAGTGATATTCTCGTAAGAAAAGTTCATCGAACTTCACTCGTTCATTCATTGATTTTATTTTTAGTGTGGTTTATTGACTCTATTTTTGTTGATTGTCATTCATTTAATTAGTATGATTGCTTCAATTATATTGTCACTTCTTACCAGTAAAACTGTTCAAGTGGCTGTTTATTGGATATTGAATATTATTTTCCCAACACTCAATGCTCAAGCAGTAGTAACATCGATTATGGCAAGAAAAAGTTTATTTTGTCAAACAACTGCTAAGTATATCGAAATTTTTGATCATATTGGTGATGATGAAATGTATCTTAATTGGATACTTATGTTTGTACATGCATTGTTATTTTTAACGTTGCTCATTGCAATTGATTGTGGACTTATACGACGACCATCTGGAAAAGTAACAAATTCGAATTTTGATGAAAGTAAACTTGACAATGATGTTCTTGCTGAACGACAACGAATCTTAAATTCTGATGGTGAATATACCGATCAAAGAGTTGTTAATCAAGACGGTCGAGCCGAGAAGCAGCATACGGATCATTTAGTTGTTCGTGATCTTGTTAAATCGTATCCGCGAAAACAAAATCTAGCTGTCAATCATTTGACATTCGGTGCTAAACGTGGTGAAGCATTCGGTTTACTTGGTTATAATGTAAGTTGAATAGAACCTAAAATTTCAAGAAGAAGAGCTTCTTTTTCGAATTGAACAGGGTGCTGGCAAAACAACAACGTTTCGTGTACTTGTTGGCGATGAAACACCCACTCAAGGTATGGCATTTATCGATGGACAAAATGTGAGCCGTCGTCTCAGATCTGTTCGACGTCTTGGCTACTGTCCACAGGAAAATTGTAGTATGGAATATTTAACAGTTCGAGATGGTTTATATTTATTTGCTCGTATACGTGGTGTGCACTTTTCTCGAATCGATCATTTGGTTCAAACAATTAGTTCGCTATTTTTTTTGGATCCATTTTTAAATAATTATGTTCATCAATTGAGTGGAGGTACTAAACGTCGATTACATGCAGCACTTTCGTTGATTGGTAAGTTCGATATTTTCTTTTCAATTGAATTCATTGACTAACAAATTTTGATTTCGATAGGACCCCCATTAGTTGTTATTCTCGATGAGCCGACGACAGGTGTCGATCCAACAGCAAGACAACAAATGCAAGAAGTATTTATTAATGCTGTTAAAGCGAATTTAACAATTATTTTAACAAGTCATTCAATGGATGAATGGTAAATAAACAAAATAAAACGAAATAAACAATTCAAATTGAGTTGATTTCTTCTAGTGAACGTGTCTGCAATCGTCTTGGTATTATGTTCAGTGGACAATTTGTCTGCTTAGGTACAATTCAACATTTGAAATCGAAATTTGGTGAAGGTTATACCATTGAAATTAAAGTTCATACAACACCTGACGATACTACTGGAACAACAATACAGAATGTTCAAGGATTTCTCTTATCTCAACATCAATATGAAATATCTGTACGAGAATTATCTTATTCGACAGGTTCATTTCAAGTTCGACAAGGTACACCAGCTGATTTGTTTCAATTACTTGAACAAAATAAACAACAATTGAATATCGAAACGTATACGATATCACAAACGACACTTGAACAAATATTTTTATCATTTGGAAGACAAATGAATCAAGATTAATGAACAAATGTTTTATTATTCGAGTGAAATTATTGTTTTTAAATAAAATCTTCAAATTCTGTTTGTTTTTGTTTGCTATTTACCGATAGTAATGGATTTCTTTTTTCTATAAGTTCGAGAACGACGACGCCGATGCTTATTCGATACTATATTTTTATCATTATCCGTAGAAATACGTTTAAAAAATATTTCTGGTAGAGAATTCTGATCTGTATCATCATTTTCTTCGATTATTTCATCATTGAGATCAAGTTTGATTTCGACAATTTGATCCACATTGTTGTTGTTGTTGGCATCAGTCTCATCGATATCCATTAATGGTGGAGAAGATTCGTCTATAAGAAGAATGTATTTAGAAAAAAAATATATATCGAGCTGATTTTACTTGTTAGTATTGAATTCTGTTGTACTTTTGGTAGAATAGCTGAATTCGAATAGTTTAATTGATATTGTTGTTGATTTTCATTTGATTTCTCATCGACTGCTGATAAAACTTGAATACTACCATCTGCACATAGATGTATCAATCGTTTAGGTTTAAATGGTGGATGTAATAATAATTGATTACATAATGTATTTTCAAAATCTAGAAAACAAAACAATCATTTATATTCATTCGTCTCGTTTTCTTGAAGATTTATTTTTCGTTTGAAAAGACTTTTATCTATATTGTTGGTATTGTTTGTTTGATTAGAAGGATGTTCTTTGAGAACATGTGGCAGAGTCGAAGCAAGTATACGTAGAATTTCATTGATTTGATTTGAATCTGATAGATTCAGTTTGCTGCAAAGTTGCTGACATAAGATTTCTCTATTCGATACTGATTTCATTGTTGTCCTAGAATTTTGATTGTCTTGATCTTTGTTCATTTGTAAAATCTAAACAAAATGTACATATTAACAATTTTGATGAATTTTCTTCATACTTTTTGATATTTTGCTTGTGCATTTTGTATTGAATCATCTACTAACATTGCTGCATTTAATTTCAATTGATTTGATAAAGTATCTGTTAATGGAGTTTCAATATTTGGTGAATCTTCGATCAGTTGAGATTCACTTGCATTTGTACTACGTTGAGAATCTAACCGTTGAAAATGTTGACTTGATTTTGAACGATAATTTGGTATATTAGGGAAGTATGTCGGTCGACAATGACTAAAACATATTCTACGATGATGATACATTGAATCAGTTGTTTGTTCTCGCAGATTATCATTTCGTCGGTTTTTATTTTGACAAAATGATGATTTAACAGGTACAACAGTGATATGTGAATTGATCATTTCTGAAGTGTTTTCTTTTCCTGTCAATGAATTATCTGAATCCGCATGATTTAGATTTAAATCTGATACTGAATGCACCGTTACACGAGTTTTATTACTAAGATGCAATATTTTCTGTAGATCTTTTACCGTAAAACAATTTTTTACCATGAATATTGTGAATTACTTCTTGATAATTTACGGCAGAATCGTTTCGAACGATTCTCTCGAGCTGAATTATTTAACGAGAGAATATCCATTGTATTCATAGTTTGTTCATATTGAGTATAATGTAATTCTTCTTTGGTAAAAATTAAAACTTGCCAAAGAGATTTGAGAAAAAACTTTATAAACCATAAAGAATTTTCATAGAAATTAACAAAATTATTGATTAAATAATCACGAATAGTTTCAGTTTCATTATCGATATCCATTGAGAATCGTTATTATTTTCATATAAAAACGAAAAAAATAAAACTATACTCGCGCGTTTCGTAGAACTTCGTTTGGTAAATTTTACGACGAAGATGGCGCTTGATATTTATTCGAAGATCCTTTGTTTGAAATTAAACAAAAGATAAATCGATTTTAACTATCTTCATTTTATGTTTGTATCATGCCGAGAATCCATCAAAATAAACACAATAAAATCAAACGGCTCTACCGTGATGAACATAAAACAATCGTAAAAGTTTTTTGTTTTTTTCTTACGTCTTAAATTCTAAGATCATAATATCTGTTTTTAATTAAATAGAATTCATTTTTACCGGCTGAATTATTCAATAAAACAGTAAAATACAATAAATATTTTGATTATCCATTAGCACAATTGCTTGTTGATCATTCGACTGATCCGTTGCAAAATACATGTCGACAATACACGAATCAATCGCAAAACACAATTCCAATTGAAGGTCGGTTTGCAAATCATGAAATGATTATTCGTCGAAATGGTGAAACAACAATTCTACGACCTAAACACGATTTAGTCCTTGCTCGTGGATTTACGCCAGTTATTCGACCTTCATCGATATTACCATCGTATCATTCGATTAACTCCAAGTCTCAACCTGAATTATCGTTGTCAATTATTAATAAAATGTCAACAAAGAAAAACGAATTACAATCGGTAATTAAAACCAAACGAAAACGATGCCGAGACAAAACAATAAACAATGGTTACAAAAAAAACTATGTACCTGATGCACATCTACTTCGATCGTTTAAACAAACTTTATATGATTTAATTGAACGAGTCGATAGAAGCAAATTTTCTTCTCGAAATTCAAAACAAACGAAATCAAAAGGCAAATCGCGATCATAATAATCTTTAAAAGAATTCTTACACTATGTACGTCGCCAAATTATACATATATTATATATATATTTATTTATTTATTTAATTTATCTATTTGTACATTTTGTTTCTCTTGATCTGCTTAGAAAAACATTGTTGAAATAATAAAACTATAAGTCCTAATCTTAAGTTCTTATCCGCTGTTATCTATCAGTTCCATTCATGTAAATATGCGAAGATGCATAAGATAGATTGATGTAAAAAAAAAGAAATCTCGACACACATTTGCTTATTTCTCCATTTTTTTTTCTTGGTGATATATAAGCATATGCACATCGATAATTATCGAATAAACAACATAAAACTATCTGATAAAAGAAAGGTCATTGTTGATCATTCATCCAAAAACAGAAAGATCTTGTTTACTCGACGACATTGAAACTGATGCAGATGTTTATGCACTTCATGTGAAAATTATATAAGAAAAGACAAAAGAAAAATCTTGATTTTTTTTTTGACGATTATGTTATTATTTGTCTGCTGTTTAATATAACAAATAATGTATCTTGTATTGAATAATAGTAAATAATAAAATGATGAGGGTAATAAGAATAGAAAGAAACAGGTTTTCAGAAAGAGGATGTTTCTAAAGGTGATTGTATAAAAAACGAGTGAAGATAAATGAGAAAAAAAAAGAAAGAGACACTTCTGCTTTGTCTTAATAGACACTGTTTTTACATGAGAATGAATGGATTAAGATGTTAAACTTGAATTTGTTCCATTTATTCTTGTTGACCAATGCCAGGTGGTGGAGCATAATTGGGTTTGTTGCTAAAGATGAAATCGAAGAATGATTCTTTCGAAAACGAAATTTACCTCATCTCAGATCCACTTTTGTTTCCTAAATGTTCGCCAGTATCCATACCTAAGGCACCAGCACCTTGTCCGAAACCAACACCTTTTGGTCTAACGAACAAAAAAAATAGTAGTTCTCCTTTTCTCTTCTTTTATTCTTACCCGAATTTACGGCCGTAACATTGTTTACAGTAGATGTTACCTTCATGTTCAGCCATTGTCATAGCTTCTAACATTTTTTTGCAGAGACCTTTTTTAGGAAAGAAAATCAACAATATGATTTTCTTAAATGAGACATATGTTTGAAACATACCACATTTAAAGCACATTTTGTGAAATTTTTTGCCAGCTGCTGGAACTTCTTCGGCAGCATAGACATTTTGGTTGCATTTTGGGCATTTGGAGACCTCTGGTGGTTTGAATGGCATGATTTAAATTTGATCAGAAGCTAATAACACGGAAAAGAATATCTAAAATGAAATAATTATGTTTGAGAGTCGGATCACACGGTGCTCGAGCATTGTTAAGGAAAAAAATGAATAAAAAGAAAAAAGAAACTGATAATTCGAATAAACGGTCTATGTTTTTGGTTTCCGGTTCGATGCGCCACTTTATTCTGCTTGAGCTGCGCCAGGTGGTGGAGCGTAATTTGGTTTATTTCTACATTAAATAAGTGTATTTCATAAGTAGATAAGAGAAAATTCGTGTTATGACTTACGACATTTCCGAGCCAGATTTATTTCCCAAATGTTCACCTGTATCCATACCTAAAGCGCCAGCTCCTTGTCCAAAACCAACACCTTTCGGTCTAACGAACAAGAATAAAATAGTAGTTTTCGTTTACTCTTCGTTTATTCTTACCCAAATTTACGAGCGTAACATTGTTTACAAAATAAGTTGCCTTCATGTTCAGCAACTGTTGTTGATTCAAGCATTTTCTTGCATAAACCTATTCGACAAATAAACAAAACAATAAGTTACCTATAGTTATCACAAGGACTATCATGGAGTGTACGCATGCGTGTATGATTATATCCCACAGAAACGACAGACTGATAAATAGTGTCTCAAAGAAGTGAAGTTAAGCGGAAAATGAAATTACGTGATTATGTATGTGTATGTGTGTGTGCGTGTGTACAGATGGTGGTCAAGTTTTCTTTTTTTATTGCACGAGATTTATACCGCATTTGAAACACATTTTATGAAATTTTTTGCCAGCTGCTGGAACTTCTTCAGCAGCATAGACACTTTGATTGCATTTTGGGCATTTAACAGTTTCAGGTGGTTTGAACGGCATTGTTATTTTAATTAATTTTTATAATCTAGTGACTAGAAAAAGAAAGAAAGAAAAAACCACGAATATAAATATGTTCTTTTCTTAGTATACTTACATTAAATAGAACGTACTCAACTTCTATACTGACTGAATGATATTTTTTCCTTTTCTGAAAAGAATATCGAACGAGTACAGTTGTTTTATGGATGTATGTTGCTTTTTTTCTCTCTCATTTGCTATCTTCGTATCTGTCTGTTTACATGTAATTCTTTCGTCCCGAGAAAAAAAAACAATCAACATCTTTTAGAACATGTCTCCTTCGAAAATGATTGTTTCCAGTAGCCTTATTCTGACGATGAAAGAAGATTGTGTGTGCACATAGCTCGAACGACGAATATATCAAGTCTGTCTGTGCAATGATTAAACAAGAGAAGAAGAAAAAACTATAGAATGGAACCAACGATATTACCAATACAACTCGATAGATTTTTCTCGTACTGTATAGTACAGTAATAAAAAGAGAAGGAAAAAAAAGAAGAGATATAACTAAAGCTCTCGAGATGAAGACGAATCGGTATTTGTATATGTATATATATATATATGTATGTATATATATTGTAGGCGTGGGGTATATGCTGATAATAAGAAAAGCGTTGATAAAGTGAAACTCTAACCCAAATGTTCCTCCCAATTTAGCGTACGAAGTCGATCGAGAAAAAACAACCGCTTGTCTGTTCTTGTCCAACGACCAACAAGATTGCTTGATCTAATACGGATAAGTTTGTATATTTCTCGCTTCTTTTTCTTCTCCTTCTTCTTTTTTCTGTTCTATTTCACACTGTTGTACTCTTCTCCTTTTCTGGTTTCTTTTTAGACATACCCACTCGTTTCTCACCAATGACATTTCAGTTATCAGACACATTCCACAAAAAGAACAAAAAAAAATGTCCCATATTCAGCTAATATTCATCGTAATAAGCAATGTTTTCTTGGCATCGGTTTTTTTTCTTCTTCTTTTCCCTAATAATAATAATACACTAACAACCTAAAGGAAATAAGAACAGTAAAACCAAAAAAAGATATATGTTTAGATCATGTGACACGTACTTCTTTTCGAATAACCATCTGTTTCTCCCGTAGTTATTTATCCATGGTTTTTTTTATCTTATGTTATTCTTCGAAATGCGTAGGTGTTAACAGAATTCACGGCTTGATTATATGAGCCAAAAATAGTCTAATTTTGCTAGCCTGAGTGTATCATTAGCAAGTCAGGCAAATCGACAGATACCAGATCATCTTTTGCTTCGATCAATCACAGAAAAACATTTGCAACATTTTCTTTTTTATCTTTCTTCGTGTCTTTTTGTTTTATTTTTATTTATAAAGAGAAAATGAGAATGATCATTAAGTAAAAACATAATTATTTGCATTAACAATCGAATAGAATCTGTTCATGTGATGATGATGATGAATCCGTTTGAACGTGTCGAAAATGTCTAAAATAAATAATTGTCAATAATATTTATTTGACTAATCATCGCCTATTTTAATTAATAGTGTTAACTAACAATCACAAATTATCTTTCGCTTTTTTTTTTCTTCTGGGATATTTCAACACAGATAAAGATTATCAGCTCATTTCAAGTTCTTGTCAGGAACATATTGCCCCTTTCTGTCAGCAATCGAATGGCGATTATTTATCTTGACGTATAATTTAGCTCGACATTGTCAAACAAGAGAAGACAGTTGAAAAATTACTTTTGGAAATCAACTGGCTTTATAGGCGAACTTGTGCAAAGACGTCGATTCGAATTTAATGATCGTCGTCGAACTTGATCTTCGTCATCAGTTGAAATACCGTCTATGAATATCGGAAACGATTTCTACAAATAGATCAATGCTATTCTTTGAGATTAAAAAAAAAGTATATCATTGTACTGAATGTTGTATTCGAAGTTCCTAAATTCGAACAAGAGAAAAGATGAATGAAATGAATCAATCAATCGATTTTACTTCGATTTCCTTTAATTGTACGTTCGATCGTTGTTTCGAAATGACCAATGCTTGTTCGAGACATTCGATTTTTTTATATAAATTGTAAATCATCGTATTCTTATCGGTGATTTCCATTTGTAAACTACTGACTTCACGTTTGACTTGAAGAATATTTTCATTATATTGCGAAAGATGATTTTCGTTCTATGAAAATAAAACGAATCTATCGAGAAAATAAAATCTAACCAAAATACTTTTGTTTGATTATCTTTTTTCAATTGATGAATTTCATTTGTTAATTGTCGAATTTTTTCTTCTAAATTTAATTTATGCGAATTCCAATAACTAGAAAATACTCATACATCCACTCATCATTAGTCTTTACAAACATTTTATCTACCTAATCAAGTTATTTGCTTGATCAATATTGATTTCTAATTCATTTCGAATGAATCTTTCATAATCATGATGTTCGATATCAGACGCTGAGCTATCGGCTAGTTTTTGTTCCAAAAATCGAACTTTAAGCATTTCTTTTTCGGTTTGTACACGTTGTAATTCTAATCGAAGTAGATTACATTGTTGTTCGCTATTATTTACTGACGAACGTAATTTATTAATTTCATCTGACTAAATCAAAAGCAATGAACTTGTGTTTTTCTTTTAAATCAATGAGAATAAATATTTCATTTACAACGAGATTCTTTCGACAAGATTCTAATTCATTTCGATGACGTTCGTGTTCGAGATGAATTTGTTTTGTTAATCGTTGAATTTCTGCGTCCTAAAAAGCGAATCGATCTTTTTTCTATGTATGATAAATCGATCTACTTGTTGTTTAGAAATCTTAATATCATTCTCGAAAGATTTATGTTGTAACGATTGAATAAGTTTCTCGTTTTCACTTGTTAAACGTTGATTATCGATTTCAAGTTTCTATTGAAATCAATAAATTATCATTGATTTTTATAGAAAAAAGTACTTTATTTAGCTCTCGAAGACGAGTCATTTCATTGAATGCATCATGAATCGGTCGATTTTCTTGATTGATTGTATGTAATCGATCGTATTCTTTTTGAATAAACGAAAGCTAGACATAGGAAAATAGAAAACATTTCATAAAATCGATGAAAACAATCAATCAACTAACTTGTCGTTTTAATTTATCGACATCATTTTCGTATTTTGTCATTATGTTTTGTGTTGTCTGTTCGGCTTTATTTAACATTGCATGTAATTGATGCAGCTAGTGATTACGAATAAGAAGCAAAATGATGAATTAGAGTTATTTGAAGGTTTTCTTACTTCGAAATCTTTCTTTTCTAACGCCATACGATGTTGTGAACTTTCGGATTCGGATACGAGTAGATCTCGTTGTAAATCATCAAGACGTTTTTGATGATTTAGTAATTTCATTTGTCGTCGATTGATAAAAACATCAATCTTTTTGAGAATATTATTGAATTGAGTTTCATTTGATGAATGATGACGATTTCTTCGAAAAAATAAATAATTTCTTTGCGCAAACAAAAAAAGAATCAATTTACTTTTTACAAGCATCTTTTAGTTGAATAAGAAGATCATCTAATTCGTTATCTGACATTTTTCTATGTATTGAAATGTGAATGAAATTGTCTTTTTCTTTTTCGTTCTCTCTTTAATCACTTGTCAATCGAAAGATTTTAATCAGCGCCATCTACTTACTAACTTAATAAATATTTACACTTCATGTACTTTCTTTCTTTGGATATTCAGAGTAGATCTTATCTTTGACTTTGCATTTAAAAGGTTTTTTAAACAAGAATAGTTCTTTCACATTCTTTTATGTTTCTCTCTTGATATTCATACTTAACATGTTTATCAAGTTTAACCAAATTTCTCTTCTACTTTTCGTAGTTTTCTGTAGTAGTACAGGTAATGCAACAGTTCGATTTGCTAATTATTACCAAGATCATATGGTTCTACAACGAGCACCACAACGTTCTATTGTGTGGGGTTATACCGATACTGTCAATCGTCCTATCGCTTTAACTCTTAACAATAAAGTCTATGAGACAGTTAGCTCTTCAGTATTATCAAATGCAGAAAACGGTTCAATTTGGACAGTAACATTAGATGCTCAACCGGAAGAAGGTCCATTTCAAGTCCAAGTTTCAGCTAAATTACCAAATGGAACTGTGGAAACAATTGTTCTTAATGATGTTCTCTTCGGTGATGTTTGGATATGTTCAGGTCAATCGAATATGCAATTCTCCGTCAGTGGCATGTTTAATGCATCCGTTGAAATAGATAATGCTATAAAATATCCTAAAGTTAGATTATTCACTGTCAGTGATACTGTAGCTTACACACCATTAGAAGAACCATTAGCAATTGGAATGAAATGGTCAGTTCCTTCGAATACGACTGTCCCTCACATGTCAGCTGTTTGCTGGCTTTATGGTCGTATGGTACATGAAGGTCTTGATGGACGACCTATGGGTCTTATACATACATCATGGGGAGGTACTTTTATTGAATATTGGACTCCACCAGAAGTTCTCACTGATTGTGGAATTCCACCGTAAGTAAATATGAAGTTAATATTCATATGAAAATGTATATTTTAGAACTGGAGGCGAAGTAAATGTAATACTAAACAATACAGTACTATACAATGCTATGATCCATCCTTTTATGCGAATGGTTATTAAAGGAGCTATTTGGTATCAAGGTTTGTCTTTACATGAATATGCGTAAATATAGATAATTATTGAAGCACATTGTAGGAGAACAAAATACTTATTATAATCGAGATAAATACAATTGTACTTTTCCAAAGATGATTCAAGCTTGGCGTAATCTATGGTATATACGTACGAATGGTACAACTGATCCTGCGTTTCCATTCGGTTTTGTTCAAGTAACCTATATCGAATCGAAAAAAAAAGAAGAAGAATATTTTCTCTTTTAAATATTTAATATAGTTATCAACAGCTACAAATAATAGTGCACAAGTTGGTGGATTCCCATGGATTCGTTGGCATCAAACATTTGATGTTGGTCATGTCCCAAATACAAAAGTACCGAATGTATTTATGGCTGTTACTTTAGATCTTCGTGATGACGATCATGGGTGAGATAATTTCATTCTATAGATCATAGTGATTACATGAATACATGTTTGTAATATATTAGAGTTCATCCTCGAGACAAACTTGACGTAGGCTATCGACTATCACGATCGGGTTTAGCAGTAGCTTATGGATTTCAAAATGTTACATATCTTGGACCTATTATCGAGAATATTGCAGCTTCTGCCGATAGTAGTAAAGTCAATGTTACTTATTCGAATGCAGCATCACCAAGTATTGAACTTCGCAATCCTAATGGTTTTGAAGTAAGATTTTTTGTTTCTATAAATACGTATATCTATACAATTGTGTACTTATAAAGGTATGCTGTGCAGGAAAAGATGTTTGCAGTTCGAATGATACAATTTGGGTAGCTGCACCAGCGAGTCGAATCGAAGGAACATCATTAAGTGTTTCACTTACTGTTCCAAGTTCATGTG
>ERZ781398.3575-NODE-3575-length-11996-cov-4.460598_pt1 | contig 11996 bp, 9 predicted proteins | sample MGYA00433077_ERZ781398 | MGnify/ENA primary metagenome ERZ781398 (study PRJEB29847, sample SAMN06458254) | wastewater metagenome | isolation source: Wastewater bioreactor | place: South Africa: Cape Town | study: EMG produced TPA metagenomics assembly of the... | reverse complement strand
ATAACAGTATGGGAGACTATTCGAAAGCACTGGAATATCAGCATAAATCACTTGAAATTAGGAAGAAAAGTCTTTCTGCAGATCATCCAGATTTGGCTATTTCTTACAATAACATTGGAACGGTGTATAACAATATGGGAGACTATTCGAAAGCACTGGAATATCAGCATAAATCACTTGAAATTGACAAGAAAAGTCTTCCTGTAGATTATCCAGATCTGACGAACAGTTATAACAGCATTTGATTGGCGTATCAAAGCATGGGCGAGTACACCAAAGCACTGGAATATTATCATAAATCACTTGAAATTCGGCAAAAATGTCTTCCGTCGAATCATAAAGATATTAAAACGGTTAAAGAAAATATAGAAATTGTGAAAAAGAAGCTGTAACTAATGTGCGGATTTATTATGAGACAAAAATAAAGAATTTTGAAAACATTTGTCGCGTTAGTAGCAAAATTGGAAACAATTACAGTGAGTATTATCTGAACTCTTATCGATTCAGAAATGAAGAAATTGATCCATCGAAACCGAAGAAAATTAAATAACCAAGTGGAAAAGGATGTTAATTGTGAAAATTCGGTTTTATTAATAAAGAATGGAATCATTTTCAATATTTTTGTTGAGAATATCTATGAAATGAATCGGAGTTTTGTTTAGAAAAGTCACTAAACGATGAATCGATCGACAAAAAAGATTGTTTAAGTGTTATAAACACAGCTTTGAAAGAGCAATTTTTTACTTGAAAAAAGAAATTCAACAGTTTCTTGAAATCCATATTCAAAAACTTTGATTGTGAAATGTTTTATTTGCGAGCAAAGTTCAATAAACAGGTTTCTCCTTTCGAATTCATATCTATCACTAATTTGAAGATGAGATATTTTATTACATTTTATTGAATTTCTTTCATTGGAAGAAAAATCCGTTATAAACGTAATGGTTGAATATTTGACATTGATATGAAGCTGCATGAAATCACGAGATGGTTGTTACCCCCTTTGGATACTCTTATTGTATCTGATTAGATCCTACTTTCGATATTGATAAATCTTAATAAAAGATATTCTACATGCTACCATAACGTCAAAGAACACAAGACTGTTTTTTTTTATTCTTTACACTTTTTTTTTCATTCTGGTAGACCGAACGAAGTGCGGACATACAAGAGGTTAAATCATAAACTTAATGATATTCATGGTTAAGAATGTGATATTTTTATTGAAGCGCATTTTAAAAGATAGAAAAAAGGAAAATAATTTTAAAAAGAAAAAAACGGAGTGTTCACACGTCTGCTATTGACCAGGAATCCAATCGAAAGTTGAGTCAGGGTTTCTTCTTTGATTGGTGATTTCGTGACAGAATATTCTTGAATGATTCATGAACAGTTGACTATACGCAACATAAAAAAAGAGAAATAGTTTCTTTTACAAAACAATTTGGTTAGGGGTTTCTCTCACCGATGATAGCCCGTCGATCAAAACATCATCTTGATCAACATTTTCCATACAGGTAGATACTAGAGAACAAAAATTAAATAAAAAGCTGATTATATTTTTGCAATTTGGTTAGTTCATACTATCAAAATTCGAGAAACCATTTGTATTCGTTGTCTGTTGATATAATATCTGCACTATAAGATTTTAAAAAAATCTGTTTAAAAAAATATTCTGTTAATATTGTTTTGAAAAGCTCAGATACTATTTTTTTAAGAAAGACTATATTCACGTACGAGTGAAACCTACAGCTAATTTTTCATACAAATCGATGAGCTCAATACCCTCAAATGAATAAAATGTGCACATTCGCAATCATTAAATACGACAAAAAACGTTGATCTCTAATCTTTTTATTTGTGCAACTAAAGTCTTTTCTTTATCAGACAATAATAAATTTTTATATTTGTACTGTTTTTTAGGGTAAAATTAAGTTTCAAATGTCGAATAAAATGAATGAATAACTATAACATTGCATTTTGAACACCGACTAGAGCCATTAATTGAGTGAAATTAGCTCGAATTTGAGTGTCACATAATTTATTTGCACAACATGGTGTTGCAAAATCGATGATTTGTGATTTGTCTAAATGAAGATAAGACATGGCATTGTGTATAAGTGTTATGGCTGGTCGATTGCATTCAACACAAGACCATGGTCGTGATTGAAATACTTCATTATGATGTGTTTTGATAAGATCAAGCATCAATGCTGATACTTGTGTCTTTTCTTGAGCTGTTGATTGAGTGATTTGTCGGCAGAGAGACGATGGTATCGTATGTTGATGAAAGAGAAACTTTTCTTCGATACCCATTGCATCAGAACATTTAACTAAATATTCAATCGAACGATCAGACATTTGTTTAGTTTTAGACTGAAAAACAAATTTATTAAGAAAATATGGCGGGTTGAGACAACGAACCAGATGATACGTCGAAATACTTTTATGTAATTACTGGACATTCTTTGTTTTATGAAAAAATAATATTTAGATTGACAATAAAAGAAAATCGTTTTTCTTCTCTATCTCTCTCTCTCTCGCTTAGTTGTAATTAACTTTCAAAATTGAATCTAAATACGAACATTTAACTGTACTATCAATCATATAGAAAGAAAATTGTATCATTAAAGGATTGAATTCGAATGTTAAATCTATTAGTCACGATATATCGAAAAATCTTGTAGATACATATACAATAATTAAATCTCTTGACTTCAAATACATTCACATGTTCGCGTGAACTGTCATCTCATGTAGTAGTAATAGTAGTTTGTTTGAACATATGTATGGATGATTAAGTATCCTCTACTGGAAGAAATAAGAGATGTTCTCTATATAGTTATCATGATTAATTCTATGAACAATTTTTTTTCTTTTTCTTCTTTTTTTTCTATATACTGTTGACAATTATCATCTCTGACCTCGAACAAACTAGCTAGATCGTCGGTCAATTGATTATTAAGACATGCAAGTTCATTTGTACCAACAGAGAAAGCGAGAGAGAGAGAGAGAGAAATACACATACAATGAGACTCGAACTGTCATGAGACATTATATTAAGATTAAGAATTATTGGAAAAGACTCTTTGTGTGTTCATCGATTTAATGATAAGAATAATTATAAGATTTTGTTTATTGACGTTGATCAGAATCATTTCACATAACTTTCTCTTTTTTTCTTCAGATGTATTTGTTTGCACTATGACCTCGATGATCTTCTACGTCTTAGAAGTCTTATAGTTCAATCAGATAATTTGCTTTGATTATGGAATTGTGCCAATAAATCTATATCAAGGCGTTACCGGACGTCGAACAAGTAACTTACGCAATATCGTAAACTCAAATCACGATTCTCGTGTAAATCATAATCATACGAACATTCGCTATCAAAATTAGTTATTCATTTTGTGCGTGCTACATCCGATTGATTGAGCAATCTTTAATATTCTCTCTCCCTCTCTCGCTTTCTTTCTTTCTATCAGCTATCTATCTATCAATTCGATGCGTTTGATATAGTTATTTCTTACTCTCTTGTCGCCTGTTCAATCGAATGATTGTGAGAGATATAGTTTTATCAGAAAAATAATCTGCTCTCATTCCTAACCTATCCACCATGTTCGTTGCATGTAATCATCTCTTTTGGATTATTAAAATGAAATAGTAAACCACTTGTGTTCAACAAAGTGGATAAACTCAATTGTTCATGTAAGTACACATCGAGTTCAAGTGTTATGATTGAAATGTCATAATATTTACAAGAGATTCGAAACGAATAATTTATACTTGTTAGACGAGAAGGAGAGACTTAAAAAATCATGAACAGTAGTCGCGTCGATCATTTATTCTTTCTTTATTTCTTTCTTTTATTCATTTATTCCTTTTTTTTTCATAAAAATGTTTGTCTTTATCGTTTGTTCCTTTATGGACATGTATATAGTAACACATAACGATACATATAATCAAGCTGTGCTCGCTCGATTAAATAACCGTGCAAATGATTATCGTATTGCAAGTCCAGAGAAGAAAGAAAGAAGGTGGGACCATTAGGATTTGAAGAGAAAAAATGAACGTGTTACCGGCTGATAATCATTTCAAACAAGTCGATTCAATTACGGGTCAACTGTAAACATTCAAAATGACATGCTGAGAAGAATTAAAGGTATGTCATAATGTATTCATTTCTGGATTGTTGAATACGACAATTTACCATGAGATCGAATTGTTTGTCTTTATTCTAGACAGTCGCTCAATCAGACATCGGAGTTAAAGAGGTCAATGTGCTCGAACAGTATGCATCATATTTTGAGAAAATATACATTTAGAGTATCTGATTAGCTTGATTATTTCCGTTGCTCAATTATGAGTCAAGTTTTCTCCGCCTCATTCTCATTCTCTAGTGTGTGTGTGTGTGTACATCTTCATTTTCTTCTCCTCAAACAAATCAAGATTCAAATGCTAACAAAACACAATCAATCTACTGTGTCTTCTTCTTCTCTCTTTATGATCGATGATACACATCTGTTTCACCACGTTCATTCTTTTGTCGACTTTTTTTTTAAAACATCTTCATCATCGTATTTGCATTTCTTGCCAAGTAAATGAAATATCTAACTAACAAATTATACATATATGTCTCATATGTCATCATTACCGACTGTTTTGTTTTACTTTCATCTAGCGACTTGCAAACACAAACAAATCGATTACGATTTCTTTTTTTTTCTATTATTCTACAGTTGCTTTGTGTATATGAATACGTGCGTGTTTTTCTTGTAATAGAAGGATCAGGCACGTAATTATTGCTGGTGGCTTTTGTTTACACTTTGCTTTATAGAGAAGACTCGATGATAATCATCATCACCCTACTTTTTTCATTCTAGATTAACATACACAAAAGGATTACTATTGCTTAAGAAAACGTCGAATATACTTTGTAGTGATTTTCTTCGATTTTATTCAATTAAATTCGACATTCCACAAAAACAAACATGGGTTTAACTGATTCGAAAATTCAAAAACATCTTCAAATACCATCGATACGTAAGTTATACTATTTATATATGCATTTAAATTGTTATTAGAAAAGAGAATTCGTAAGAGGATTCAAGTGACTATTGTTAAATAAATATTAGCATCTGTTTGAACATTGATTAGTAAAATACATATGTATAAATTTGTTGCACAACACAAAATTTGCAGAATATTGAAGAAAAAGCAGTGCAAATAGTTGAATAGATTCTATTTATAAAATCTAATTCTATTATCGAGAGATTTGAGACGTCTGTTGTTGTTGTTGGTCTGGACGAAATAGGAGTAATGTTAATCTGATCTAGTCGAAGTAACTAAACCAAAATCGGGCCTTTAATAAAATCAATCGTTTGACCTCAAGTTTATTCTCATTGCATATTTATTTATTGATTTTTTCGTCTCTTGTTCATCAATGTCATCAGAAATTCTTTGTTCTTTTGTGCTTATTTGATCTCTTACTATTCAATCGATGTGTGTGTGTGTGTTTGTTACCGGAGTCGGTGTGCGTGTCATTGCAAACATACATCAATAGACATTCGTTTATATATGTGTAATGGAACTTTTCAAACACTTGGGAGCGTTCAACTAACTAACTATTCGCATGTTCGATGTTTTATACTCTCAACTAATCTTTCTTCTATTCTTCATCTTCTTTTTCTTTTCTTCGTTTTTTTTTCTTGTCCAGTTTGGTGACACTTCATGTTGAAACAATGAGAGCCGCCGACATCAACTATTTTCAGTTGTGCGACAAATTACTTAGACGTCGACGGGTGACCGACACTTCTACAAGCAGTCTCATGATGATATTTTTCTCATTCTATGTATATAGTATACGTATGGTCAAGTGAACAACAGAGAGTGAGAGAGAACATGTAGCAATCTTCGATAGATGTAATTGACTTGGGCAGATGTCCACATTCTCTTTGTCGTAGTCTATTACTCTCGGTTTGATCATTCAATACTCATATATCTGTATGTATGTTCAAATTAGTTTGGCCACATGTCCATTTCTAATGCTAGTGTTTATATTTTCTCTCTCTCTTTACATTCATTTCCAGTTTCTTTAGCAGCTGACGACCTTCATCACAGGAAAAACCTATTACGTCTTCTTTTTTTTACCATTCACAATTGTAAATTACTTTTTATATACCGTTCTCAGACGAATATTCAATATATAATAAATAAGGAGAAGAAGGAAAAGGGAAGGAGACGATCATACTATTATCGTTCATTGAAGCACATTTTTTCTATTTCTCTCTATCGTTCTATCTATTTTTTTTCCTATCAGTCAAAGAAACTTGAGATATCAGCGTGTGATAATGGTAATGATGCGATATATAGTTATATTGGCAGTTAGAAAAATAGAAAGAAGGATGCGGAACTTTGTTTTGTCGGAATCTAATTCAATCGAACAAATCGAATAAATACGAGTGAAGGAGTGAATAAGCACGAGTTGACAAATGCTTGTTATTTTTTATTGAAAGATGATAGAAGAAATATAAAAAAAAACCGATGGATTCTGATTTTTCTTTCTTCTTTTATATTGCATGATGCTGATCAGCTCCTCTCTCAATTACGTCTTTGACTCAAGCACGCATGCGCATGATGAATAAGAGGCGGAGATCACCAGTTTCCGCCTCTTTACATATGTATATTTGCTTCACTCATTCGCGATGAATTCTTTATGATTAGATGCTTTACTCTTGCTACTTTTATCATTCGAAATTATCTCAATGTAATTTATTTTAAATCTAGATTATTTCGAATAAGTTTTCTTTTTCTTTTCGTGTCAATCGATGTTCATCAATTTGACATAAAGAAACATCATATCTCACTGAATATTAAAGATAGATTGCATTGATTCTAATTCATATTTTGTAAATATTATGAAAGTTGAACAAACAATGGAATCGAGTCCTGCTAATGATGATGTTTGGGTACTGAGAAAACCATCTTATCATCACCATCACCATCATCATCATCATCACTTTCATCGACAAGTGAAAAAAGGTAATGTAAAAAAACAGGATTTTTTTTTTCGTCTTCTCCTTTTTCTGTTTGTAACCCTAATACTATTAGGAGCTTAGTATTAATCAATTCTTCGTAATTTAATCGAGATCGTTATTTCGAAATAGTAGAGAAGAATGTCCTTGAAGCTCATTTGTTCAGCTTATTATGTTATTTCTGAAATATTTCGAAATAGAGCTAGATAATATAAAAACAGAAGAAAATGAATAAAACTTTGACTTGTTTTTGACATAAACGACTTTCAAGTCGTATGGTTCAGTGAATTGACAACGAATGGATGTTTTGAAAGCCATATGTTTGTCTTTCTTCTTCTGCGGCAGATTACTATTCGAGAAAAGAAACTCAGACAGACAATATGTATCGTCGTACATATGTACGTTCATGTCTACTGTAGACTCTATTAAAATACAATGAGTAATTGTCAATTGAGAACCAGCTGCAAGGCATCTTTGTCTCTCTTTTTCTCGATTTCTCTAGTCATCGTGCATGACCGATGATCATAATGATGATCGATAGGTTTTTCTTTCTTTCTTTCCATTTGATTTTAACACATCATTCATTTCAATCTAAATGCATTGGACATTTCTCCTCCTTAAGTTCTATGTTATGTTTGTATATAAATATGTATGTAAGCAAGCAAATCAAAAGTGAACATTTGCTGATTCTTATCTAGCATCGACTTGTCGTTCTCGTTATCTTTTTTTTTCTTTTATTATTCGATTTCTTAAGCTAAAGAAAAAGCAAAAAACGATGTCTGTGACAAAAATCAAGAGAGAGAGAAAAACAGAAATGGATAGACCGGAACAAGATTAGAGCAATCGTTGTCGATGTCTTGTGAACTATTAACAATTCCAGTGAGAGAAGCATTCGAACATTTTTCTTTTCCTCGAACAATTTATTCTTAAAAGTCAAAGAGCGTCAACTGGGTAAGAAAACAAAGTGTACATCTGGTCATTGGATCAGACTGACTCGATTGTTTATATAGTATAGTGACTATAACATGACCACTTTAGGTGATTATAATCAAAGTAAAAAAAAAAGAAAAGAAAGAGAGACAAGGTGTGACAAAAAAGAAGAAGAAGAAGAAAAAAGAGAGAGAAAAAGTCAAACCCAAAAAAAAAAGTTGAACTGTTAGAGTCATATATGCAAATATAAACCAAATCGAACCAAGATAAGACGTATAAAGTGAAGTATATTTAACCATATTTCATCGCCAGAACAATGTTCTCAGCGTTGGCCGATCGATTTTCAATAACAAGATCACTCGATAATCTTGTTTCGAATCGTTCGATGTTTTGTACAACATTACCAGGTAAAGAAAAAACAAATGAGAAATCAATCATTTATTTATATACGTATATTACTAGTCGTTTGATAGTCTTTCAATTGTTTGTAACAAAGTTTATAAAAGAAATGCTCAATTGATTGTCGAACTCATAAGAGCAGTTCGTTTTCTCTTTAATGCCATCATCATTATTATCATCGGCTTCTGTTCACATTTTCAAAAGAATATATTGATCATTTACTTCGATGATGATGATGATGATGGCAATTCTAAGTGCTATTTTTTCCTTCGGTATAAGCGCGCATAATCATAATGGACATCTGCGTCATATCATAACTCGAAATGAGAGCGTAGTGTCATTAGTTTTCATTTTCAAGATGAGCTTTCTTTTTTTTCTCACGCATTACTTAAGAACGAGACGGAAATTCGACTAACTGTTGATATACTTCTTATTTGAGTAATGAGACTGAATTGATCTTTCTATCGTCAAATAATTGACTTGTACGTAAGAATCAACACCTTGATTCAGTTAAAACGAATGATTGATAACCTTCATTATTTCAAATAGACATCTGTTTCAAATAGATCTGTTCAGTTTGCAACAAAAAAAAGAAATTTTTTTTCTTTTTGTCTTTCTTTTTTTGTTGGCATTCGCCTACGACAAGACAAATGACCTTGCGGCTCTCATTTATTGTACACGCACACAAGGTCAGATGATTGTAGGACGCATACACACACATACACACGTTCATGTCTTTAATCTTGTCCAATAAATCCCGAACGATCATGCGACACGAATATGTTCATACAAACGTTTTCCTTTTCAATTTGCGTCCGGCATTCCTGTGCACATTGATTGATTAGATGAGGGAATGAGATTCGTCACCCGAATGTTGTGCCCTGCCCTGCTCTCTTAACACTTTCTCTGCCATCGATATATATATAGAGAGAGAGAAAGAGAGAGGGACATCCTATATCCTGTCGTCTTCTCCTGAAAAAAAAAAATTTTTTTTTTCGTTCGTTCGAACGAAGAGAAGAGAGTGAATGAGGAGAGAAAGAAGAGAAAACAGAAATGGAAATTTGAATATTTGATGCATTTATAAACGAAATGTGAAATGAATGATAGACATTTTATAATCATTAAACTATAAAAAACACATCGAACGAAAAGTGATATATCTTATCTTCATTGATAGTTGTCATTCGAATGAACATGACAACAAATAATCCGAATATCGATTCGGTGAAAAAAATCTATGATCATGTTTGGCATTGGATAGTCAAACAAACGTATGAAAGTAAGTTTTTAAGGTCCGATGTTTTTTCTTCTCACTTGAATAAATTAGTTTTACTTCTTTAAATTCTAATTCCATTGATTCGATTATGTAATAGTTTTCAAAAGAAAAAGTATGTTTAGTTGCACGCGTTGATATCAAATTTCAATGAGCTCATGCATGATGAACCTATTCCAATGCTTACGTTAGTAAATCGGTTTTTTTTTGCCCTATTATTTTATTCTTAAGTCAATCCTCAGTTCTTTTTATTCATGTTCATTACGTTTGTAACTACCTCATATCAATGGCTGCGTGCGTGTACGAGTCATTTTTTTTATTTAGATCGTATTTCTATTGTTTATAGATCCTTTTCTCTCTCTCTCTCTCTCAGTAGGAGAATTGAGTTGATAAGTTCATCAAATAAAAGATTTTTTCTTCTTCTTCTAAAGACAAGAATTCGTAGTAAATCGAATTTGATTGAAAATTATTCGTTCACCTTGGATAGGACTACTCATTCATCAATATGTTATTCAAACCTAGACTATCGAGGTATTTTAAGTGAGAAAAAAAACTCGAAAAGAAGTTTCAAGTATCAACCTTTATTCTTAGAAAATGACAGTGAACTTCAAAGAGTAATACATACGCGCACATACTACGTGAGAAGGTTATGTATGTATTTATATTGAATATATATTAGATAGATGTGAAGAGCTATGTTATTGATATTGTTTGAATTGCATAAGACGGTCAATTTAGAGCTTTAACTTTCGTTAGATTTCATAGTAAAAATGAGGTGAATACATTGATTCATTCGTCTATTTTAAGGGCTAAATAAATATATTAACTCGTAAGAAAAGAAATCTATTAAAAATCCTTGGAATATGTTTGTATGTGTATTAAAACATCTGTCAGTTTGAAAAGCAAACTGTACTTGAAAAAAAATCTTTTCGAATTGCAGCCTCTTATGAGAACCGAATAGGATGATAATTATTTATTTGTGTAACTAACTCTATCGGTCGATCAAATCTTTAGAGGAAAATTTGTTGCTGTTAGATTCGATCTTATCGGTTTGAACGACGGGCATGTGTCGCCTCGATCAAGAAAAGGGAAATGGCAATGAATGCTATTTTCTTTGTCAGCAGTATAGGTTGTTATCTTAGTGAACAGTTCGTTTCCTTTTCATGATAGTAACTCATTTGTATGAAATGGTCAATTTTCTCACGCAAACATTCTTACATCATCAATTCTAATCGCATCATTTTCTCTGTCTTTCTTTTTTAGTCACAGATTCACCGATCAATTCAGGCAATAGCAATCAACGAAAGGCCAAATCACATGTTAATGATTCTTCTCAACAAACAAAATCTTGTCAAAACATGAAATCAATCGTTTCACCTAAACAAACAATGATACCTTCAATAAAACGTATTACACCCGATTATTCCGATATGGAACGAAATAATATCTATGCTGAAACACCTCCAAAAAGTAAACCAACCTCCTCATCATCATCATCAGCTGTCTCGCCCCCGACGCTCGTCAATGGTACAAGTCATTACATGCCTATCCTTCAACAAAAACGGCCTCCAACGATTCCTGTTCGGAATGAAATGACGCGCAGTATGAATGGTGGTATGTCAACGTCGTCAATGTCATCGTTTTCTACGGTAACATGTTCGTCACAATCGACTACACCATCGAATTCTTTCCGTCATGATAATACATCAATCATGACACGATCAGCTGATGGATCATCAGCGTGTGGTTTAATTCCACAATCCAAAAATCCGAAATCGAAATCAACATATGACATTGATACAACCACAACAAAAACAGATCGATCGAGACAACCAATTAAAGATAATTTGAATATTAATAACAATAATAATAATAGTAGTAGTAGTAAATGTCCGAATGCAATTATAAATGGAAATTTTGTACCATTACAATCTGTAAAAGAAGATGAATGTCTTGAAGTTGAAAATCAAGGAACGAAAAATGGATTAAAAGTAAGATAAAGATTTCCGTTATCTCGTGCGTTTAATAATAAAAAAAGATGAGATTTATCCAAATAACTTTTAGTAGAAATGACAAAAGGAAATAGCTCCTCAAAGAGATAAAATAGACTCATGAGAAATCTATTCTTTATCCTGATGTCTTATGGGATAAGTCATTAGTTGTTAGTTGAAAATGCGTGAAGTTTTTTTCAATTAAGAATATGTTCGAGATAGGAGAAACACAACAAAAAAATGATTACGAAAAACTTGTCTTTGTATTTTGATTGAATATGAACAAATTGAAGTAGTCTCTCTATCGATAGTAATTATTTAATTCTGACCAATAAATGTCTGTTCATTCAGACTGATTGCCTGTCTGCTGTCTTT